>Ga0182211_1000137_pt1 | contig 20941 bp, 21 predicted proteins | sample G5R1MG_20_FD_129660 | JGI IMG/M metagenome (GOLD analysis project Ga0182211, IMG submission 129660) | Switchgrass phyllosphere microbial communities from Michigan, USA - G5R2_MAIN_03OCT2016_LD1 MG | ecosystem: Host-associated > Plants > Phyllosphere > Phylloplane/Leaf | place: USA: Michigan... | reverse complement strand
CAGCGAATATTCCTGCTTAAATTCCACAAGCCCGATCACCGCGAACAGCTCCTCGTTGATTCGGGATTTCGCTGCCATCTCACCGAGTATGCCCGCACAACCGCTGCAGCCCCATCGGCCTTTGTCGCCAAACTGCGTAAATACCTCAAGACCCGGCGCGTGACCTCAATTGCACAAATCGGCACCGACCGCATTCTCGAGTTCCAATTCTCTGATGGGCTCTACAGGCTCTACATGGAGTTCTATGCTGGTGGCAACATCGTGCTGACGGATGCAAACCTCAACGTTTTATCCCTCCTAAGGAACGTCGATGAAGGAGAGGAGCATGAGCGACTGAGGGTTGGATTGCAGTACAACCTGTCCCTGCGACAAAATTATGGGGGCGCACCAGAGCTGACCAGTGAACGGGTTCGCCAGGGCCTCCAGAAGGCTGTTGACAAACAGAAAGAACATCCTGAAGCCACGGGGAAAAAGGCCAAGAAGGCAGCCAAGGATACACTGAGGAAAGCACTTGCCACATCAATAACTGAGTGCCCCCCGCTCCTGGTGGATCACGCTCTACATATGGCCGGCTTCGACTCCACATTGAAGCCCGAACAAGTTCTCGGGGATGACAAACTTATTGAGAAGTTGCTTCGGGTCCTCCAAAACGCCAGGGAAATCACGGAGGAAATCACGACGTCAGAACAAACCAAAGGCTATATTCTAGCCAAGCCAAACCCGGCAGCAACACCTTCTCAAATCGGGTCCCAAGACGGGAATTCCAACAAGTCCCAACTTCTCTACGACGATTTTCATCCCTTCAAACCTCAACAATTCGAAGAGTCGGACTATCACTTTCTCGAGTTTGATGGGTTTAACAAAGCTGTGGATGAATTCTTTTCTTCTATTGAGGGGCAGAAGCTCGAAGCGAAGCTTACAGAGCGCGAACAGCAAGCCAAGAAGAAATTGGAGAAGGCTCGCAAGGAACACGAGGACCGTATCGAAAGCTTGCAACAAGTGCAAGAAATAAACTTCCGAAAGGCCGAGGCTATTTTAGCCAATGTTCACCGCGTCAGTGAAGCCACTGAGGCTGTCAATGGACTCATTCGACAAGGAATGGACTGGATCGACATTGCGCGACTGATTGAACGGGAACAAAGCCAAGGGAACCCTGTCGCGCAGTCCATACGCTTACCACTTAAGCTGCACGAGAACACCATCACCTTATTACTTGGTGAGACGAGTTGGAATCAAGGCGAAGAAGAGGATGATCTGGGTAATGAAACAAGCTCTATTAGTGAAGATAGTGACGAAGGTGACGAAGGTCCGAGGAAGACATCTGCGTCTATCCAGATAACAACTCAACAACAGCTGGCCATAGACATTGACCTCGGATTGTCCGCGTGGGCAAATTCTACAGAGTATTACGACCAAAAGAAGTCGGCCGCAGGCAAAGAAGACCGTACTGCTGCAGCGTCGAGCAAAGCATTGAAGAACCACGAGAAGAAAGTTGCAGAAGACTTAAAAAAAGGTTTAAAGCAAGAGAGGGAAGTGCTGCGTCCTGTGCGAAAGCAGCAATGGTTCGAAAAGTTCATCTACTTTGTTTCCTCAGACGGATACCTTGTACTTGGAGGGAAAGACGCTCAGCAGAATGAGATCATCTATAAAAGGTTCCTGAGAAGAGGGGATGTGTACGTTCATGCCGATCTGAAGGGAGCCGTTCCAATGATTATCAAAAACCAACCAAATACCCCGGATGCACCGATACCACCTTCTACATTATCACAAGCAGGCCATTTATCCGTTTGTTCGTCGGAAGCGTGGGACTCAAAGGCTGTCATGTCTGCCTGGTGGGTTCGTAGCGACCAAGTCAGCAAAATTGGACAGACTGGCGAGTTCCTTGCAGCTGGCTTGTTCAATATCACCGGCAAAAAGGAATTTTTGCCGCCAGCTCAGCTTGTCGTTGGTCTTGCGGTCATGTTCGAGATCAGCGAGTCAAGTAAGGCCAACCACCAGAAGCATCGCTTCCAAGCAACGGCCATCTCCGCTGCAGAAATGGCATATGAGCCGACGAAGGCCGCGATAAATGCCACGGAAGAGAATCAAAGTACCGATGATAAACATGACGAGGCATTCCCAGATGCTAAGATAGCATCAGATTCCGAAGACGACTTTCCGGATGCAAAGATAGACCATACAGAAGAAAGCGACACAGACTCTGAGCCTGCGGAATTAAGATGTAATCCACTACAATCTGAAAAAATTCTCGTGGCGAATGACTCAGACGATAAGGAAGATGCACCAACCGACAGTAAAGATGCGTTGATAGATCGACAGAATGGCCCCATTGCCATGGTCCAAGACGCAGAATCTGCTGCAGATACTGAGCAAACGCCTCGGCGACACCTTTCGGCAAGAGAAAGGCGATTGCTGAGGAAGGGCCAGCAACTCAACGGTGGAGATGGGACGACGGGATCCACGCCGGTAGACGCAGATGGATCCATGGAAGGAGATGCCCAAGCAGCTGCAAAAGTATCTGGAACTGCGACATCCCAAATTTCGAAGACAACCACCAATGTTATACCACGTGGTAAGCGTGGAAAGGCTAAAAAGTTAGCTGCCAAGTATGCCGCCCAGGATGAGGAGGACCGCGCGTTAGCTATGCGGCTCCTAGGCTCGCAATCTGGCCAAAAGGTGGCAGAGGCTGCGGCACAGGACAAGCGACAGAAAGACAAGCAAGCACAGGCTGACAAGCAACGTCGTCGTGACCAGCATTTCCGCGCCCAGGCCGCCGGGAAAGCCGCAGAAGAGGCCCGTCGTGCCGCCATAGCGAATACACAAGACGAAGACGACGACGAAGGCGACGAAGTTCTCCGGGCCAATCTTACGAATCTGGATGCTTTCACTGGGCGTCCGCTCCCCGGCGATGAAATCATCTCGGCCATTCCCGTATGCGCGCCATGGTCCGCGCTTAGCACATACAAGTACAAGGCCAAAATTCAACCTGGCTCTACGAAGCGAGGCAAGGCGGTCAAGGAAGTTCTCACAATTTGGGACCACGCGGGTAAAGACGCTAAAGCTACAGACAGTCTGAACCAAGATGTTGAACGCATCTGGCCCAGGGAAATTGAATTGATCCGGGGTTGGAAGGACATTGAAGTTGTGGGTGTGGTGCCTGTCAGCAAAGTAAGAGTCATGGTCGCGGGTGGAAGGCGAGGGGCAGACAATGCAAAGGGCAAGGGCAGCAAGACTGCAAGGGGTGGTAGGGGTAGTAAGAAGAAGTAAGTTCACTACGCAAAAACTCAAGTGAGACCACGCCATTGAAATAAATGGGCGAATGATAATCAATATAAAGCGCCTTCCACCTTCAATTTCGTAAAGAGGTTTGCAGTGAAGTTGTGTCCTATGTTATGACAATAAACTGCTGTCGTGAGGTCTGGGCCCGCTACTGGTACCACGGTTCGAAGTTTCTTGACCTACCTGTTAATATATATCCAGTTATATTCAACCATATCTTGATAGAGAAGCCGCTTCGTATGCTCCCAGTTTAAACCCGATATCCAGTTGGTGACTTGAATTCCTCGCTATACAGGTATATTTCATCCCGGCGCCCAAGAAGCTTCGGAGCTCTGTTAACCAGTCAATAACAAGGCAGCTCAACTGATATAGGCCTTGCCGCCTGCGGATGTCTGCAGTGGTCTAATGCATAAGAAGCGCATATCGATGCACCTTCCACATGTACCGATGCCCCGCATGCATGTCTGACAGCATCATCTTCTCAACAGGCCACATCGTATATATGGTCCTGTTGAGTTTCCGCTCGTGTGTAATCTCAGGCGAAGATGACATTTACTATTTCTGATGCCCGTGCGCGCTTTCCAGCACTGCAGCAAAATCAGGTCTTCCTCGACAATGCAGGAGGCAGTCAGGTTCTCGGAGATGTGGTTGATTCGTGAGTTTTTAAACACAATGGAACTTGTTAGGGCGCTGAGAATTCACGAGAATTACCCAGTATTTGTCCAAGACGAACGTCCAGCTCGGCGCTTCATACCATACTGGGTCAATCTCCAACACCAAGTATGAAGAGGGATATCAGGCCACAGCAAAGTATATAAATGCTGGACGTGGCGAGATCGGTGAGGCTGATATGTGTATGATGGTGCCGTCGATGCTAATTACGTACAAGTCCTTGGAGGGTCCACAACCCAACTCTTTATGAACCTCGCAAATGCTCTGCAGTTCGGAGAGGGAGATGAAATCATCTTGACCAAGATGGAGCATGAAACGAACGTCAAGCCTTGGCTCTTCATGGCTGAGCGGCTCAAACTTACCGTCAAGTGGTGGCAGTCTTCGAAGCAAGACGGTCTCAAGCTCACTCCAGAAAATCTCAAGCCTCTCCTATCTCCAAAAGTGAGATTTGTGGCGTGCACGCACGTGTCGAATATATTGGGTACCATACACGACGTCAAGGCCATCGCAGATGTGGTTCATGGAGCAGGAGCATTGTTGTGCGTCGATGGCGTGAGCTTTGCGCCGCATCGAACGATTGATGTTAAGGCTTTCGGCGTGGACTTCTACTCCTTTTCGTGGTACAAGGTAGGGCTTCAAGAGAAAAATCTTGGTTTCTGCTACGTGGGCTCACAGTCGCAGGTATACGGTCCTCATATTGCCATGCTATATGCCAGCGATGCGGCACAAAAGTACGTGAAACCCATGGCCCATTACTTCAACCCAACGAAGACTCTGGAGGATAAGATTGGTTTCGCTTCCTCAAACTATGAGGCGACGCAGTCGATCCCCTTCATTGTAAAATATCTTGACGGTGTCTTCGACAACATCTCAGAGCATGAGGGGAAGCTCCAGAAGATTCTGCTCGACTTCTTGAACGCAAGGCACGATATCACAGTGCTTGGCTCCGCCTCTACCGATCCGAGCGTTCGCGTGCCGACCATCTCGTTCGTGGTGCGTGGGATGAAGTCGAGCCAGATCGTGGAGGAGGTGGAAAAGATCTCAAACTATGGGATTCGATGGGGGCACTTCTACTCTAAGAGACTTTGCGACGAGGTCTTAGGACTGGAGCCAGAGGGTGTGACGAGGGTTAGTATGGTACACTACAATACGGAGGTGGAGGTACAAGGGCTGGTCAGTGTATTACAAAAGATATTGCCCAAAGCCTAGATATGCAGGCAGAGGAGTGAAAGCATGTGACGCGTGGTCAATAATAGTCGCAGGATAATCATCGCAGGAGTAGATAAGCAGCTTGTTCTGGAACAGAAGAAAGGCCTAGAGAAGACACTACCACGTCGCGGCACCCTCCTGTAGCAGATTGGACTCGTGACAACCCGTATCCACATGCACCACCAGCTACACCTTGCCTGTACACTGCTATTCTCGATGCCCGTAGGACTCATTACGCAGTTTCTGTAAGCACCCAGTTTCTACCGTGACGCATGCAGTGCGAGAAAGCGAAGCCGCGTAGTGGCGTCCTTAGAGTTTCGGAAGAGCCACCGATGACGTTGACTGGTATAATACCCGCCAGCTTCGTCATAGCCAGCCCTTCGAGCATTGGAGTATTTCCAACTTTTCAGAAGGTGGTCGGGGCCTTACGCTATAAGAGGGCCGTATGTACCTATGTCTGGATAATGCTGCTCGTTACACAACAGTGCTTGCAGATTTCGAATCCAAAAAAATACCAGACGAAATTGCCCGATTTAACTAGTACATTGCCGTTACCTCCTCCATAGACATTGAGAAACATGCCTCGAAATGGAGACACGTCAAGCGACACTGGCCCTATCGAGGGCCACGAAATCGTCCACGGCGTAGCTGGCGATGTAATCTAGCTCCTGGCCCCAACACCAAAAGGTGTAGCAGTTGTCCTAACAACCCATATAGACGACCCTCCAACACACCAAACATGCTGCCCCCATGCCCGAGACGGAATCAGGAGACGGTACGTCCCACCTCCTTTCGGAACTCAACCACGCATTTGGCAAGATTTTTACTAACAGATGCACAGCTCTGCCAGGCATGGGTGCCGGCGGCGTGGCAGATGTCTCACAAGGCAACTCAGGGTTCGGCGCCAATGGGCCCAAGAAGCAAGCCCTCGATGGGGTTGAGAAGAACAACATAAACGCTTCGTCGACGGACCGCGACGCAGGTGTAAGTAATGAATCGTCGTCGCGGCCCTCAGCACCCAAGCGCCAGAAAACCGGCGATGTGGATGTGTCCGGTTTGCAAAATGGATCTTCCGATTCGTCGTCTTCAAATTTAAAGTCTACGTCCGCACAACACCAGTCCACGACTGGATCCGCAGTTGACCCCTCAACCTCCGACCTTGATCAAATCGCCCGCTACAAGGCAGAAAAATACGTAAATATAGACGAAGACGAACCCCACATTTCCTCAGCATCAACCAAACAAGACAAAAATGAGGCACGCGCTGATCGACGGGCCGATGCCTTGGGCGAGTCCAGATCTACATCTTTGAAGGGGCAAAAAACGCATGGCGGAAACACTAATGGGGACACATTGCATGAGGATGCTGGCAATGGTCGGGGTTCTGTGGATATTCAGAAAAGAACCAATGGGAACGCTACTGAGCCCGGTAACAGGAAAGCCGATAGTGTACAGGGTGAGAGTGGTAGTGGTGAGTTGTATGGGGGAAATGACCTGGAGAAGGTGCAAAGACATCAGGCTGTGAAGTTTGGGGCTGTGAATTTGGAGGCTTAGTAAGCTTGTCTTCTGCTATTATACATATACAGTGGACGTGTTCTCCGGGAGGATGAATGATTAAGCTCCAAATTGATCCATCTGCGAGTAAAATTGCATTCAGCGTATTTTACGCTCAAATCCTGTATTGGCGTGCAATAAAACTCGCAATCCATTCCCAAATCGCAGGATTATAGCATCTTTTATGACTGATGGTGCCATGAGGTATAAATTTTTTATCAGAACCCCATACGCTCGAGACTACGAGAAAATGATATTCAGTCGTGCTCAAAGTGCAGTGGTTTGAGAAAAGTCAGTCGCGGAACATAATCATGTTACATGTGCTAGCAATAAGAGCCAGGATTCTGAGTGCTCGATGTGATTCCATGGTGCCAAGATGATGGATAGATAATGTTGCCCTCGCCTTTCATACCCTGCTCAGCCACACCATGAACCCAAATTGGACGACGTAGCTGTAGACAAACAAAAACTGGGTTCTCCGGCTCTTCTGGCTCTTTTGCACGGTGTATCCAGCCGCCGCATTGCCACCGACACCCATTCCCTGTCCGCCCTGGTCTGGGAGCAAGACATACCTCAAGCTTCGAAGCAAGAAGAATGCATTGGCGCTAAAGCAATACAGGAAAATGACCCAGCTGATCCACGAACTGCCAAGACCAAGCCAGCCTGCCAGGCGAGAGAGTAGCAGAGATACAATGACGTGGACGAATTTGTAGCCACTGTAGGCAACCAGATCAAGCAGCTGTGATGAGTTGCTAATGCTGAGGAGGAAGGTACCGGTGCGGATGATGAGAATTTCGAGTAGTGTGACGGAGATGGCAAGAGTCGCCGTATACCCAAGTAGCTCGGGGTTGAATTGTCCGCGCAAGCCAGCGAGAAGCGTCGAAAGCAGGATGTAGGTGACGAGCGCCATTGTGGGGATGTACATGTCGGGCGAGTTGACATCTTGGCGGGGTGGGAGATACAACGAGGAGGCAACGATAGCGGCGGGGTCTGCGTTGTGCCGCTGCTGGCGCGACCAGGGCCTATGCCACCAGGGGAAGAGAATAATGCGGAGTTTGGCGAGAACGTAGATGTTGGTGACATTGAAGTAGTGTTTCAGGGCCGAAACCGAGACCAGGCGACCGAACTTGGATTATGTCAGATAGCTACAGAGAAAGCTCACATCTGTATGCGCTGCGCTTGGTGGTAGACGTACATTTTGTTCGACATATTGCTGGCCGGCATCGACGGCACTCTTGCCCATCTGGAAGCCTAATTGGGCTGTAGGGTCGTTGATAAAGCCGCCAAACGACGGCTGGGTCATGTAGCCGCCCTGTGACTGCGGGGGCATACCGCCGCCTTGCTGGCCATAGCCGTAGGCGCTTTGCGGCTGTAACGGAGGCTGTGGGGGCGGTGGAGAGCGCAGCTGGGGGACTGTGGACACGTGCTGTGGAATGGGATGGTGGACTGCCGGGGCGGATTAGTCATGGCAGAGGTGATGGGAGTATGTAATTAACGTACGTGGGGGCGAATGCGCAGGCGGCGGGTTCTGGTAGCTGGGGCGCTGCATAGTGGCCAGACGAGGGAGAGGTGGCTGGAGTGAAGTGGGCGTGATGGTACGGTCAATGGTATTAGTGTTGGCGACGGTCTACGGTGGTGTTGACGCGGTGTGGCACCTCCGAAGCTCCGATCCACCGCGATTGCATGTAATATGTACACATAAGTACTTCGTAGTTGGTAGTAGGTAGCTAGGCTTGGCGCCGCCGTCATTCCGTCTACCTCCGACTATCAGAGCAGCAGCTCCCCCCCCGCCAACCCCTGCGTAGGCCTGGCACGGTATCATGTTGGATACATTTGAGATTGTCACCACCTCGGGCGTCGTGCTGTGGTCGCGCACCCACGTCCCCGTCGCCGCCAGCCTCATCAACAGCCTTATCCGCGACGTCTTTATCGAAGAGCGCATCCAACCGCAAGCGGAGCATGCCGGCGCACAGCCGAGTTATAGAAAAGAAGGTTACACGCTCAAATGGACAGCCTCGAAAGATCTGGGGCTCATCTTTGTGGTATGTGGCGCAAACACGTGCATTGCACGATGCCGTCTATGTGTGGCTGACCCTCCTACGGGCGGTGTATCAGAGCCTGGTCCACCTCACATGGGTCGATAAACTCCTCGACAACATCCGCGCTCTCTTTGTTGGCCTCTATGGCGAGGAATTGAGGGCCGAGCACACGAGCGTGGTCAATTGCGACAAATTTGGCGCCTACTTTGACCGCCAACTACACGATTTGGAAGGGGCAAGCGACTCGGGTGCCCCCTCTATCAGACTCACTACTCCCGACTCAAGTACAGACAATGAATCAGCCGAAGAGAGAGCGCCATTATCACCGGCTCTGCCGAAGCCTCCCAAGCCGCTATACGACACAAGCGCCGATTCGACACCCGTACCCACTCCAGATACCTCGAGACCCACAACACCAGCACACAGTGGACTGCTGACGGGCAAGTCGAGACCGCTGGGCGGTAAAATGTCACGCAGAGACAAGAAAAAGGCGTCTACACTCACGTCAGCGCCCGTCTCATCTGGCGACGAAGCGTCTAGTAAGCGTAGAGCAAAGGGCTCAGCGAAGAAGGGCAGGGTTTGGGGCGAATTCGGTGCAGAAGAGGAAGATGACTCGGTACTTGACTATTCACAATCGGATATCAGTGGCGGGGCGTCTGGAACTGCGGCGTTGGAAGAAATCAAACAGGAGTCATGGGGTCACAAAACGAAAAAGGGTGAATTCGTGCTCAGGGACCTTGACGAAGAAATGGACGCAATCATTGCAGAGCAGAACGCAAAAAAGGACACACCAGCAGTATCGAGTGGTCTGGTCGGATCGAGCCTGGGTGCGATTGGCGGGCTATTCAGGAATGTGGTTGGAGGCAAGACTCTTACTAGAGAAGACTTGGTGAAACCTCTGAAGGGCATGGAGCAGCATTTGTTGAAGAAGAACGTTGCTCTCGAAGCTGCAATCCGGTTATGTGAGAGTGTAGAGCGCGACTTGGTCGGGATGAAGACTCCAAGCTTTACCAGTAAGTTTCTCTGTGCCGTTTCCAGTCCCGAAAACTGATCATCAAAAGCCATCGAAACGACTCTGAAAACGTCTATGGAAAAAGCGCTTACTAAGATCCTCACACCAACATCCTCTCTCGATCTCTTACGCGAAATCCAACACAAGAACTTTACCACCTCCCGGCCCTATGTCCTCTCCATAGTCGGTGTGAACGGCGTTGGGAAATCCACAAATCTTTCGAAAATCGCATTCTTCCTTCTTCAGAATCAGCACCGCGTTCTCATTGCAGCAGCAGATACCTTCCGTAGCGGCGCCGTCGAGCAACTCCGCGTACACGTCGACAGACTAAAAGAGCTTTCGCTGCGAGAAGGCGGCCAGGTCGACCTCTTTGAAAAGGGCTACGGCAAAGACGCCGCAAATATCGCCGCTGACGCCGTCGTCTTCGCCGAGAAGAACAATTTTAACGTCGTTCTTATCGACACCGCCGGTCGCCGTCACAATGATCAGCGCCTCATGTCGTCCCTCGAAAAATTCGGTAAACTAGCCAACCCAGATAAGATCCTCATGGTGGGCGAGGCCCTTGTGGGCACCGACTCTGTTGCCCAAGCGCGCAACTTTAATGCGTCGTTTGGGCCGGGCAGGAATCTGGACGGCTTCGTTATCTCCAAGTGCGACACTGTAGGTGATATGGTAGGAACACTGGTGAGCATGGTGCATGCGACGGGTATCCCAGTCGTGTTCCTGGGAACGGGGCAGCATTATAGCGATTTGAGAACATTAAATGTCGGCGCTGTTACAAGGTTGCTCATGAGTTGAGTCGATGATTTGGATTTGAGCGGGTCGGGCGGGCAATGTGTTTGTAGTCCTGTACGATGATCTAGCCAGTACTCTCTTGTTAATAGCGCTTTTATTCTCCGTCATCTCGAGAGGCATATGCACTTTTCTATCCGGGGCACGATCAATTCATTGAATATACGTAGACTGCCATTCTTTGGGCTTATAATTCTACTGAGGACTGACACTGGGTCTTACATACATCTACATACTATGTACATACCTAAACCTACCCAAATTATTGTTGAGTAGCATTACCTACATTTGGTGGACGGCCCTTATCTTTTGTGTCCAGGGGATGTGAGCGTCGGCCCGACTGACAAGGCACCCTGAGGTTCACTCTAGGGTAGTACCACGGATAAGCGCAGGGTCTTGGTAAGCTGATCTACTTACTTCTTGGAACTAAACTGCTGCCTATGCAGTGATGCTGTTATGTAGAACGTGGCCGTACTATGTAAATGGGTCGTCTTTATATCGCGTGCTGCAAGGTTAGGCTATCGCAACACTTGGCATTCAACAAGATTACCCATGCACCGAATCACTGATTCACCCCACAGATCTTGCAGCCTCCCCCAGTTCTTGAACCCTGGCTTATCTTTCAAGCAAACTAATTGGATATCAACCTTCCTCTACCGTATAGCAGGATTGTGCCGGGTACGGGGTTGTCGGATCCAGGATGATGTATCTCCAGTTGTGCTTCCTGTTCACAACTTAAATACCGCTTACCGCTAGTAAATCAAATGTCAACAAGAGGAGTCTGCATGCCGCAGCTTGCGATCATCTTCTGTTAATTGCTTTTGTGACATCGCGAAAAGAGCAGTCCGTTGAAGCGGGAAGAAAAGACCGCTCGAAGAACATCAAAATGGAATCTGGGCCAAGACATATGGTCAATCAAAGCCAGTATTCAGATGGTGGTCTCCGGTTCACTGCCGAGAAGTCGGCCAACACGAACGAAGTTTCCTACCAGGAGGCGTCCGGTGCCCCTGTGGAGGTAGAGTCCCCTCTTGGATATTCAGTCGGCGCAGTCACAATCATCTTCTTGAACCTTAGTAAGATGATTGGAACGGGTGTTTATTCGACACGTGAGTCTAGGGTAGAGAACTTGAGACTGGCAATGCATTTATGATATTGTAGCCTCGACTATCCTCCGGTACACGGGCTCCATCGGTGCTGCACTGTTTTATTGGACCGCGGGTTTCGTCATGTCTGCCTCGGCGATGGGTGTGTACCTCGAATACGCAGCCTACTTTCCCAATCGCTCTGGATCAGAGGTTGCGTATTTAGAGCAGGCTTATCCGCGTCCCAGGTACTTTTTTCCGGTCACCTTTGCTGTGCAGTCAGTCATCTTGTCATTTAGCAGTGGTAATGCGATGGGTTCGTCCAAAGCCCGGCAAAATCAGCCCAATGCCGTTAACAAGATGCAGTATTCGCCCAGTATATTTTCGCGATACGTGACTATACACCAACACCATGGGAACAAAAGGGCGTTGCCGTCGCAGGATATACATTGGTGACTTTACGTACGTCCTGCCGGAGGCCTTCTATACTGTCCGAGTCCAACTAAGCCAACCACAGTCGTCGTTTTCAACACCAAGTTCTCGTACCGGCTGTCAAATGCTATTGGTATGATAAAACTGATGACTCTGCTCTTTGTCGCCATCACGGGCCTGGTTGTACTTGGCGGCCACACACGCGTGCGAGACCCAGGACTGAACTTTAGGCAACCGTTTAAAGGAAATATAACTCCATATGGGGCTACAACCGCTCTGTACAAGATTGTGTTCTCTTATGCGGGCTTCGAGAACGCTTTCAACGTAGTCAACGAAGTGAAGGTGCGCGAGCTGCTTGGACAAGAGATTCCTTGACCCCTAGTACTGACTGTGACTTTTAGGATCCTGTTAAGAAGATCAAGGCCAACGGATTCATTGCTCTACTCCTTGTGACCCTCTTGTATATCCTCGCCAATGTGGCCTATTTTGCGGCAGGTCGGTTGAAACTTCAAAGTACCCTCAATGTCTGCTAACTGTTATACACAGTCCTCAAGACTGAGTTGAAAAACGCAAAACAAATCGCAGCTGCTCTCTTCTTTACTCATGTCTTTGGGACGGGAGGCGCTATCAAAGGCCTCAATTTTCTCATCGCACTTAGTGCTGTGGGCAGCTTGATTGCCGCGCTGCTCGGCACATCTCGCATGATCCGTGAATGTGGGAGGTGTATCTACCAAGCTCCAGCTACTTCGATTCTCACTGACATCCGATAGGCAAGGCGTCCTCCCGTATCCGCGATTTTGGGCCTCTACTCGCCCCTTTGGCACGCCGCTTGGTCCCTACTTGATCAAGTGGCTTGCGACGATCATTATGATCGTAGCACCGCCTGCCGGCGATGCTTTCAATTTTATCGTCGACCTCCAGATCTACCCTGATGCTGTCTTCAAACTCGCACTGGCCGTGGGCCTTATTCTCGTGCGCTACCATCGCAAGCGTCTTGGGCTCCCGAGGCCAAGTTTCAAGGTCTGGGATGCTATTCTGGCGTTTAACATCTTGGTAAATACGTACTTGGTCGTCATGCCGTGGTACCCGCCCCCTGGCGGAAAGGGCGATGTCTCCTTCTGGTATGGAACGTACATTGTCACGGGAGTTGCCATGTAAGCTGGATACACCCCGCGTCACAGAAAGTAGGGTGTATTAACTTTGGGCTAGTTTGATTGTTTGTGGCTTTTACTACATGGGCTGGATTTATGTGCTCCCCAACATGCGTGGCTACCGAATTCGCCAAGGTATCATCACGTTGGAAAGTGGCGCAAAAACTCACCAGCTGTTGAAGATACCTGTCGAGGAGCTTAGCGCGTGGGATGCAACACACGATGCTTCAGGTCGCTCTCTTCGCGATGAGGATGGCTTGGAGCAGAGAAGCGACGCTACAAACACTGTCATAGAAAAGGCGTAAATCGAGCTGTAGAAGAAAATTACTGCTGCTCTTAACCCTGTATGCATGCTGGTCGTTGACAATTATATTATGATATAATGTTCTTGTGGCTTGACCTGATGTAAAGCAGCAATTTTGCTCCTCTATAGGTGTCATCTCGCACCCTTCGTGTGCTCCATTTGAGCAGAAGAGAGGGGCCAAGTCTTGCAGAAGGCACGTGTATTTCATCTAGGCTTGAAGTTGTACATGAGGCGGTTATGGAAGGAAAATCTTATAACGCAGCATCTCAAGCGTGCCACAACGCACTTTCGTGAAGACTTTGCAACGCCTGAAATCCTCATCAAAAATCTTGAATGGCCTTATAAGCATCATTAAAGATCAACCAGTCCTATACTGGCGATATCGAGTCCAGGTCTAACCATCCATTCCATTTCACTTTCTATCCAATAACAGGCACAACCCGCGCCTTTCCCAGCATTTCATACCTCTCCTTCTCAAGGTCCCTCTGGAAATCGAGCACAACATCACCAAACTGCTCAATCTGGTCCTGAGCCTTGGGCGCGCCAATGAGCACAATACCCCTCGGCACAACCACATCTGCGACCTGGAAACAACCAAAGGTTATCACCTTTTTGATCTGAGGACACGAGCGGAAGATTCCTGCGATGATTTCTGTGTCAACGACGGGCAAAAAAGAGAGGTTGATTTCTGAAAGGTGGGGGAATTGTTGTATTCCGTCAAAGACGTCTGCGAATGCAGCGTGTGAGATGTGGCGGCATGATGAAATGTCCAGGTACTCGAGCAACGAACCAGAGTGACTCATCATTTCACGGAATCCGTTTGATGCAAGGCCAATAGGATAGTCTTCCGGGCCATTGGGATTTGTGTTATCCACGTCACGGGTGCTGTTGACGTCGATGTAGCGGAGAGGAGGATTGCTCCACTTGGAGAAGAGTCCGACAAAGCCAGCGTCGCTACACTCGTTATTCTCAGTGAAGCGGAATTTGCTGAGGTTATGGCATGTATCATGGATGATTTTCAAAACATCATCTGTTGGGTCAGTGGCACTGTCAAGGAAATGCTCCAGGCACAGCGTGCGTAGATTGGCACCCACAGAAGTGATGAGATGATTAAGCTTTTTGTGAGGCATCTCCTTGTAGAACCGTAGCGTAAGATGCTGTAAGTTCTTGAGTCGAGCAATTGCATCGATACTGTCTTCTCCGATTTGTTTGCAACGTTCTAGCTTCAGGCGCTCAAGATTTGGGCAAAATGTAGTAAGCGCTTCCACAGTCTCATCGTTGAAAGCAGCATCTAGCCACTCCACTTTGAACGATCGCAAGTCTGGACCACGTGCGATAAACAGCTCCACCCACTTCTCATTGGAGATTAAGTTGGCACCTAGTAGTTGTATGTCGGTAAGTGCAATTGCCTTTTCATTCATGTAGTCGATGTTCGAATCCTTGAATTGGCAACAATTGCGCAGAGACAACCGCTTGACATTTGGGCATACTGCAAAGATCTGATCGTAATCTTCCGTCTCGAGATAGGCTGCCTCGTGGATTGCAATGCTCTCCATGTCCGGCTGGAGGAAAAGCTTCATCGTAGTAGAATTCATAGCGCGCTTTTTGGAAAAGATCTCACTGATGCGGTTCATGATGCTTTCGGGCATCTCGCCCAGTTCATCGATGTCTTCAGAATGCTTCGCCAGCTTCTCGATGCACAACTGCTGCAACGTCTTTGACCCGCGTATAGTCATCCCGTCTAGTCGGTTGCTCTCAATCTTCCTGCGACCCTTACGTATGATTGGTTTGGCTTGCTTCTGCTGTGCTTTTGCCTCTTTCTGCATCTCCTTTCCGCAGGTGGTACACAGTAGCCCACCATCCGGGCCCGATTTGCTGTACGGGGTGACGGTGAATCGCTTACTGCAAAGCTCACAATTTTCCAGCTGACCCGGTAGCGGCTTCGCTTTCTTGTACATATTCATTGGAAGCTCAAAGTCCGAATCCTCATCGGAAACACTCTTGTCCTTCTTTTCTGCTTTCTTCTTGGCTTCTTTGCCTTTCTTGATCTTGGATATGGCGTCGTTTTGCTGGCGCTTGCGCTTTCGCGAGTTCTCAGCTGCGCGCTCAGCTGCCATTGCAGAGGATTCCGCTTGTGTGTTTTCTCCGCTGGCATTTGATGGCCCCTCATCGTTGTGGCCCGACTGTGCAGCGGCTCGTTCAGCTTGTCGGACGCGATCACGATACGAATCACGAATCTCCTGCGCAGATATGTTGTTGGTCTGTATTTGTCGTTAACCATGCAATTCCGGTATAGTAAGGTCAGACTCACCACCAGGAAGTCTGTCAGCGCAGAATGTGGTCCTCGGATACCCGCACCACCTGCACCTCTTGGTCGGCGCCCGCTCCTGTTGCTATCAATCAGATATCGCCACCGGTTTGGCGCTTGCATTGGGAAAGCGTGCTAATTGAACGACTTACATTATGGCAGCTCGCGATAGGTTTCTTTTGGTCGGAAGTTATACTTTATACCATGAAAGTCCAGGGCAGTAAGTGAAGTTGGTGAGGTAGGGGTTGAGTCAACAAGGTAGGGGGCGCGTCTTGCATTAAAGCCCAGACGCGCGGTCACGTGAGTGGCAATTAAGACCCCCTGTGGACTAGCCTCCGCCCTTGAATTGCTCAATTCTGATAGCACCCCATCCCACCATTGGCTGCGAGATAAGTTGGAAAACACATGATCATAGCATTGAATATGAGCCGCTAGACTACTCTATCACGGAGTGTGAAGAATGTCGAAATGCAATGGCATGTCATTCCAGTCACTTTGTCGTCCACCCGACAATCCCATAATCAAATGAAGCTGAAGGAGTGTCCCGATTCCCCGATGATGTTCAACAGGCAGCGTTGCTGGGGAGCACGACTGACTCTATGCTGATAGTGCTCAGATGACAGTGTCATCATCATCATCATCATCATCATCATCGTAGTCATCGTCATCCTCGTCATCCTCGTCTTCATCCGCCCAAGCGTCAACCACAGGTTCGACCTCTCGAGCGCTGTCACCCATCGGCCTCTACATCATTGTTAGCGGCGACAACACAATAGACCTAGTGATCTAGACGGCTCCTTTTTCAGGGACTTACCATTGGGCCACAAAGAATTGGAGAGGGATTCCGAGCAGATCGAATCTTGGCCCAGCCGTTACTGCGGATATCTGGATTCGATCGTTCCGTGGTGCTAGAATCGAATGAATGCATCGATCCTGAGGTGGTTGAGAGGGATGGGTTCCCATACGCGTTCTTATTGAACCCAGTGCTCGTGCTGCGGGACCCGGCCGATTCGGTGTACCACGACGCATTGTCGCGAATCTGATTGACTCCGTTTTGAATGACAGCTGGGTGATTATACTCAGAGCCAATCAAGGATTCATCGACCGAACTAGTGACATTCAGAGACTTGAACTGATTGGACAATGTGATGCCTCCGTTATGGCTATCGTCGTTGGTGTCCCCCTTGAACGAATCCCATTCATCACCCTGTTCTAATTAGCGTGATCCTGATGACTCTGAACGAATACAAGTGGACAAAACGTACAGCAGTAGAGTCCTCATCGGTTGCAGAGTGTTGGGAAGACCAGTACTCCGGGGTATGGCCAGCGGACTGGTCCCCCGGTACAAAGGCCCTGTCTGGGTCATCATAGCGAGCGTCACTGATGGCTGTGTCGTTGACCTGAATTTCTGTGCACGCGAAGCATATGGCGCTATCTGGCTTGTTGCGCTGGGTTTTGGCAAAGCACTCGAGACCTTGGGTCTGGTCACATGCGGTACATTCGAGCTCCACGATCTGCTGTCCCGTACACTTCATGCAGCTAATGGGCTTGACGATTCTGCCATGGTCCCTGATGGAGTAGCGTGCATCAGTAAGCTGCTTGTTGGAGAACTTTGTCGTAATAAGATTCTGATGGCAACGGCCACACTTGATCTTTGGCGGAAGGGCAATGGCGCGGACACTGATGCGCGGTTAGTGACGAGGACAATTGGATATGCTGATGAACCATGCATCACCCGTACTTGTCAATATCCACCTGCGAGTAGAACTGTGTGGGACGGCGGGTTGGCATGGTTATGGCGCTGACTGGGGACGTGCTGGCTGTGGATGTGGATGTGATGTGGATGGGGCTGCTGTCCCTTATGAGGCTTACAGAAGCGACAGTGAAGATGCGTAGTGAGGGTGGTGGAGGTGAGTGATGAGCGAGTGCGTGGAGTTGGGGCGGTGTCACGGTGAAGGCAGGAGCAAGCTGGTTGTTTGCCAGACGCGACGCGTCCTAGGAGGGCCCGATGTGTGAGCAGAGACGGCCGGTGGTCTACTCGTCACGTTGGATCAAACCATATCTGCCGTACCATGACGGCCTACCGGTCTTGCTGGATGTGCAATTCCAACATATGCTGGGGGCGTATGGCTAGGGTGGCATGCTCCATGGCACAGGCCGGCGACGATCCGGGCACAGTCTCGAGCAAGCGTCTGCTGGACCCATCTGGCGTGTGGCGGCTCGAGTGCAACCATTGTGGTGGATGCTGCACGGTAACATGGAGTTGGCGCGGAGACGAGGGCCGTAGAGCGAGTATGACGCCACAACCGAGGCGGGCGAGGGGCGAAATTTCAAAATTGCCAACTAGTTATCGATAAGCCGCCACCAAAAGTGTCGTCTGTCCCGCATTACGACGTCCTGGCTGCCGTCATTTCCACCCACGAACAACCAACTCGCGCACGGCCACGGTGGCGTCGTCGATTCCCTTTCGATTCAAAGCAGGCGGCAGCGGCAACATGGCGCCTGTGGTTTCGCAGTCGCACCACCACCGCAGCACGACCAAGCAGAGCAAAAAGAACTTCAAGTCGCGCCATGCCTCCAAGGGCGCGCTCAAGGAGCTGAGCAAGGGTACGCGACTATGGCTAGCCTCAGCACCACATGGGCAGGGTGAATCTGACCGCTTATGCAGGCAAAGTCAATCTTCTCGAGCGAGCCGCCCGCCGGACCCCCCATCAACAGGCCATGTCCAAGCTCGACCGCCGCAATCGCGCCAAGCAGATGCGCCTCAACAAGGACCACGAGCACGCCAAGGCGGCTTCCGTCTTCGCCGGTAGAGACGGCGCCCCTCGCATCGTCGCCGTCATCCCGCTCTGCCCGAACGTCTCGGCTGCCGCCGCGGTGCGCAGCCTCAACGCGAGTCTCGACCTGGACGGCGAGGTCCCCGAGGCCGGCTGGACTCACACCGCCGTCGACCGCTTCAAGCAAAAGGTGCAATACCTGGTTGTTCCGCGAGACCTGCTGGCCTCGCTCGACGCCTGCCGCATCGCCGACTTTGTCGTCTTCATTCTGTCGGCGCAGGACGAGGTCGACGCGGAGGGCGCCCTCATCCTCAAATCGGCCGAGAGTCAGGGCATTTCGAACACCTTCGCTGTCGTCCAGGACCTGGAAAGGGTTGAGCCTGCCAAGCAACGGCCGTCTGTCGTCGCATCTCTCAAGTCGTACATCACCCACTTTCTTCCGTTAATCGAGCGCATTTACTCCCTGGACAGCCGACAGGAAGCGTCCAATCTCGTTCGATCGCTGTGCACAACTACCACAAAGGGCGTCCGATGGAGAGATCAACGGAGCTACATGTTCATCGAAGACATCTCCTGGCCTAACGGCAAATGCGCCGCCAACGCTGACGAAACGGGCCATGTCATCCTGACGGGCGTCGTACGTGGCCTCGGTCTGAAAGCAGACAGGCTGGTGCAGGTTGGCGATTGGGGCGATTTCCAGGTCGACAGGATTGTGGCGGCACCACGCGAGACCAATAAAAGAGTCACTGAAGCAGACATGGCCATCGACTCGGACGCAGGCAACGTCTTGGAGCTACCAACAGAAGACCAGGACGATCTGGCAGAACTGGCGCCCGAGGAGACCATCATGGACGACGTCACAAATTACGCCATGTCCATAGCGCCCTCTGAACGCAAAGGTGTGCTACTCGACGACCATCACTACTTCTCGGACGAAGAGCAGGAGTACGAAAAGACAAGACCGAAACGGCTGCCCAGGGGAACCAGCGAGTACCAAGCAGCATGGTACCTTGAAGACTTGTCTGACGATGGCTCCGATCTCGAAGACTTTGACATGGATGATGTAGATGAGGCCGGTGACAGCAAACCTGCGCACCCTGCCGATGGAATCGAGGGAATGGACATTGGTGGCGAGGCCATGACGGAGGGCGCTCCTTCAGAATACCCCCAGTCAGAAATGTTCATGGATCCATCGCCAGAAGACGAGGCAGAGCAAATCGAAGCGTACAGGAAGTCCCGAAAGAATGAACACGAGGACGATCTCGAGTTTCCCGACGAAATTGAACTGCACCCCAATACTAGTGCGAGGGAGCGTCTGATCAAGTACCGTGGGCTGAAGAGTCTCAAGACAAGCACGTGGGAAACGGAGGAGGATCGACCCTATGAGCCAGAAGAGTGGCAACGGCTACTCGAAATCTCCGATTACAAGCGCACAGCGACCAAGTTTATGCGTGAGGCCTGGGCCGGCGGCGTCGTGCCAGGCACCCGTGTCAGTGTCCATCTACGAGGTGTTCCTCTCAAGTTTCAGGAGATGCAGTCCCGACCTTTGGCCATGTTTTCTTTGTTGCGACATGAGCACAAGCGCACCGCCTGCAATTATAGCATCCTGCTCGGCTCGGATGAAGAGCCCATGCGTTCCAAGACTGAGTTGATTGTACAGTGCGGACCCAGGAGAATGGTCATCAATCCTGTACGCGCCCCTTTCCCGCCCCATCCACAGCAGTTCCTTCACATACGCCAAGCCACAGACTGACGTGCCTCACAGCTCTTCTCGCAATCCGGGAACACGCCCAACAACGTACACAAATTCGACCGCTACCTGCACCCAGGGCAAGCCGCGATCGCCAGCTTCATAGGCCCACTAACCTGGGGCTCCGTTCCGCTGCTCTACTTTTCCCGCACCCATACCTCGACCTCGTCAGCTGACGCGTCACCGTGCCCCACCTCGCCGCTCCGGCTCGTGGGTACGGGCACCGCGCTGCCCCCGAGCACTAACCGCATCATCGCCAAACGCGTTGTCCTCACAGGCCACCCGTACAAGATCAACAAGCGCGTTGTGACGATACGGTACATGTTCTTCAACGACGAGGACGTGCGCTGGTTCAAGAGTCTACCGCTATGGACCAAGCGAGGCCGCAGCGGTTTCATAAAAGAAAGCCTGGGCACGCATGGGTACTTCAAGGCGAACTTCGATGCCAAGATTAGTCCCATGGACGCCGTAGGTGTGAGCCTGTATAAACGGGTATGGCCGAGGGGGGCGAGGCTGTGGACGGGCGAGTGGTAGGCCGGGCGGATGGGATACCGTGAGCCATGCATGATTTTGCGATGAT
>Ga0182211_1000136_pt1 | contig 20948 bp, 15 predicted proteins | sample G5R1MG_20_FD_129660 | JGI IMG/M metagenome (GOLD analysis project Ga0182211, IMG submission 129660) | Switchgrass phyllosphere microbial communities from Michigan, USA - G5R2_MAIN_03OCT2016_LD1 MG | ecosystem: Host-associated > Plants > Phyllosphere > Phylloplane/Leaf | place: USA: Michigan... | reverse complement strand
TGGCCATGTCCATCATCCTCGCCTCCGCCCCTCTCCTCGGGATCCAGCTTGATAAGGGTATCGATACGCATAATGGCTACACATGCTTCAACCGCCGACTTCAACTGTTTGACCTTACTCATACTAGGTTCGAGCACGCCTGCCTTCAGGCAGTCGTGCACCTTGCCGTTAGCTAGGTCAAGGCCGTAATTTTTGTAGTTTTTGGATTTGGCGAGCTGCTTGGCGTCTTGTGACGAGGGGTCGGCGGGGTTGACTGTGCGTTGGGAGAGGGCGTGGCGGGAGCGCAGATTTGCGACGAGTTCGGTAGCGTCCTTGGCGGCGTTGATGGCGAGGGTTTTGGGGATGGCGAGGAGGGACTGGGCGAATGCGGCGATAGCGAGCTGCTCACGGGAGCCCTGAGTGTTGTCAGTACGTGAGTGGAACACAAATGCTAGCCACAGCGTGTTGAGCGTACCACTGATGTTGCCCATTCCTCGAGGTAAATGTGCAGAGCCGTCTCGACAGCGCCACCGCCAGGTACGATGCGTCCGCTCTCCAAGGTTCGCTTCACAGCGGAGAGCGAGTCGTGTACCGATCGCTCCATTTCGTCCAACGCATAGTCGTTGGCCCCACGGAGGATTATTGATGCAGACGAAAAGGCCTTGGTACCCTTGACCAGGATACACTCGTCGTCCGAGATGCGCTCCTGGGCCACTTCCTCGGCCTGGCCTAGATTGGAGGCCTCAAACTTCTCGTCCCCGTTTAGATCCGACAGTGTGCTGACCATGGTTGCGCCCGTGGCCTTTGCTATTCTCCGTAAGTCCTCCTTCTTGCATCTCCGTACTGCCATGGCGCCCTTCTCGATGAACTGCTTCAGGCACATGTCGTCGATACCCTTGGTGGTGAAGACGACGTTGGCACCTGCCTTGAGGATCATCTCAATTCGGTCGGTGACGATACCAGCTTCGCGCTCGCGGATCTTCTCGAGCTGCTCCGGGTCGTCAATTGTGATGTGCACGCCAAGTTTCATGCGCTCCTTCTGGAGGTTGATATCGAGAACAGCAATCTTGGCGTCTGTGATACGTGTCTTCATGGCTTGCGAGGCGACGGTGCAGTTCAGAGCGTAGCCCTTGACCAGTACCGACTGGGTGGCGCTCTGGCCGTGGGCCTTGAGTATGTTGACGGCCTTGACGGGGTACTTGACCTCGCCTTTGTTGTTGGTCATCTTGACGGCGGTCATGGCGTCGACAACTATGTTGGCGAAGAAGTCGGAGTCGGAGCCAATGATCTTGCTGGACATGGATGTCTTGGCGATGTTAAGCAACGAGTCGCGGCCCAGCGCATCGACCTTGGTGCTGATATTCTCGCTCATGTACTTGACCGCCTCCCGCAGCGCCAGCCGGTAGCCAGTGATGATGGTGGTGGGGTGGATCTTGTTCTTCATGAGCTCGTTGGCGCGCCGCAGAAGCTCGGCGGCGATGATGACAACTGAGGTGGTGCCGTCTCCGACCTCTTTGTCCTGCTGCTGCGCCAGGTCGACGAGGATCTTGCCGGCGGGGTGCTCAATGTCGAGCAGGCTGAGGATGGTGGCGCCGTCGTTGGTCACAGTGACGTCGCCAATGTCGTCGACCATCATCTTGTCGAGGCCCGACGGCCCGAAGGACGACTTGACAATGTTGGCAATGGCCTGCGTGGCCAGGACATTCTGATCGCGGATGTCTTGCCCGCTGATTTTCTGCCCGCCGAGAACTGCCGTGTGTCAGCGATGCTGCCTCGCTGCGAGCGCCCGGCCGACGTCTTACACAGCGTTCCGCCGCTACGCGACTGCTCGAAGATAGCTGCCATGGTGTCGTGCTGCCGCGCTTGGCCCGGGTGGTGGTTGCGCCCGCCCCGCGCTGCCACAAATTCTCCCCCATGTCGCATGTCGGCGAAAGGTCGCTCCGCCGGGCCTCGCGCTAGTGGAGGACCCCTGTCGCGCCGCGCGATGACTCGACCCCTCCGCCTGCACGGGTGGGCGCAACACCACACGAGCCGGTGACTGTTCGCTGTTCGCTGTTCACTGTCGTGCTGCAGGCTAACCCATAGGCATTCTGCGTCCTTGCCTCGCCCTTGACTCCTTCGTCGGCCTCTACCATCCTAGGTACCAATCTCCTGTTGTCCTTCTAACTACCCCGCCTGCCCCGCCATCGCCTTGCATACGCCCTCCAGAGTGTTGTCAAAATTTATGTTCCACGCACAACCCGCTTCCGAGACGTCACTTGCCGTCCTTCTTTCCGTGCGCCTCCTACTGACCCTTGCTCACAGCCGATCACTCCACATATCTGCATTAAGTGCTTCACAAGCACGCACCATGGCCGACGCCTCTACCGCCGCCGACGACAAGATGAAGGATCTCTCCGTCTCCGAACCCAAGAAGAAGAAGGAGCCCAAGGAGAAGAAGCCCCCCAAGGTTCAGCAACAGCCTAAAAAGAAGGTCAGGCTCACAGCGAGGGGCGGGCACATGGCAACTAGCCGTGCTGACCATGAAGCAGATCGAAGGCGCTGCGCTTATCGGCATCGATGTCGCCAAAGAGGCTGATCTTGGAGAATGGTATCAGCAAGTCATTACAAAGGGCCAGATGATATCCTACTACGATGTAAGATCCCACATAGCTGCACGCCTCGAATCAATGGCTAACTTCGGCCTAGGTTGCTGGATGGTGAGCATCATCTGGCTGGCTCAATTCTTGCATACTGACTCCAAACAGTTATATTCTTGAGCCTTCGTCATACGCCATTTGGGAATCGATCAAGGCCTGGTTTGATGCGCAAATCAAGACGCTCAAAGTCCGCAACGCATACTTCCCCATCTTCATTAGCGCAGACAATTTGGAGCGTGAGAAGGAACACGTTGAAGGATTTGCCGCTGAGGTTGCATGGGTGACCAAAGGGGGCAAGTCTGATCTGGAGAAGCCTGTTGCTGTGCGCCCTACCTCGGAGACGGCCATGTACCCCTACTTTGCCCGCAAGATCCAGTCGCACCGTGATCTGCCTCTCAAGCTCAACCAATGGAACAATGTCGTCCGATGGGAATTCAAACGTAAGTAGGATGCCTCGACGCGCAATACAATAGCTCATTGGTGCTAGACCCTATGCCCTTTATCCGTTCTCGCGAGTTCCTTTGGCAAGAAGGTCATACTGCGCATCTTACCAAGGAGGCAGCAAGCGCAGAGGTTCTTCAGATTCTTGACTGGTATTGCGACGTATACCAAAACCTGCTCGCTGTGCCTATGGTTAAGGGTACAAAGACAGTGAACGAGAAGTTTCCCGGAGCAGACTACACGACGACCATTGAAGGATTCATTCCTGCTACGGGCCGAGGCATTCAGGCTGCCACATCTCACTGCCTTGGCCAACATTTCTCCAAGATGTTCAACATTACTGTGGAAGATCCTACAGCGAAAGAGAATGGCAAGTCAGAACATGTCCACGTCTGGCAGAACTCTTGGGGTCTTACCACTCGCTCCATTGGTGTTATGATCTTGACTCATGGGGACAATCGAGGCTTGGTCATTCCTCCAAGAGTGGCGGAGATTCAGGTCGTCGTAATTCCTGTCGGGGTAACAGCGAAGTAGGTCTGTAATCCTTGGATCTGAAACGATACTAATATTGGGGTAGGATGTCCGCTGAAGCCAAGGAAGACCTGTACAGCAAGGTCAAGAACATTGCCGATGACTTGCTTGAGGTAGGTGTTCGCGTTGAAACCGACTACCGCGAGGGCTACTCCCCTGGCTGGAAGTTCAACGACTGGGAACTCAAGGGCATTCCTCTACGAATCGAGTTCGGACCAAAAGATGCCGAGAAAGGCGTTGTAACCACCTCGCGCCGTGATATTGACGACAAGGACGCCGCGCGTGGTACCACGAGCGTGGATGATATTAAGACGGAAATCCCCAAGCTACTTGAGAAGATTCAGTCAGATATGTTTGAGCGGGCCGACAAGACATACCGCGAGCGCCGTGTACAGCTTACCAACTGGGATGATTTTGTTCCCACTCTGAATGGCAAGAACGTTGTTCTGGTGCCCCACTGTGAGGGTGACAAGTGCGAGGATGAGGTCAAAGCCAAGAGTGCGAGAACAGCACTCGGCGATGGCGTCGCTGAAGATAAGCAAGCCCCTGCCATGGGTGCAAAAAGCTTGTGCATTCCTTTCGACCAGCCTGAAGGAATCGAGCCTGGCAAGACCAAGTGCATCAATCCTGACTGTACCACCCCTGCAAAGCAGTGGATTCTGTTTGGAAGAAGCTATTAGAGCCATTGTGTAATTTAAGATTTATTTCTTGTCTGTTCGCATTTGGCGGCCTGGAGTTTGAGGGCGGTTTTGGCGCAGCATGGGGAAGAAGCGCTGCTGTTGACTGGTCCAATCTGCTTCCATAGTGATTAACACCACTTTGAGAATCAAATCAAACGTCGAGTTCCTAGAGACTGAAACTGTACATTTATTGTAACAGACTATTCTGGCGTCATTTCTCGCGGCTTGCGTAAACACGACCGACCCTCGCACCGCCAATTTCGAGAGCAACGTCACTTGGAGATGTTTGACCGTTATTAGTCTACGAACAAACGCTGTTCATGTAAGGCAAGTGGTTCTTGTAGAGAAAATACTTCCAGTAAAATGAATCTCAGTCTTCCAACAGCGCTTGAGCCGTGTTTACTACCGTCTCAATCCTCGGACTCCCGCATCAATGTGCAACAAGCTCCTCCAACTCTTCGCCTGTGGCCACGCAAAAACGATATGCGTGACGCCATGCCCCCATGCCGTCGCCACCGGCGAACAAATAACCGCCCCCGAATCGCGCCCAGCCCTCCTCCATTCAAATCCAACTGTTACCTCTACGGCGCCGCACATCAGTGACGCCCATATCCACAACCTGGAGTCCCAACAGAATCACACTCCTACGGCCACGCATACCCAAGACGGGCAATATCGCCTCGTTCCACCTCTCCAACACAGCGCGTCATCATCTCCATCGCCTCCCGCCCACACCACAAGCAGCACACAAGCCTCACCAGGTCCCAGCGCCAAGGATCCCAGTCCCCTGGTCGCCACACTGTCGCGCCCCGTCTCCACCATTCCTCCACTCTACGCGTGCCCCTCCGTCCTCCCAGCCGCGGCATTCAAAGCAGACCCCGAGCCCCTGTGGCCACGCCCAAATTACTGCCCCTACACTTTCCCCCACTACCTGCCGCAGTCTAGGCACCCATGCTTGCTGTGCTTCGTCATCGGCAAGGAGTGGCAATCAGAGCGAGAGAAGCTGGTGAGCGCGTATCGGCAGGAGCATCATGGGGTCCGGGGAGAGGATTTGGAGAGGCTGTGTGGGCTGGAGGGCTTGAGGGATAGATTTAAGGAGGAGGAGGGAGGTGCTAAGCGTGGAGGTTAGGAAGGGAATGGGGTGGGTGGGGGTAGTGCAAGATGTGGGGTGGAAGTGAATGGCTATGGCGGAGGCGTTGGGTTAGCGAGGTCGTAAAAGGAAGAGGCGAGAGGATAATATTTGTTTTGTTACTGGATGATATTACCTAGGGTGTCGATATAAATGGGTATGAAGATGGGGTGGGATACCAATGGCCATCAAGCGGGCGCGACCGTCGTGGAGACGATGAATGAAGAATTCTAGCGCCTGACTTACACTACAAAGCTCAATACAAGCAATTTCCCGACTGTGAAAATCGAAAGGATTCAGTGCAACGTCCTAAGCGTCTGCTCGAGTGCAACACCCAGCCCACCGATACCCAGCACTGTCCACAGCCACTTGTTGCTCATCTCATCCACTCTCGGCCAAAATGCATTTTTGTCAGCGCGGAATTTCTCCAGCTCAGCAAGCTTCTCGGGCTGAGAAGCCGAGTAGCGACGCTCCTGGGACTGTTCCTTCTCATTATCTCCGCCATACAGGCGCAAGAAATAGTAATTGGCAATGGGGCCGAGAAGTTCTATGGGAGCAAGCATGTCGGAGCCGTAGAGCATGATGATAAAAGAGATGTGAACGAGTGAATCGCCGAGGTAGCTGGACGATGTGAGCGACGGGAGAGGTAGCGGGCAGGAAAGTAGCTTACTTGGGGTGACGGACGAGGCTCCAAACACCGTCTCGCAGAATACCCTTGCCGCCCTCTGCCTTGTACTGGTCGAGCTGGTAATCCGCAATGGTTTCCAAGGCCAAGCCGGAGGAAAACAGGCCCACCGCAAGCATCTGAGTCAAGGGGTGGTATCCCAACATTGCAGCGCCCTCATGCCTGAAAGGGGCTGTGAATGGCAGGCTGATAAGCACCTGGAACAAGGCCTCTGGAATAAACACCTTGAACAGGGCATTGTTCCAGAAAGCCTCCTCTTTTTTGATCTCATCGTATCGCGCGTCGTCCTTGCCACGCCGAATGGAGCGACGAGCCACGCGATAGAACAGACGTCCGCCCCAGAGGGTCACACCAGTGAGTATGACACGTTCGTGCCAGGACAAACGGCCAAAGGCTTGCGACACGGTGAGCCCTGCAGCAATGCGCCGTCCGATGGCAGACCACCACGCATTTGCGACTTGACCACTCGACCAAAGCCAGTCCTTCGCATCGACCCGCTGCGTGTACCGGCCTGCTCCGTATGCAAGTGCGGCTAAGCCAGTGTGGAGGGTAAGCGATGGGATGAGTGTGTCCTTGAGAATGCCGACATCGAAGAGAGAGACGGAGTGAACATGCTTCTGCGAGTGCGTCGTATCGATGTACGTGGTGCTAGCACGGGTTGCTGTCGAGCTGCTACCGGCTGCCGAGCTGGGCTGTAAATAGAGGTCTCGAGGCTGCTTGTCTGCTGCAGGCGTGCTGGCCGGTTGATTGAACCAGCTCATGTTGCGTCACCGAAGGGAAACGTTTGAGCGAACTGGCACAGGAACTGTCGCGGTTTACATACTATGTAGTAGTGGCGCGCTTCCCCGCATTTTGTCCCCGCATTTGAAACGGCGGGTGCTGGGGACTGCGGTCAAATGGTTGGTAGTTGGCTCCCATTTCTCCCTGCTGCAGCACAGCTTATTCCTTGAGAGATTTTCCTCCTTGGAATCCAATGGGCTCGAATCAATTCATCAGCAATTCCGCGTGTCGTACTGCGAGGGCTGGGAAGTTGGGCAGGTAAGGGTGACGTCATTGTTGTCCTCCATACTCCGGCCATGCAACACACATGGCATAGTATACTTTCTCGGATAATCAAGTCTACGTGACACCTTTCCCGCCCTTACGTCGAAAACCTCCTGGACGTCGCAATACAAAGCACTGGTATCAGGAACTTTACACATGCCTTCTTCAGACCAGCTGAATCATTATGCATTCCGAGCCCATGGATGCAGCTTCGCCCGAACTCCTGGTTCATATGAAGCAGCTCTATTATAAGTACCTCCACAACCAAGATCTCGGATACAAGAGCTTGTTGCTTTACTAGTATTGTATACAAACCTGTCGGCCTGTACCATCTTATACAGTAACCTCAAGAGAAGGAATTGTGCAATACCTCCAGGAAGCACACCACGGAGTAGAAGTTTTTACACGATTCGGCCATTGCAAAATCTTGAGGTCGAATTCGGCACCAACAGTGTTACCACGCCAATTGAGATGACGGTAGGATAGCTTGAGAACATGGCTAAGACGGAAAGATGGCTTGGAAGCGTCGATTTGTGGGGTGAAAATTACTAATAATAATAGCATCATGGTTCTAGTTGGCCACATAATCGTGAGCACCGAATTTCCTGCAGTAGTGCTGCATCTCATCACCGCCTATATGCCAGTCCTCAGAGTGACAAACGTTCATATTTCCAAGGTAAATCTAACGCTAGTGTCAGTGGATCCAGCTTGAACTGTACGAGAATAAGACTGCCAACCCAACGCACCATTTCACAATCCGGGCACTCGTCCGACTTCTCATCTCCCGTGTTTCGGTTGTGATACCCCTCGCAAGCCTTTTTTGTGATGTCATCTGAGTATACTTTGGTGTGCCCAGCATACATTATGCACACGGCGCTGTGATGCATACTTGCAGTAACCAAGAATGTGACAAGGACAGAAATAGCGGCGAGAGTTGATGTGTTCCGCATACTGAGTCAAGTTCAAGGACTTGACGGAGAGAGCGCGTGACCTTGTAATGCAATTTCAAGGCTGCTCAGATTCTTAGACGAATGCGAGTGCTGGTTTGCAGTCCTGAGTGAGGTGATAGTGCCAGCTACTCATGAAAGATACTTATATGCAATCCACGGGGTCTTAGAATCTCTCAATCTCGCGCTAGGTACAAGGGAATAGTACGGATTCTACCTCACAGTCACCAGATTCTAGAAGGAAAGTACAGCCTAGCCCTTATTATCAGGCGGCGAAGGGTTTCCATACACTTCACATTCATTTCCCCGATATAAAACCGTTATCCGCTCATTCGAGAACCTTTCTGTACGATTGTTTTACATCAAAATAGATTGAAGCCAAACCCGCGCATATTATTCCCGAACCAATTAATACCTTGGCAATAGGAGGACAAAACACTTTGCTTTATGCAGGGTAGTTCGGTGGCGTGCAAGGCATGAGTTGATCTTTTCTTTGAGTAGCAGAGTCACTGCAAAACCTAGGAAGGACTTTCAACTACACTTCGTGTTGATCTGGTAGAATCAACAAAATAGTAGACGGTGATAACGACGATTCGTTAAAGCTAATATATCATCAAACGGAGGTCGAGCTGAGCTAGGTCTCAAGTCGAGTTTCTTTTGCAGCAGGCATGCCGATACTTGGCCCTATTACTTCAAAGGATTGCTGCGCGGTCGCCTTGCGGGTGCGGGACTCCACATGTATGAAACATATGCAATAAACGATCACAATCACCAATAGCTGTCAATATATCGGACCAGGGTGCTCGATTCAGGCATAATACACATAAAAACAATGCGGAGAACCGGAGTGAGGCTGTTTGGGGTGTAGAGAGGGGCATTCTGTGATCAATTCGATATATATACTCACGCGTTACTGCAACTTCAATTTATCCTGTCTAGGAAATTATCTGTATCACTTCCTTTATATGCTGCATTGCAACATCATTTCAAGATTCTCGGGCTCAGTGAATATGTTCTTCACATTACTCACTCTATGCCATTGCTTCGAGGGTGCTATTGATAACCGCGGCGCCCACGACGCCCGCATTCGTCACCGAGATCATGGGCAATATACACCTTGCTCACGACAAAGTCCTCCTTCATGGAAATGGCCGCTTCCAGATCATTAATCGGTGGGAAGTTGATAAAATAAAATCTTCCAGAGCCAAAGCCGTCGCTCCACCCCAGCCCGCTTCCCTTGATGACTCAGTGTTTACTTACATGGGCAACGCAGAAAATCCATGGGACATCAATAATCACACAACGCAGTCTGCGAGCAAACTTCAGAAGCGCGGAAAGGACACTATCGTTATTCCATGGCCTAACGAACCAAGATTTATGGGATGGGACGTTGCAATGTGTCTCGTCGTGAAGGGAGGTCCTGAAAAGGAGACAATTATGGCGGTGATGGCCGGTACTATGATTGGAAACTCCATCGCTGTTGGTGTGACGACGGATTTCAAAGTCATCGCCGAATTCTTGAGCGTTCACTTCCGAGTTTACTACACTCGAACTTGGATAACTCTCCAACAAAACGAAATAAGCTCCACCGTGCCACCAAACAAGTTTGGTACGATAATCAGCAATCCATGGACCTACCGAGAGAAAGGATGGGTATGGGAGGGCACAGTTGGTGAAAGCCAAAACGATGTAGGACAACCACGATATCACTATGCCGATCGGTTTTCCGACAGGTCATATGACCATCTTAGCTGGGTGGATGGGCAGATTGACCCTTGTATTGGTGACGAGTATCCATTGAAGCGCTGTCTGGGTGAGGGGACGTTCTAGACTTTATAGTTCAAGTGTAGTATCAGATGATAAGTAATTTAGTGAAACCGTCATTCTAGCCAGAGGTAAACGGGAATCTATCTGTTACAATTCTATGCTTGTATTAATTTGTCGAAAATTCGGAGAGGCCAACTCGAGTAAATAATCCCTCTGTTCGCAGCTGGTGGCAAGATCACGTCTTAAGCAGATAACCACGGAGTGGTGGAAATATTCTAATATCAGCTTGTCACGAGATGCTCCTCGTACCGTCTAGCTAAGTTCTAACCTTCCACGAAGGCTCTGCGTTCTAGAGATGCATTGAATTGTTTGGTACGATGATCTCTAGCTCGGGCTGTACAGAGTTCATATACTGGGTTTGAAAGTGCGGATGTTCTGAAGTTCGACAAGCTTTTTAAGGTTCCAGTTGAGTGGATGATATCGAACGCGACACCATTTACCATATTACGCATTGGGTAGTGGTGAATCCCAGCAGGGAAACAAGGCGAGCAAAATGTTAACGAAAGCGTGATCAGAGTTTCACACAGCAAAATTGTACAGCCTGGACTAAATAATCAAACGTAAATTATGATGGATGGGGCGAGAAGTGATGAGAAGCTTGTAGGTGTGCTGTCAAAGTAGCTGAATTTGTCTTATGCCTTGACTCTCAACTTAACTCATCAGCAAAGGCTCCGCCACCAACAATGAAATTTAGAGGCTTGATGTATTCTCTGGTTGCAGCCTCCCCACGATGTTGTATCTTTTGCTAAAAAACGTGTGCCAGTCGTTTAGGACCTGTTGCTCTTTGTCGGAAAGTGTAGAGTAATCGGATATACAATCCTCTGGCTTTAGAGAGGAAAGTCCGAGAGCTCGGTTTGGTTCCTTTCCTGCAAAAACTGTTTTGGTGGTTTAGTATGTTCCTCCGGTTGTATTGAGTTTGACCATACCGTGATAGCCTTTGCCAGGAGCATATGTTTCTTTGCCACTGACATCGAAAACGTCCCCCTAACACAGTCAGATTATGGCTTGCAAGCACATTAGTAATAGTCACCTTTATAGCTACCAAGGTAGGGAGTCCTGGTTGTGTGCCTATCCGCAACGTCAGTAGCTATGTACACCGTCGGCCACGTTTGGGTTGGATCCATACCGTCGCACTTCGCCAGATGCTCGCGATCGATGATATCATCTTTTGGCGGGTCAAGTGCCACCGCTTGCTTGGGCGCAAAGCGTTCCTTTGGTGAATCTGTTGCGTCAGACATATTGGTGTAAATGTTGATTTCGGTAAGAGGAAACAAAAACCTGGTCTCGAAAGAAATAGCCATGCTTACCTCGGCAGGCGGGGTACGCCACACCACCATTAACTAGCCACACCCGTCGATAGGGGTGACCATCCCATCTCAGCCAGGAAAGCAGCCTTTATCTTCTATCCATCGAAGCCAGAGACGGACTCAAGAATGATAGTTATCAACGACTGCAAAGTAAATTCAACTGCGTGTTGACAGGGTTATAGTAAACACAGCTGACAATTCCCAGAATGTGACGACCCTGCCAAAGATGCCGTTGCGATTGTCACTGACCCGAACTGAGAAAAAGAATAGTTGTATGTCACAAGCTGCTACGATATCCTCGACTAGCAAATGGTCATAAAAACGTGAAGTATTGAAGAACACAATGGTTATACTGGGTAATGTTTTGGCTGTATAGAGAGACTGAATCGCTTAATCAAAGTATCACACAGGTTTCATGAGGTGAACGTCCTCAACTGTTTTATCGCTGATCTCGGACTGTACGCTACTTTGGTAGATGCTTTAAATCGTAAAACAAATTGTCGTCTTTGTACATCCCCAACGGCATCGCCAGAGGAGGGCCAGCAGTGAGCCACCGAGACTCACAATTATATCTGATATTTGATAGAAGATGTGAAATTCTTGAGTAAATCATAGCAGCCTCATATACTCAAACCCAGCGCGCATAACAGTATTAATAATGGCTCTACGAACAAAAGCTAAGCGGCACACAGTGTGTGCATCCAGGCTGGCGACACGCATAACCCAGGTATGCCTTAATGGGATGCTGGAGTAGTTACATGGCACTCAATGAGTTATTTGATAGGCCTTTTTATCAATCCATCCAGACATCTACAACCCGCCAAGTGGGATCAGTGACACAAAATTCCTGCCTCTGCGGACCTAAGGCTTCAAGCAATTCGCCCAGGTCACTGTACATTGCACAAGATATATACTAATTTGACAGAAAACAGACATCGACAGCCCTTTCTGGGGGCAGAAGGAATGCTAGGTCGTCGCTCGTTCGTCAGGCACACGGGCCGTACCAAGTTGAATATTTCGGCACGCTGGACATGAGAGAATGAATAGTTTACGCTGTGCAACGACTATAAACACCCTCGTTAAACGTTACAAGAAAACCTGTCTCTAATTACCCCCGGCTCGCTTCGCTTTCCGCGCATGTCTCTTCTTCGCAATGATTCTAGTGCGTTGCGCAAGCTTGCCCTTTGCATCGGTATCCTCACCTGCCTCCGCCTTCAACCCTTGCACCTTTCTTCCACCAAGCTTGCCCTTATCTGTGTCCGAAGCGAGAGCAGATGCGGCACTTGAGTCGCGCTTGCGCTTCTTGCCCTTCACTGCGGCCTCACCCTCTGTCTCGCCTTCGGCACGTGGCTTAGCCGGATCCCGCGCCTTTTCCTCGCGGTCGGACCGGCGCGATACTACATTTGCATTCTCAATGGCAAACTCGACGATGAGGCGTTTACGCTTGTCTTCGAGCATTTCCTTAGCTTTGGCTTTGGATTTAGGCGGTTCGCCTTTGACCTTATAGTCCACAGCGTGTCCGTTAAGCCAGCGTAGCGCCATGAGCGCGTTACGGTGGGTATAGTACTCGATAAAGCCGTACCCTCTGCTTCTTCCAGCGCCAGTGTCTTCGGCAACTTTGCTACCGGCAGGGGTTTCAAAGACGACTTTAGCCTGCTTGACAATACCTTTGCCCTTCTTCTTACGCATCTTTTCGGCCACTAGCATTTCTTGTCCTCCTCGAATGGTCTCTTCACGGTTCAGCTTGTTGCGCTTACCAGATTTCACGTCAGCAGCAAAGCCGACAACGGCGCTACGAGCGAGCTGCTTGAGATCTTTCGAGGTGATAGAGCGGGGGATGTTGCGAACCGATAATCTTGTCAAGGATAAGTGGAGCGAGGGATTTTCCTGAATCTGTTTGCGGCGCATCGTCGCGCTCTCTTCGCGCATCTTAATCTCAGATGGTGATAGTTGCTTATACAGAGGAGAATTGGAGGATATAGTACCTTCGGAAAGAAGGTATAAACGACGCTTGTCTTTATCGCGGTTGAAACGTTGTGCCGCTCCCTCAGTGGTCAAGCGCGTTGCTTCATTCTTGTCGACTGCACGGCTGAGATGGAGAATGCGGCCATCGATTGTATAGTTTCCCGTTGGATCGGCTTCAGCGTCTTCGAGGACAGAGTGGGTGACTGTAATTGTTGATCCATCCTTTTTGTCCACGTTCTTCTTCTGCAGTTTCACGCGTGGAACTCCCTTCAAGCAATTGACCATATCCTCCTCTTTGAAGAAAGAAACAAACCCCGTGCCTTTAGGCCGCTCAGTCTCGCGGTCGACCACGACCCTGGCGAATCGCACGCCACCGAATGTTTGAAAATGCTCCTTCAAACGCTCGTCATCAACTGTGAAGGGTAGATTGCGAATGAAGATGGTGTATTCTTCCCGCTTCGGTTTTGTGTCCTGCTCGTCGTTTGATTCATCACCGCTTTCTCTCTCATCCTCTGATATGTCTTCGTAGTCAGTGTTGCTGTCGTCCATGTCATCATCCTCGTCATTGCCAGCTTTAGAGTCCTCTTCGCTACCAACCGAGCTTGCAACATCTTGCATTTCTTCGTCTTCCTTATCAATACCCGATTGTATATTGTCACCCTCCTGTTCAACCTTCTGTAGTCCTTGCCAGGTATCTCGATCCACCGCCCAATCAACTGCAATTGGCCTATCGTCCACTTCCTTGCCGTTCAACTCTCGTATCGCCTTCTCAGCATTCTTGCGTCCACGCAGCGAGACGAAACCGAATCCCCTCAACTCGCCGGTTGGCTTTTTTGGTAAATTAACAAAGTTGACTTTGCCATAGCTCTGGAATAACTTCTGCAAATCCTCTGAGGTTTTAATGGTCCACGGTAGATTTCGAATGATCAGCTTCGGAGTTTGCGCCTCCTTGATCTGTTGTGCCCGTTCCGCTTTGGCGCGATCGCCTGCCTTCGGTTTCTTCTCGTCGCCCTCGCGTTGCCGTGCCTCAGCGACGTCAACCTTGATTTTCTTTCCTTTGAGCTCAGAGTTGTTCAATTCTTCTTTTGCTCGCTGCGCATCCTCAACATCGGCGAATGTCACGAATCCGTATCCTTTCGATTCTCTTGTCTCCTTGTCTAAGACCACGAGTGCATTCTTGATCGGGTACGATTCTGAAAAGTGGTTGGTCAAGTCCTCGGTGGTGACATCGAGCGCCAGCCCGCGCACAAAGAGTTGCCTCCGTGTAGCTTCCTTGGGTGGAGCAGTTGTGATAGCGGTTGCGATCGAAGGATTAGAGGGGGTTTCGGCAACCTCGGGAGTGGCAGATGCCGTAACGGTGACATTGGCTTCGCCATCAAGAGAGAGACGCTGGCGCTTTCTGCGAGGAGCCATCGTGGGAAGATTGAGTTTTGATCGCTTTTTGGTCGTCCAACAAGCGTGTTATCCACCAGAAAAAAAGTTCCAGTACCGGCTGCCAGTTCTGCCGCTCCGGATCTTGGCACGCTTGACTAAGCTAACTCGTTGAGCACGTGTGATGAAAACCACAGCATTGCTTGCAATGACGGGTCGTCCATGGGTTTTTGCAACATTCTTGCTGCTTCTTCACATGGTGCTTTAGGCTCCTCTCGATCTCCTCATACCTTGGCGGTTTTCTCTTGTCCGTAGCCTAACATCGCAACAGCCCGAGCAAGGCACATGTAGTACCATCCAGTTCTATTCTACTTACACCCGCGTTTAACTTTTTTGGATAATCAGCCCGCTTTGTATGTGGATTGTCAACACACCTGTCGGGAAAGATTCAGCGTTATGTGGTGTCCTAATATAGTACATCCTCCGAGATCGCCCAGTAGTAGCAACAGCGATATCCTATCGTCTACCACATGGTAATCTTGGCGCCGACCTTACGCCCACATTTTGCATTAATCACGCATGCGGACCCCTACTTGCCTTAGTCCTCAACTCTGAGTGGTGCAAAGGCTTATCAGCGTCGCTTGACTACTGCCTGAATATGTGCTAGTCACCCATAACCTGATGGATGACCTGCGCATTGTACAGTAGAGTGTTATTCTCTTCAATTGCATGCCAGCTTTGTGTGGCACAGAGAGTGGCATATGCGAAACGCACGTCTTGAGAGTGCCCGGATCATCTCTTCTCAGACCTTCGTTGTACTTACCATGACGAACCACTCTGTAAATACCAGCGAGGCAGAACCACTACTTAACGAGGAAGAACATAGGTCTTCCTCGTCTTCATCGAAAGCCGTACATTCCTCCTCGGGAACGGACCCCAGGACTGAGCCAGGTGATGCAGCAAACAGCAAAGACAAGACAATCTTTCGGTCTTTCGCGAATCAGTCGGGCAAGAGAGGACTCTCCCTTTACGAGAGAAAATGTATACTAATAAGTAGGTGCATTTGGTCCCAATACTACGAAACATGTACTAACCCATCAATGCAATGTCGTCCAGATCAAGAGATTGATATCATGGGTATGGGTTGCTACCAGTGGTCGATATGGGCATTATGTGGACTTGGGTACTTGATCGATCTCATGTGGGCGCAAGCCTTTGGGCTTGTTCTATCTCCACTGCAACAAGAGATGGGATTCGGCCCGGATCAAACAGGAAAATTGTCGACCGCTTTCTCCATGGGCCTGGCCACTGGCGCGTTTGTATGGGGAGCTCTTGTCGACACCATCGGTCGAAAATGGGCGTTCAACCTGACAGTAACAGTCGCTTGTGTTTTTGGCACATTCATTGCTGTACCAAGCACCTACGGTTCGATTCTTGTGCTTACGACCCTCACTGGTTTTGGAATCGGTGGAAATATTCCCATTGACACGACTATCGCCCTGGAGTTCACGCCACAGAGCAAGCGATATCTTTTGCCTTTGCTCTCCATTTTCCAGCCACTTGGAGTGGTCATATGCAGTATCATCGCGTACGGATTTATACCAAACTACTCTTGCAAGCCCAACTTTTCCGAGAAAATACCATTACCAGCATGCAGCAAAGTACAACCTGGAGAGCTTTGTTGCACTAAAGCAGAGAATATGGGATGGCGCTACTTATTATTTACCCTGGGAGGGGTTACACTGGTAGCGTTCATCTTCCGCTCTGTTATTTTCCGATTCCAAGAGTCCCCAAAGTTTCTTATATATCGTGGAAAAGATGCAAAAGCAATCCAGGTGATGCATAACATAGCCCAATACAATCGCCAGACATGTGAGTTATCGCTTGACGCCTTTGAGAATCTGGAACGCGAATTGAGCCTGGCTCCGAACCGGAAGGCGTTTCTAGGAAGTGGCCCAGTGCAGCTCGAATCTACCTGGACCGATACGTTCAGGCTTGAGAGAGATAGATTCCAAATGCTCTTTTCCGATTTTCAGATGACGAGACTGACTCTGCTGGTTTGGCTGACCTACGTATGCGACTACTCGGGGTTTACTGTTGCCGGTTTGTCTACACCCTTCATGCCAATGCTAAGGCAAATCTAATCAAGACGCATAGGTTCCTATTTGCCGCAAATACTGGCTCTGAAAAACGGTGCCATGAATTTATCACTACGCTACACGTACCAATCTTATATTTTCATATACATGCCCGGAGTCTTTGGTGTGCTCCTGGGAACACTCGCATACCGAGCGCCGCGCATTGGTCGCAAATGGACGATGGTATTTTCGTCTGCGCTAATGGCCGCATCCATCTTTTTGTTTAGCAGCATCAACTCTGCTGCCTCCAACATTGGCTTCAATGTCATGGAGTATTTTTTCCAGTCAATGTTTAACGCCGTACTTTATGGCTGGACCCCTGAAGCCTTTCCGGCTCCTATCAGAGGGACTGCCTGTGGGATCGCAAGTTTCTGGGGCAGGGTTTTCGGTATTATAAGCCCGCTTATCGCGCAACAGTTGTATGTCGGTGGCGATTCTGGCGAGCGAGACATCGACAGTGTGTTATACATGGCTGGAGGCGTAACACTAGGCTGCGTTATAACAACTGCACTACTGCCTACTGGCCTGCTTGAGGGACAAAGTCGGTAACGGTGTTGAGATGATACTTGCGAGTGGCGGTCTAGTAGCGGCATAGTCTTTGGCGAACTTTTAGCCACGAGTGAAGGTACTATGCACGCTACCTATGAAGATTAATACATGATGTATGTTTCAGCTCTGGGAATCATCGAAATACATGGAAAGGGAGCCATGTTGTAGCCATGCGTGACGCTGGAGTGCTAGAGGCAATAGCGTCATCGGACTACGTGTACATCCAATTATTCGGGGTTGATCTTCCCAAGAAACACTAAAATAATATGGTAGAGAGTTTGGTGTTGGGGTGAGGGGACTGAGGAGGTGAATATGCGTTAGCACGTCCCAAGACGGTTAGTATAGTCGTTGGCTCCTCGGCTATGGATTTTCCGCCCGCCGCACAGTTGGGCCTCACCATTCGCAAATTCGACGGCCATCTCAGTCTACACCGCTAACCCACAGCAACCCTCAAGATGAAGTACATGTACGTCTACCTTCCAATCACGAAACCCGCGCCGCCGTATCGCACACCAATTTACCTCGCAATCCGCTCCCGAAATCTGCTCGAAACGCACACGATTAGGCCATGTGGAAATTGACCGATGGTTGGGGCATGGGCTAACAACTGCGCAACAGCCACTCCGAGGAATTGCTCGAGATCCCCGAGGGGGTCAAGGTCTCTATTAAGACCAGGAATGTCGTCGTTGAGGGTGAGTGCAAGCAAGTGCAAGGGATTTGAAGAAGGATAGATGCTAACATCACACGCCAGGTCCTCGAGTATGTTGAGCTCATTGCGCATGCCAAGCTAGTTCTCACAACTTGCAGGGCAAACTCTCGAAGTCTCTCGGTCACCTGGCGGTCAGCTTCTCACACGTACGTCACCGAATATGACTGAGGAGGACACACGGCTGACACAAGCCCAGCCCAAGCCCAGCTTGATCAAGATTGAGCTCCACCACGGATCGCGCAAGAGCGTCGCCACCCTCCGCACTGTCCGAACACTCATCGTATGTTAGAAGTCTATGCCTGACAAATACCGGTAGAAGCGCTGGCCTGACAAACCACAGAACAACTTGATCATTGGTGTCACCAAGGGTTACAAGTACAAGTAGGCATTCCGATTGGACCTGTTCCCGGGAAAGCGCTAACCATCGATATAGGATGCGTTATGTCTATGCCCAGTATGTTTCTTCCCCCTTGGCAACCCACGGGTGACATCGTACCCATCCGTTTCCCTTTCGCACTCGTTTCAACTCGTCCGACGACTTGTCTCCTTCGCTCCTCGATCACCATTTCGGAACGCGTAGACAACTCTGGCCACGGTCGAGCCGTGCTGAATATCTTCTATTTCGACATGGCGAAAACTCGCTAATACCCAGCACAGTTTCCCCATCAACGTCAACATTGAGAAGAACAAGGACGATGTATTCGAGGTCGAGATCAGGAACTTCGTCGGCGAGAAGCTGGTACGAAGGGTGACCATGAGGCCCGGTGTCAACGTCGAGGCATCGAAGAACCAGAAGGATGAGCTGCAGCTTACGGGAAACGTACGACCCTGGCAGCAACCGTGATGGTGATGGTGCTAATAACTCTGTAGAGCCTCGAGGATGTCTCCCAGAGTGCCGCCGATATCCAGCAAATCTGCAAGGTCCGCAACAAGGATATCCGAAAGTTCTTGGACGGTCTGTACGTGTCAGAGCGAGGCAACATCGAGGAGGCGTAGAGTGTTGGGGGGTACGGGTTTCTTTACGGGCATATGATCATCTATGAGCTTCTCTGCATTACACACTGCGGCTGGCGCCAGGGGGTTTGCGCTCAAAAAACGATGTTCAAACAACAATACCACCAGTGACCTGATGGACTTTCCCGCGCTCACTCTCTGTGGTGACTGTGTCCCATCGCAGGCTACGCGGAAGCCAGTCGTGTGCGAAAACGACGCCAGCTGTCACCAGGCCTTGCTAGGGATGGACGGTTTGGAAGGCTATCTACGAGGGGGGGCGCGTCATTGTCTGGCGCCGTTCCGGGAACAGCAAGACGTAGCGAACGATGCCCTTTGCATTCCGGCGGACGCAGTGGACGGGTCGATGACGTCGTCCCGACGATCAACCCGCTCACCATCGTACCTGAACAGCCTGCACTGCAGCAGCACCCCGCGACAAGCGCTGCCGAGGCGTGGCCATGGCTCCGCACAGAATCAAAGCGTCGCAGGAGGAACTCGATGCATGTCCATGCATCGCAGCGGGTTGCTGTTGTCGTGCCAGGTACGCGCGTATTGGTGGCGTCCGCAGCTTCCCCCCCCCCGCACTTTCCCCGCACTCTTTCCAACGATGGCGTTTCATCCTCATTGGCCCGAAGCGGTGGTGTGAACATCAAGTGACTAGCTGAGGGTCCTGTGCTTGTGCTTCCGCCGATGCCTCATAAGCGCCCCTTTCCTCCCTGCTTCCTGTCTTGCCACCGGTTGATTCCTTCTCCACGCACCTGACCATTGTGCCTTGCCCACTGCAATCCCATCGTACACCATGGCCGCCGCAACAGAAAACATGCTTCACAAAATCGACTCGCTCGTCGAAGAGAACAAGGATGGAGCGGCCAAGAAGGGCCACCGCAGAGCCAGTTCCATGGCTGCTGATGTCTACCGGATCGAAGATCTCGGTGAGTACGCGTGCAGACGCGAGCCCAGGGTTGGTCGGGCTGACAACGGGGCAGAGAAGGAGAACAAGGACATTGAGATCTCGATTGAGACACAGAAGCTTGGATGGTAAGTGGCCTTGCCCTGCTCGCTCCGATTTCTCCGCCCAGAACGACGGGGGAGAAGCGATTCACGGCTGACCGGCTGGACAAAGGAAGCTGAACAAGTCACCCACGACCGTCGAAGATCCAGCCGTACTCAAGCTGCCACTCACCAACCCCAAACTCAAGTCGATTGCCCTGCACTTCCCGCTTGGGCTTGAGGTCACGGCACGGAACCTCAAGGGCGTTACGATCAAGGATGCGCTAGATGCCATCCACAAGCAGTTCAAGAAACGCGTACGGGAGCCCCAGTGGACTCCACGTGAGCAGCAATACTGACGTTTCTTCAGCAAGACGACGAGTTTGAGAAGCCTTACCTAGCTGGCTTCGAGTGGGACCGAGAAGAGTGCTATACGCGCTTCATCGTCCACCAGTCGAGCCAGCCAACATCAAGCATGTCTGCGGGTTCTGGTGGCAAGAAGAAGAAGAACAAGAAGGTCGAGGAGGAGGCCTAGTTCAGCCCATGACTCGCGCCTTGCCCTGCTGCGACTTCCAACACGGCCTCGGTCATATACCATGCTTTCACGGTGCAGCGAGGGGCTTGGCCACTTGTACAATCATCTAGGTGGCTATAGGCGGAGCACCTGACGTGATAACGGAAATTCAAATCCGATTCTTTGATGAGCGAGTGTTGCAGACGTGGTGTGAGTCGCTAGTTAGTTACAGGCCCGTCATGTGGGACTCGCTGCCGGCCGATGGGCACCCACCATCTTCACACCTCTCAACGCAACCGCCATACAAGCCCTTTGATGGTGCCAACGTGCTGTGTTGACTGATTTTGGATTAGCCGGGCAAATCGCCAATTTTGCCCGTCCATCTCGCCTAAGGTGTGCGTTCGCCTTGCCGATAAAGTTGCCTGTAGCCTGGAGCGCCAAAGCGTTTCACGACCACTCAGCACCGTCCCTTGGTTGGACATGATGCAGCAAAGCTCTACACAGAAAACC
>Ga0182211_1000135_pt1 | contig 20993 bp, 20 predicted proteins | sample G5R1MG_20_FD_129660 | JGI IMG/M metagenome (GOLD analysis project Ga0182211, IMG submission 129660) | Switchgrass phyllosphere microbial communities from Michigan, USA - G5R2_MAIN_03OCT2016_LD1 MG | ecosystem: Host-associated > Plants > Phyllosphere > Phylloplane/Leaf | place: USA: Michigan... | reverse complement strand
CTTTGCAGTATGAATCTCGGTGCAATCTTGACATGCAGACACTGACCACCACTCCAGCTTCCATGGCCCATTCAAAATATCATCCAACGCTCCGCCCTCCCCATATACCAACAGCTCTTTACCTTTCTATTACAAATCTACCGAGTACAACACCTCCTCCGCCGCGTACGGCCCACTCGCCTTGAAACACTCAGACGCATCAGATGTGCACACGCAATCAGACTCCAGCACCGCTTAACCTGGTTCACCATTGTCCTACGCTCCTACCTGACCGAAACCGTCATCTTCTTCACAACGCATGATATGACCACCGCCATGGAGAAAGCTCAGGATATCGACGAAATGTCCCAAATCCATGTCAAATATGTGGCAAAACTGCAGGAGCGAGCCCTCCTGTCAAAAGCCATAACGCCAATCTGCAACGCCATCGTCGCCATGCTGGATCTAGGTATATCCTTCGCGCAAGCCATCGAAGCAGTAAGCAACGCGACGAGCAAGACTGATATGAGCCCTACCATCACCAATCAGAGACACCAGAACCTAGCGCACGCAATTCCAATACGACTCGTGCAGAACGCGGACTCAGATGCTGCTGGCGAAGACGACGATGCTGCAGCCGGGCGCGATACCGCGACAAATCAAAGGATACTCGGCCACAACAGCACATTGCCGTTGGACAAGACGCTGGAGACGATTGACGCAGATTTTGCACGTCTACTGCCATTTATCACAGCGGGGTTGCGGAGTGTGGGAAGAGTAGGCGCAGAGCCCATGTGGGAACAGTTGGCAGAGCGGTTGGAGATGGAGACAGTGAAAAGTGGGTTGGACTAAGTGAGTTGTTGCGGTCCAACAGTTCGGCGGACAAACCCCCTGCCCATCTTGTACACGGAAAGATAGTAACGTAGTAGTTTGCAAAGCAAGTAACTTTGTCATCAGTCTCGTATTGATCTGTGGATTTTACTCGTACATGCGTACCACAAGAACTCCTCGCTATGCTACATTCCTCTCCCCCCTATCCTTGCTACTGCCTACTATGCAAGGAGAAAAATGTTACTATCAAAACGCCATGATAGGTGGGTATGCTTTTAAAGTATCCAAAAGGCCAAAAAAACATATCTGCTCCAAGCGGAGGGGACATTGCAAAAAGCAAGAAGGGAGAGAAAAAAATAAGACCAGGAAAAACAAAAAATTGCCGCCACATGCGAGCCGTGCAAGAATGCTTATCCCCGTGCGCATACTGCATCTCTATGCGTCCTCGCTATCGACAATCATGCTCTCGCCGTACTGGCTTATTGTGTCCTCACCCAAGCCATGGGCATGTCTTCTCCTCCGGCCTCTGCGGCCCGCAACGCGATTCATTTCGATTTCCTTGAGGCGGCCGTGCATTCTGCGCTGTAGCTCTTCAAACTCATCATCGTCTTGGCCATGGTCCAGCATCTTGACCTCGTGCTCGTCTTCAAAGGGTCCGCCAATGTGTAGACCGGGCCCACTGTCACTCTCGCTAGCGAGGAGTGCGCGGCTGAGCATGTCAGTTGCCATGGGGTCCTGCGGAGATACAGCAAGGGCTTCGTGGAAAACGACGACGGCGTCGAAACTGCGACCGAGCTCGAGGAGCACGATGCCTTTGGCGGTAAACACGGCGGCATCCTTGATGCCGTGACGTAGTACAGCCTCAAATGTCGCGAGGGATTCTTCAAAATGGCCCGATTTGCGCAGGGCGTGGCCGAGGTTGATTTTGGTGGGGAGGAGGGTGTCAGGGTCGGCCTCGTTCTCTTCCGCATGGGCGAGTGCGCGGCGGAAGAAGTGGACCGAGTCGACGAGCTGGAGGTCGTGGTAGTAGACGACGCCGAGCTCGTTGAGAAGAAGCGGATCGGTGGAGCACAGTTCGTATGCTGTTTTGAGGTACTCGCGCGCCAGAGAGAGGTTGCTGAGCTGGAGATTTTGCATGCCAAGGAAGAGCTGGGGGAGGTGAGTGCCCTGGAACAAGCGGGCGGCGGTTGAGTAGGCGGAGATGGCCTGGTCGTGCTCGCCCTCTGCGGCAAAGGTGTGGGCGAAACCTATCCAGGCGGGGCCAAAATGGGGGTCCATCATGGATGACTTTGAAAAGTAGCGTCTGGCCTCTGCAATTTTGCCGATGCACAGATAATAGGCACCGACGGCGAGCCAGGAGCAGGGCTCGGCGGGATTCGCATCAGTCAGATCGTGGGAGAGCATATAAAGGGAGTTTTTGTCACCGAGCTCGTGTAGGGCGGCTATGTGTATGGGCAAGACATTGAAGTTGTACTTGTCGCCTGCGAGGACGGCGGCAGTAAAGCCGAGGGCATCGCGGAAGCGGCACAGGGTGAACATGAGGTCAGCCTTGGCGAGCAGTATGTCAGGGTTGGCAGCAAGCTTGTAGTGGGTGCTGAGGGCCTCGGTGGCGCTGGCCAGCTCGGCGGGGTTGGTGTACTTGGACAGGCGAGTGATGTAGAGGGTACGGGTGAACTGGGCAGCCTCTTGGGACAGCGAGGGGTTGTCGGCGACGTTGATCATGTCGAAGTTCAGCGAGTCGAGAAACTTCCACTCGTCTTGGGGGGCCAGCAGGGCATTGGCCATGAGGGCCTCGAAGGCCTCGAAGCACTGCACGTCGATCTGGCAGGCCGTCTGGTAGCAGTCCTTTGCGCGGTCGAACGAATTGAGCTTGGCGTAGCACTGTCCGCGCAGGAAGCACATAGCAGCCTCGGCCTTGAGCGTGGCGGCATCGGCGGCATCGCGCTCCTCGCTTGTGGGCACGCGGCGGTTGGTGGTGGCGAAGGTGGTGGTGACGGGGGTCGAGGCGGAAGCGGTGACCTTCACATGGCGCAGCTTGGTGCGGGCGCTGGCCGGGGCGGAGACGAGGTGGACAGGATTCTTGTCGCCGAGGGTGCGCAGGGCGTCGTCTACCTTGCCCTGCTTGAGCAAGCAGTGAGCAGCCAGGTAGCGGCTTTGCGGGGTGCCGTCGGCGAGGTTGCCGCGGGCGAGCAGGGCGTGGGCGCGCTGGTAGTTGCCCGCCGTGTACTCGACCTGGGCCAGCCAGAAAGCGTCCTGATCGTCGCCTAGTCGCCATATCAGCTGCGGGGCGCCCTGAATGGTGGGGGGCTGCGCACGTCATTGCACATACCCGTCATGGCCAGCGCCTTGTCGGCAAACATGATGGCCGTCTGGTACTGGTGGCGGTTGAGGGCATCCTGCCGCCACTCGCGCAGAAACACCTCCATGCTGGAGGCGCATGCAGGGAACTAGGAGAAAATAGAGGAGAAATAGGGGATAGCAATAGCAGCAGGGAGGTGGTAGAGAGGGTGGTCGTGGCTGTGGTGGCTGCTGCCGTCGGCCGTCGCGTTCGCTCTCTCTCCCACGTTACGCCAGCCTGGCGCGAAAGCACATGGCATTATTGTGGGTCTTCCGTGCTGACTAAGCATAGGTCGACTCAGCATACTAGCCTGCCACTTCCCTCCCACTCTCACCCACAATCCTTCCACAACCCTCCCTTACCACGCTTTACCGCCTCTCACTCACGATACCCAACTCTCACTTAACTCTAGTCCGCTACTCTCAATCATGTCCGAGCGCAAGGTCCTCTCCAAATACTACCCCCCGGACTTCGATCCCTCCAAACTCACCCGACAGCGCGGCCCCAAAAATGCCGGCCCAAAGCTCATGACCGTCCGCCTTATGGCCCCCTTCTCCATGAAATGCACCCACTGCGGCGAGTTCATTTACAAAGGCCGCAAATTCAACGCCCGCAAGGAGACCACCGACCAAAAGTACTACAACATTGCAATCTTCCGCTTCTACATTCGCTGCACCCGCTGCTCGGGCGAAATCACCTTCAAGACAGACCCCAAAAACATGGACTATGAGTGCGAGCGCGGCGCGAAGCGCAACTTTGAGCCCTGGAGAGAGGCAAAGCTGAATGAAGAGACCGAGGAGGAGCGTCTGGACCGTATTGAGAGGGAAGAGGCTGAGCGAGACGCCATGAAGGAGCTCGAGTCCAAAGTCTTGGACGCTAAGACAGAAATGGCTATTGCCGATGCCCTCGACGAGATTCGCTCGAGAAATGCCCGCCTCGAACGGGCAAAACGGGACGGTACCACTACAGACGTCCGGCCAGACTCTGAAGACGACCAGCGCCAGAGGCAGGAGGAAGAGGATGCCGAGGCTGCGCGCAAAGCCTTTGCAATGCAGACCTTGCCAGATATAGGCGAAGAAATCATAGAAGAGGACATGGTCGACGGGCCTGTCCAAGTCGAGTTCTTTAGCAAAAAGCCAAAGGAGAAAAAGGATTTCGGCGCCGCTCTTGGGATCAAAAAGAAAGTCACCGCCCCGCTACCTGCAAAACAAGTCATGGGTCCACCACCACCGTCTAAGCTATCGTCGATGCTGGTCGCAGGCTACGATAGCGATGACTAAATTCCACGAGGCAATGTCTTGTAGCGTTTCTTATTTCTATTGATATGCTTGGCGAAGAACCATACGATACCCATTTAACGATTTTTCTTTTCTTTCAACCATATCACTCAGGCATGCCATGTTGGTAACCGGGTTGTTTGAAGCCGTGGACTGGACAATTACGCATTGAGACTGCGGGTGAGAGATCTAGACGATGAATGCTACGTAGAGAGCTCTTGGGCTATGTGAAAGTCACTATTGCTAGCGATACGGGAAGTAATAGACCTCAATCAGACCTCCTCATCACCACCATTTATCATCAGAAAACAATCGCCGCCTTCACAACCTCTTGTTTCCTAACTGCCTCCAAGCACTCGGCCCACTCCTCAATCCGATACGTGCGGTTTGTAATACCCGCCAACTTCAAATTGCCCGCATTCACATACTCCAGCACATGCGGGATATGCCCCATACTGCAGAAACTAGCCAGTATTGTGATTTCCCGCTCCCAGATACGGAACGGTGACCATGCGATCTTGACGCTCTCGTCGTAGACGCCGTAGACAACAAGTTTTCCCCCTTTACGCACAAAGTCGACGGCTTGCTCGAGCACAGAAGGCGCACCGGTAGCTTCTACTACAATATCGAAGCCATATGGATTATTGGTCTTAAGCGCCCCCATATCATTTTGAGTCGTATCGTCCGAGATGGTAATGTACGTATCGGCAATGCCTAACTCCTTGGCAAGCTGCAGCTTCGGGCCTGGCTTTGAGGCAATCGTCAACTGTACACTAATCAGGGATGATAGTAGAGAAATGGCGATTTCAGGTCAGAAGATTCAACTCACATGAGCAGCCCCATTCATCCGTATCAACTGCGCCAACAGCATGCCTGTCGGCCCACATCCAAATAGCAACACCTTGCTCCCAAACTCAATCTGCATCCTCTCAATCCCATGCGCCGCACATGCCGCTGGCTCCACAAGGACGGCCTCGAGATCCGGTAACGCGCCAATGCGATGAACAAGACGCGCGGGGAACCGACAGTACTCTGCAAATCCGCCTGGAACCGTGCCGCCAAACGCAGTCATGTTCTCGCACAGGAGGGGTTTGCGCCGCATGCAGTGAAAGCAGGTCAGACAGGGTTGCATGGGGTCAGCGACGACGCGGTCGCCAAGGGCAACCGTACGGACGTTGGCACCGATGGCAGCAATTGTGCCGGCTGCTTCGTGACCTGAGATGGTGTGAGCTATTTTCATTGTAGGCACTCGTGGCCATGACGATGAAGGGCACCGACCTGGTATCAATGGCCACTTGATTTGCCCATTCCAACAATTGTCAACTTCATCAACCCTTTCAAGGCAAACTCACCTTTGCAAGAAATTCCCCTTTGTGGTAATGTAAATCCTACACGCACGCACGCGCGCGTTCGCCATCAGCGCCTGTCCCTTTCTCTCGCCTCTACCCCCGTCCCACACTCTCTTCTCCAGAACGGAAAAAAAAAATAAAACTTTCACTCACAGTGCCACAAACACCGCACGCGCTTATCTTGACCTACACCATACCCTTTCGGCTCAGCCAACTTTTCTTCCGCTATATTCATTGATCCCGCAGGGTTCAACAAAAGGGAAACACAAAGAAACGCACAAGAACATCCTCGTCGCCGATCTCCGGCACGGGAATCGTAGCTACTGTGAATTGCTCCGGGCCGGTGTACCTAAGGGTGTGGAAGGCGAAGAATCAGTATGTATACTCTCTCTGCATTGTATATAGCGCAGCAGGGCAAAGTGGATTCAAAATAGCAAACATACCGCAATGCTTTCATGTGCTGCGGTACGAGTGGGTTGGGCATAGTACTGGCTCTAGGCTTGTCGTCGCGCGCCTGTGATGTGTGCTGCGGCATTGTCTTTGCTGGAGAGCAGGCTAAACTTTGTTGGTATGGGTGTCTCTGTCGCAGTTCCTAGCGATGCGTACCGACAGGTGCCGATCGGTATAAACTACGCTTTATGTCAAAAGAGCAGGAAATAGCAACTGGTAAAATGGCCTTGGAATGTTTTTCGACTTGGAAACTTCCAAGGTGTATGGATTGTATGGATAGGTAGTTCACAGGGATGAGGAAGTGAGCAAGGGGAAGCAGAAGAAAAAGTCTCTCCCCCCGCCGGGAGCGGTTATTTTGGACACTTTGCGGCAGTACGCTTGTTGCGGTTGCTTGCGGGGTTGTGGGGGTGTTGGGCTAACGTTTTAGGGGTCGCGTATAATGTGTTGCGGGACTTTTCCTTCGGTTCTTTTTACTTGTTGAAGGGCGACGGCGGGAATGCTATGCTCGCTTACTATTTAACCATGCACGCCCTTGCAGTAACTGACGAGTAAAGCATGCATACCATGTACGCGCCGTCGGACCTTGTGGGAAAGCTCTCTTCATTTCCATGTTAGGTAGAACCAGTGCTTGGGCTATGGCGAGTGATGACGTTGATTTTGACACGCTTGTGTCAACCGGGAACCCTAGCAAGTGAGACCGTATTCTACGACAACATGGGTTCCAAAGACCATAATATTATTGTTGTGCTACGTTGATACCTCTTCTATTTATTCATGTTACCATTATCCTGCTACTCCACCTTGGCGCCACGCTTTAAGCGTCCTGCACATTGACAAGGAGACGGGCGATACCTTAGCAAAGGTATCTGGCACATCACGTAGCAAGGTTTTTGACGGTTACGAAGTCTCGCGATAGCTTGCATTTAGTGTCTAGTGCAATCTAGGTGTATCAGGCCAAGTTTCAGGATTTCCTATCCAACAAGATAAGCAAGCTTTCGGGCTTACTGCGTAGATTTATGTGCTATGGCACGCACCATTGAGCCATCTCACGCACCTCTTGACGGGACCTAGATCTCAAGTTTATTGAACCCAACACATTTGGCACGCTGGCGTGGCTGAGTCTCGGGTTGGAACCATGAATAGCCTCTGCAGAGAAACAGATTCGAAAAGAAGTGTCTAGGGTTGAATCTTGACAACAGCGTAACCGGATCGCAGCCGCCTTCATCGCCCCATATTAGACTTGACTTCTGGGACCCAGGGATTCTTCCGCCGACGAAACTCGACATGAACGGGTTGCGGGATCTGAAATCTAATGATCCAAAGTTTCTTTGGTCTTTCTGTAAGAGGCTTGAAATCGTAGTTGAGCAAAAGATGTGCAAAGACCATCTTCAGCTCATGTGTCACAAAGAAACGTCCAGGGCTATTTTGAATTAGTCATCATCTAAACGCTGGGATGCGCCTTACCATGCATGCCTCCCATGTCCAAACGGGAGGTGATTAAGAGCAGTAGTCACAGCTCCGGTTTGTTTGAGTTTCAGTGCGTCTACGTAGATTTTTTGCTCTGCAATCATTGCCTCGTACTCCTCTCGTGGACGCGAAAAACGGAACACGTAGAATTTCTCTGGATCTACGTACGCATCTTGATCCCCGGCAAGAGGGGTCCACGGACAAGATAGAATATTACCATAGGCTATATGGACCCCTTCTGGTGTGGTAACACCTTCCTTAGCGACCACTTTGCGGTGAGAAAAAGTGAGGGCTATAGACGAGGCACGCTGCGACTCCCGGATGGTAGAGTCGATCCGGTGCATCTTGCTGAGACCTTGTTTTGTCCATCCGCCTTCTTCCTGGAGGATGCGATGTGTCTCTTCGCGTAAGCTCTCTATGACGCCAGCATCTGCGCTGAGGATATTGGCCAAAGTCTCGTAGGCAGTCAAGGATGTTGTGTGAATGGAAGCAAAATTGATAGGTAGAAGCCGCTGCGCAATGCGAACGGGATGAGCCTCATCAAGGCGGCCCTCGGCCATTGCAGTAAGGTAGCTCCAAGTGAAAAAATCGCATGGCGAGTTCCAGTCTACATAGTCAAGATCGCCCGCCGCCTTCTTTTCAAGATCCGAAATGCGCCTCTCGATCAGCGGCAATGTAAACATGGACGATTGTCTGAAATGCCACCAATTGACTAGACCTAGTAAAGGTCCCATAACACCGCGCAGAGCCTTTGGCATCAAAAAAATCAAAACCTGGTTACGTATTACGTCCTCAGTAAATGCCAGTACCGCCTTGAGAAATGCTCGTTCCCGGCATAGCAACGGCCCAACAAGCATGCGGTTAGTGAGGACAGAGACCATTTCCATGAAGGACTGTAACGATTCCAATCTCTTCCAGTTCTGCGTATCTGTTCCATGCACATCTGCAACAGCGAAGGGCACCTCCTCTTCTATCTCTGGGATGATTGCGTTAAGGTTACGGATCAAATTCTTGTGAATCACGTGCTCATGGTAAGGATCTTTGAGTATGGCTGGACTGACAAAGGAGTAGTCCCCGTTGAGGAATTCGTAATGCGCTTCGCTCGTACCCAAGACATGATCAGGTTGATCAAACATGCAACTCAATTGGCTCCGCGGCATAACAACCTCCGCGTGCATGCCCAGCGTTGCTGATAATACGAAAATCCGATTGTTCTTGCTATACTTCTCATATCCAGCGAAAAGCCATTCTTTGCTTTTCGTGAGCGCGGTAAAGTTACGGAGGCTCGCAATCCAGCCCTTTCCATAGCCCATCCATGGTATTGATGTTGGGGGTTGAGTGCTATGGATGAAGTTGTAGATTGTCGCAGCAGTCCAGTACGCCACGATTACCGTGCTGATGGTCGACCAGGTCAGTAACGACTCGCTATCCAGGTACATGGTTTTGAAAATAGCGGACAATGTGCGAAGAAGACGAGGAATGCTTTGCCGTGGAGAAATGCCGCCTATGTGCCATAATCGAAGTCATTTAAAGTATATTGGCCACTAGTCATTCCTCGGTGTCTTGCAGCTTCTTCGAAAGACCTAGCTTAGGCATGGTCAATCACGCAGCGACTTCTCGAGGATACCTAGTTACCGCGATCGGCCGAGCGTGTCTCCGAAACAGAGTACAAGTCCTTTCCCTACGAAAACGTCAATGCCAATCTATTCGTACTCCATTTGTTCATTTCCATGCGTATAAGGCTCTTCTCTTCTCAGCAACACATACCAAGCACTTCTCGCCAGCGTTCGCGTTGGTTGTGGTCCGAGTTGCAGCACCCTCACCGCTTTTGTTAACGTCAATACGATCGCGACCGCGACCGCAACAAATATTAGCGCGGCATCGGAAGAGAAGCATCCGGCGGTGCTCATACACACAGACAGCCTCTGCATCGGGCTGCGTGAACTCCTCATTTGGGCTCTACCCAAAATGCGCCTGTCCTGTCTCGTCCGCTTTCTGGGGCTGGTATCCATGGGCCTAAGCCTCTTGATGTCCCGAATACGCACAGGGTATCTATACCAGCGGAGGCCAAATCGAGGGTCATCGCGTTAGTTGTGTGGGAATTATGTTGGAGTGTACCCCGAGAGAGTAGAGCCGAAATTGCCGAATTCTGATGTCAGGGTCCAAGCTGACTAACTATACTAGATAATGACGGGCTGGCCATTACGTAAGCGGGCGAGAATGTATGTACATACTGTGGGTATGGATGTGTCCAGATCGCTGGCGTAAGAAAGGACAAATGATTCCGTGAGACTATGACAATGTGGTCCATGTCCCCAAGGAGTCGTGATGCACAGGTTTTCTCTACACGGTATTCTACTTGCCCAGTCTATTTCACCACTACAGATTTATTATAGAAGCTACCAAAAGATGTAACTTGCTAGGAACCTGAGCCGATTTTGATTCATGTCAAGGCCTTTGTTATGCTCCGTGCGCTTGGCTGCACTTGCTTAAGCCACACATCCTTATTGTGGTCCAATTTGAGCGACTGCAAGTGAGACGTGGCTTGGGCAAGCGAGCCTCCCCTCCACTTAAATAACTTCATTCCAGACATGAACAATCATCCATCCGTAACAGCAGAGGCTACTTGATTGGATATTTTTGCACCGAAGAATTCTCATTTATATTGAAAGAGCCCTGTACCTCGACCGCGCATCCTCGATTGCGCTACATATACAGTCGCACCAACACTGCAAAATCCTCAGTTACCGTTGACCAAATTTCACGATCAAAAACGACACCCTGAATACGAAATGTATTTTTTATTACAGTTTCTGCTGCTGTTGGTCCTGAGAAACCAATGGCTGGCATATGCCATAAAGAATGCAGACGGTTCGTTAGCAGGCCGAGATGAAATCCACCCTTATCGAAATTCATGTACAGTCAAAACTCCCCTAGTGATCGATGCTGCGCTTGAAGATATTAGACAAGGCCTAGCTTGTGGAGTTTATTCAAGTGTTGATCTCGTCACGGTATGCTTACCATTACCATGAAAAATATTAATCATTAGATATCGGAGAAACTTCTCTCCATGTTGATCCGTCAAGATCCCGTCCCTGATTATGCTAACGACCTACAAAGACATACATTGACCGTATTCGCGAGATCAATGGCGCGCTTCGGCCCGTACTTGAAATCAACCCTGATGCTCTCGCAATAGCAGCTGCCTTGGACCAGGAACGGGCTCAGGGAAAAATTCGTGGGTAAGTTGAGGCCGTCTCTAGGCCCGAGGAATGCTAAGTATAGCAGTCCAATGCATGGCATTCCCCTACTCATCAAAGACCTCATTGCTACGAACGACAAGATGAATACAACAGGTAGGTTCTCCAAGTGCTAATCCAGTCAACTTTCAATAATTTAAGTGCGGTACCAGCGGGATCCTATGCTCTCCTTGGAGCTCGCGTGGCTCGTGATGCTACTATTGTACAAAAGCTCAGAAGTACTGGGGCAATTATCCTCGGGAAGACGGCTATTTCTGAGTGGGCAAATGTCAGATCCTTTAACTCGAGCAATGGATGGTCAGCTCGGAGTGGTCAAGTGATGAGTCCTTATATCCCACAAGGAGATCCGTCAGGTAGTTCAAGTGGGAGTGCAGTAGCTGCTGCGTAAGTCTTCGAGAAAAACATAGTAATGTCGTTTTGGGGCGCGAAATTACTGATATTTTCAATAGACTTGGCTTGAGCCTAGGTACTATAGGCACCGAGACGGATGGCTCACTTGTGCTTCCTGCTTCCTACAATAATATTGTGGCAATTAAACCCAGTAATTCGATTTACTATTTTATATAGTATTTATTCTAACTAATAGCAGCGGTTGGATTGACATCGAGGCATATGGTCATACCAGTGAGCGAGCACCAAGACACAGTTGGTCCTATGGCAAGAACTGTCAAGGACGCCGCATACATTCTACAAGCCATTGCTGGGAAGGATCCGCACGATAATTATACTTTGGCAATTCCCAATAAGAGGCTGCCGAATTATGTTTCCGCCTGCAAAGATTCGTCCCTCAGAGGTTCCAGGATCGGCGTGCCACGAGACATCTTGTCGTTGTATTCCAGCAACACCACACTCCCAATAATCAAGGCTTTCAAACAAGCACTTGATCAACTGCAGTCTCGTGGTGCTATAGTCGTTGACACAAAGTTTCCTTTGGCAAAAGAATACCTGGCTTCTAATATAGCGACCAAGGTAATCTGCGCCGACTACATCAGTAACTTGGCAGCCTACTTTACCAAACTCTCCGCTAATCCCAACAACATATTCTCCCTAGCCGACCTCCGCGCTTTCACCAAACGCTACAAATTGGAGCAATACCCGCAAAGAGACACCGGCCTTTGGGACATTGCCTTGCTGCAAGGCTGGAACAACACCGATCCCAGATTCTGGACTGCTTACCAGAAAAACCTCAAATACGGAATGGGAGGAGGCATCCTGGGCGCACTCAAACGCGACAAGCTGGATGCGGTCGTTTTGCCCACTGAATTCGCGCCTACTTGGGCAGCGGGTGTAGGCTCGCCGATTATATCGGTGCCAATGGGATCCTACCCAGCGGGCACGCCAATAGTACGAAATGACTGGGGTTTAGTAACTTCAGGACCCAATGTACCGTGAGTCTTCTCCTCAGTTTGCTGGTTTCGCAAGTCGTCTCTTACATCTGCGCACCTAGATTTGGAATCAGTTTTCTCGGTGCACCGTTCGCGGAAAGGACGCTGATTGGCTTTGCGTATGCATTTGAGCAAGTAAACGAAGCGAGGAGGAGGGTAAAGCCATATGTTTCTCCAAGGTCTGAGCTTTAGGGGGACAGCCAGGGGGGACTATCATAGCTGATGAATTTCAGGAAAGTTGAAAATGATTTCAACATGGAAGTGGCGACTCTTTGTCTTTCATTTTCAAAACAATTAGATGTTATTAGGAACTTTTTGTGATTCAACTAGGCCACCGCGGTGATGCTTGCTCTAGTATGATGGAATCTGAGCTGCTATCACTCAATCCGTCGAGTTCCCGTAGGCCTTTCACGCTTTCGCTCGACTGCTAAGCCCTTTGTTTATCAGGATGTGGGTGGTTGGTAATGATAGTGAGTTCAATTTTACCAAATCCAATATAAGGACTTGGTGGAATGATCGACAAGCGTGTGAAGTAGGATTATTGCATGAATCACATACTGGGTTAAGCTGGCTAGAAGTCTGGGATTGTGCACAGCGCGCCTTGTGGATATAATGAACGTATGCTAAGAGGAGTAGCTAGCGTTATAATCGTTTAACGCGGAGTGGGTGCATTCCACAACATCCGCAAACAGCTACTAGCCTAAGCTCAGAATTAAGAAAGTGATATACATATTCTCGAAAGTAATCAGCTTGGACACGACTATTCAGAGAATACGTCGCCGAAATCAGTGCCCGATCACCATGGAAACTCCATGAGATGTCTATTACCAAAGTCAACAGGTAATGATCGAGAGCCAATGGGACGCTCAACACGCACCTTAGGTAAGGCCCCAGAGTCTAAGTACGGTCTTAATCTTCTCCAGTGTCGCTTTTCTTGCACTCTCCCTCCCAATCCCACTTTCAAGTATGGAATCATATTCAGTGTGGTGATGGCGCACATGAGCGATGACAGCAAGGATGACCTTCTTTGACAAGGGGATCAATCTGGTTCTTCCTACTCTCCCGGAAGATTTTCGAAATCCGTGTTTCAATACTTTTCTCCGCTCGGCCAAAGGCATCTTCGGGAACTGCTTTAGTATGCTTGTCTCTGCCTTGGCAATGTCGGCGGCGTCGCGCTTTGCGACAGCGTCTCGACGAGCGGAGAGAGTTGCTTTAGCCTGAGAATTGACTTTTCGAAGTATGAAATTGGGAACGCGAATGCCAACTTGCTTCTTCCGATCCATGACGATGTAGAGCATTTGGCCTGCCTCGTGGGTGAGCTTTCGGCAATGGAGAGTTTTGTAACGATTTCCCTTTGCGAGGAACCTGTAGCCCTTCGGAATTGCGGTACTTTGTAGAACCTGCGTTTCTTGTACCATAGTTTCTCCTGTCTTGGTGTGCTTATGAGGACGCGAGTCACCGAAATTGTGACGGAGCATTGACATGGGCGGAGGCACGCAGCACAACGCAACACATATATTAATGTCTGCTTTGTTTTATGAGAGGCCGCCCTTTGAAGAATGAACTACATAAGAAACCCTCGTGTGGTTGCAACAAGACTAGTAGGGGTGAAGTAACAAAGACGTGAGAACTTCCGCATGCGCGTCGCGTCCCATTCCGGCCGCGCGCACAATAACAATGCATCACGTGGCGTAAACTTCACGTGGCATAAACTCGCCCTCAAGCTCGCGCTGGGACCATGCGCGACTTCAGAACAGACGAAGAACGAGCCTGGATTTCCCAGGCATAATACTCTCGCTGGCTTGGGGTTTTTCCTTGCAATCTGAGCACCAATCTGAGCCTGAGAAACGCGAAGCTGAGCCTCACCAGTTGCTGAGCATCACGTGGGGAAAGTATTGTTAGTCACCATCGCTTCACTGGCTCTGTCGCCTGCGCCCATCTATGCATTCCAGACTTTCTCTTTCACCTAAAGGAAGCGTGAACGCGTCGAACGAGCATTCTCCTTTTTATTCACGGGTGATGGTATCACAATGTCTTCGTCGGACGAGAAAGGCCCACTCAATGCAGCATCGCAATACAATATCCGGGTCCTAAGTTACAAAAGGCTCTAAAGCGACAGCCTAACTCGGACTTATCCTTGGCCCTTCCAACTCGCTATCGATCGAATTTGGCTTCGAAAGACTGCAATGGAGTGTCCGAACTAATAAACCGGGTGTATGGCTTGATGAATTACAGGCGAAAGCCCCCTAAGATGATTATTACAGAGTGTGAAATTAACCCAGCAACCCTTAATACGCCACCAGATCCTCTAAATAGTCCTCTATGGACGATTGATCAGACCCAGCCAGCAAGGGTTGTCTATCAGTTGTCTTCTACCGTCCAATCCTTATTGAGCGACAAGAATTCCCACCGGGAAGAGAGTGGGCATGTATTATCACTTCCAATGTCTATCATATCAGAATTCGCGACCTTCCTCTTTCAGTCAAGGTCAGATTGCCATCACGTCGTGGCCTATTATGGCAAACATGTGGTAGCGAAAGCGATCAGCAATTCAGACTCTACGGAGTACACGATGGTATAATTTCTGGAAACAATATTACCAATGGCACTTGCACCGAAACCACACCGCATCATTTCCATTGGTAACAGCTGGTATATATTCATGGACTTCCTCCCTGGTATCAATTTTGCAATTGAATGACCAAATCTTACCAAGTCCCAAAAGGAATGCCTCAGCGGTCAACTAAACATACTACTCCAGCAGCATCGACATGTTTCCTCTCTATGCGGACTGTCTACTTCAGAGCCTCCAAGACAGTTTCATAGGAAGACTTGGCCTTGAAGTTGCTGTCGAATAGCAACGGATTGCCCTGTGGCCTCCAAGAGTCATTGTCGCGTATACCCCAAACAGTGATACCAACGCAATTATTCTGGCTCAAGCAAGCCTTGACGACATTCGTCCAGTCAGAAGCCTGGGCATTCTGAATGTCAACTTCGGTCATAGCACACTCAGGGGCAGCAGCGCAGAGCGCAGCCATGGCTGCCGAAGCGTTGGCACCTTGCCCGGATGTCAAGTGACTCTGGGAACCAATACCATCGATAGGAATCCCCTGAGAAATCCAAGCTTTGACATTGCGAGCCACAGCCTGCGTCTTTGCATACGATGCGGTGTCGAGACTAGTCGTTGTTACGATTTTACTTTTACGGAAAAGCTCCCGAACTTACTTATAGTCGTTTATATACAATTTTGCCGCTGGATCTGCCTTTCTTGCTGCCTCGAAAGCAATTCGAACAAAGGAATCACCTAGGACGTTGTAGAACACGCTCGCGCGGAAGCTACCATTTTCTGGCCAGGCTCTTTAGTTATTCAACGTATAAGCAGGCCTACTGCAAACGAGCTCGAACATACCCTCAAACATCTCGTTGATTACATCCCATGCATATACCTTGCCCTTGTATCGTTTCATCAAAGTGGTGATATGATTCTGCATGACAGAAGTCAAAGTAGCCTTGTCGCGTATCGAACTAACCCAGCTCGGAAGTTGAGAGTGCCACACCGGCGTGTGACCTCTAATCAACTTCTTATTTTCGGTAGCAAATTTCAAGGTTTGATCTGCCTGGCCGAAGTTGAAGTTCCCGCGCGACGGCTCTGTTGCGTCCCATTTTAGGCTACCATAGATTAGATTCCATCTAGCGTGGCGAGGCGATGCAAAAGATTACCTGTTCTCGGGAGTGATGGCACCAAAGTTGGCCTTGATAATGGCGGCATTGGATCCAGAGCTCAGGCGGCCGGGATCTGTGCAGGTTCCGAAGTATTTCCTGCCCTTTTTTATAATAGCATCGTTGATGCTTTGCATAGCCTGACGCTCGTCGAGGATTTGCTCTGCTAGAGGCGCAGTAGAGACCAAGACGCTAGCTGAAAGGAGGGTAACGAAGGAGAGCTTCATGGTGAAATCTATGGAAATTGAATAAAATGGATGGGTTGGGTACTGCTCTTGCTTCCATAGAGAGACCTTATATCATCTGTCCTACATCCCTTTGACATATTGAAGGCATTCTATATGCGACCTCGGTCAAGATTAGCCCCATCATTGTTTTGAGATGTTCCGAACGATTGGGCTCAATGCACGGAAATTTATCAAGTACCACAGCATTACTTTGTAAGCCATTAATGCTGCGCTCGTGGCGTCAAGTGGGAGGTAGGAAGAACGCATGGTAATCTACATGAAGTTTCCGGTGGCTATATCTTGAAACTGCTTGGTATTTTTGGCGTAGCAACGGCTAAAAGTTTGGCATCTGTGCCACTGGTTTCAAACCTCAAATGGGTGAAATTGGAATTGCAATGACCCAAATCGCGATACTTGCAGGTATAAATAATTATATGAACGGTTCTTAGTCCAGGTATATGACTTATGGATACGTCTCAGTAGCTGTAATGACGTGCATTCGGAATTTGGGAACGTAGTAGATCACGCCAATTCTTCCGTCCTAGAAATATAATCTCGCAGCATTTTCCAGTACAACCAAGTCTAGTCTAGATGTGAGATTTCCGTCCGAATCTTTTTAGGTTGAATGAAAAAATCATTTGATTTGTCAGCCTGTCGCACATGGGCATACATTCTATATGCACATGAAATACTGAGATTTCTTCCAATCCATCAAAAATCGGAAATCAGCTGTCTTAGGACGTAAGGCACTAGAGTCTCCGTTGTCCCCCCACATAATGTGTGCGTGGGCATGTTTCTGGTCTACCACAACTGCAACGGGGTAAGACACAATACCAACCCCATCGCAGCTGTTTGAGTGTATTCCAACAGCACACTATAGGCAAAAATGGATATTACTGCATTGCAATGTTTTGAGACTGGGGTGGATGTTGAGGCAGTTGGCTGGCAGTGGCTCAGGTCAGGTGTGTTGAAATAGGCCCGAATTCTTAACCCCGGACGTGCACCTAAAGTCCACCTCAAGCTCTATCATCTATCGCGCGTCGTCACATCGCCCCCTAATCTGTCACGCAAATCCTCCGATATGGCTAACGACGATAATTCCAACCCTCAGGGCGTGTCGCGCCGCCCCGAGGATAACCCCTTCATCATGTTTCGCCGCTTCGCCGACTCCCAGGTCTCGTCACTCCTCAACACCATCTTCACGCTTCCCGCCACCAGGGCAAACTACAATAATGCGCACCAAGCACGTGAACAATGCCTCTTTGGGAAAGCTGACATGAGACAATGCGAGAAACTTGATCAACTCGAGGCCGAGTCTGCAGAGCTGCAGCGGGAAGGGAGAGAACTGTTCCGCGAGGGCAACGTGCAGGGTGTACTGCGGAACAGCGATTCGATGCTAAGGCTGGAGCAGGAAGCCGAAGGAATAAGGAGAGAAATACTCCAAGAGGCTTTCAGAAACGGTGAAATCAAACCTGAGGGCCACGACAAAGTGGCATTGGTAGAACGGGTGGCGAGCCAGAAAGGTCGGGACTGGGGCGCCGAATGGGATTGGGGCGTCCCCAAGCCCTTCGACAGCGACAGAGACGAGCGGGGCCGTAACAAGGAAGAGTGGAATACGATCCTGCGGCTCCATTCAGAAGTGCAGAAGCTCGTTGCTGCATTCGACGGCGCAGCCTGGGACGATCCTCCGACTGATGCGGAACGGCGTCACAACTCTTCGGAAACGAACACCAATACAAGTGGCTCACATGAGCGGTCCTGGGCGCGGTTATGGCAATGGCCCGCGCCTGCGGATCAATCACGATACAGTGATGGCAACTATGCGCCCCGTGCGCTTGAAGCCGACAGGCAACTGGGAAGATCCGGGGTTCCATGGCGTGAAGCATACGAGGATCTTATGCGTGGAGAGGAGAATAGTAACCAAAATCACTCGCGAGTTGAGGAGCCACATGACGAGCCGAGTTACGAGTACAGCCACGATCACGAGGACCAACATGATGAGCCATCCTCCCCAAAAACTGACCATGCATTAGCCAATTTCCGGCAAGTGTCTCATCAGGCAGCTCGAATTGATGTCGCAAATGAAAACTGCTATCGCAACGACGACGAAGGAGCAGAGACTGAAATGGATGCTTACGAGCACTTTGCTGCCGGATATGATAGACCAAGCTCATCTATCTCTCGTTTGCTTGGCAATCAGTACCACGGCGCAGCCAACAATACATCATCCATTCTCTCTACACTCACGACAACTGAGCGTATCGTTGCACCGGACGGCTCAGTCACAACCAAAGTCGTGCTCAAGAAGCGCTTCGCTGATGGGCGCGAGGAGAGCTCAGAGAGTGTTCATACACAATTGGGCCAGGGGGGAGGTGGTGTGAAATCTCAAATTTCACAGAAGACTCTAGGCCAGGCGCAAGAATCGTCGAAGGAGAAACCACCGAAGAGCTCGAGTGGGACGCGGAACAGCTGGTTCTGGTCAAATTGACATTTTCGTCATTTGCTATCACTGCAGGACGCTACGATTTATGGCTCGGCTTAAATTTGCAATGTGCATATGGCAAAGGGAACCTGTTATGCTGAATGTTTTGTTGTTACATACTACTCTCAATTGAAGCGCTACGTTATCACCTTGTTTGCCGGCTGGATTTGGCACGTCCACGTGATGCCATCAGCTCTGAATCGCCATTCAATTCATATTTGGCAATTTTCCACGAGTCGTGTTGGTAATGACTTGGGTCATGTACCGGTAGTGTTGATAGGCCAGCATTCGCGCCCCCAGACTTGAGGTCTCTGGTTCACTCGTCCGTGATTATCCGCTCTTCCCACCCCCTCCGCCTCGGGACAGGCGGCCGACCTTCGGCTCATGAGAGGCCAAAAGGATCTTCAGGGAGGTGACCTCCTCCAGGAGCCGGGCCAGCACAGTATGGTTGGCCATTAACAACTCCTGCATCCCAACCTCCTTTTCCTGCGAGCGGGTTACCTGGACACAGAGACTCAACTTGCGGGCCGCCGCCGTGACCTCCGCTAAAAGGGCCTCCTGGTCGTCGTCGCCATCTTCGACGCCCTCCCAGGCCTTCAGGGTCTCCTTGAGGGCGGTGAACTCCTCACCAACGTAGTCCGGAACCTAGGCGCAAGTCAGCAATAGCCTATGCCGGGCAATGATCATCCAACTGACCGGTTCACATGGCTCCTTTTTTTCAGTGCAGTATATGCACTTCTTAGAGCCTATGGAGCTGAAACTATACGCGACTGTGCAGCCGCGGCTAAGCGCCCTCACCGAACGGAGGCAGATGACGCGGTGGGCTGCCGGCAGCGCCCCAGCAGGGCAGCGAATAGGCATTATACGTGTGCGGTGTATTCGTATGCCGATGTATGTGAGGGGAGTATCGTGCGCGCGTACGCGTGAATGGGGCTAGGAGAGACAAATGAAGACGGACAAAGTCGATAGGTATGGATGGAAATACCGTCGTTTGCCTCCCGCATGGTCCTTCCAGAATGTTCTCATTTACTGCGAATGACACGTTTCTATTTGGCGAAAACAAGTAAGGATGTTCACTGAGGATCTGGTATTGCCCTGATCAATGAGCAATGGGGATAGCCAAGGCATGGGAATATACGTCGGTTGGCAGAAATGAATAGGCGTGTACTGAAGACAACCATAGACGCATTGAGCGGTCTTGATCATAAGACGATAGATTGGGAACCTTTTGGCCATATTGGCGTAGTAAGGGGTGGACACTACGTCCTGACAAGAGCATGAGCGTGTCTCAGCAATTACTACCCGTCACACCACGAAATACAGTAATACTTTGAACCGTCAATTCGGTTCGACATCCATTCCACAAGCTAGATAGTATGAGATGTACTGCAGTAGCAATATCGAGTTATATTAATTAAATGAGAGCTTGGCTTTGCCACAAGAAGCATGCCATACATGGGACATTGGTTTAATTTCGGTTAGTTTGATCCATCGGTAACACCAAGACTTGCTACGAGCAGTGCAAGATTGGAGAATTTTGGCAAGCTAAATAGCTTATTTCATACTAGGCTATTCATTGACCACCTAAAGGAGCATGCCCGTCACTTGGACATAGAATGACTCAGGAGACCACCAGCGCTGTTCGTAATTGGCATTCTTTCCAGGGCCGAGTGCGCAGAAATTAGAGCACGGAATTCAGGCGCTACACTTTGCTATCTCAAAATTCGCAATCAGTTGACGAAGATGTACGCGTGCATAGAATGCGCGCCGCAGCCTTGTCTAGAAATCGCCTGGCCAACACCTCTCCTTTGACCATGCGGGTTGGTCATGGCTCATTGCGTGCGCTTCAAGCTGCGCTTTGTTCGTGTTGACAATCTCGCGACGGCAGTTTTGGCACTATTCCACTGTCAGTTACCACGATTCTCATTTGCCGTGCCGAAGCTGCGCCTGGTCTGTGTCGTCCCTCTGGGGATGTACAACCATGTACGACCATGTACGATACATACGCAAGCCATGGGGGAGTTCTAGGGTATCATACTATCGAAGTCGGCTTCGGCGGCTTGACCGGTAGGCCATTTGCCTTTACCGGCGCGCGGGTGCCTGCCTTGTCTGCTTTTCTGTGCTCACGCTGGATCTGTACCACTGTGAGCCTTGGATTACTCTCGCAAGCTTGATGGTATTCTGTTGATGGGACACGTACTCTATCTTTCTTGGAGATGGGCATGATT
>Ga0182211_1000134_pt1 | contig 21044 bp, 13 predicted proteins | sample G5R1MG_20_FD_129660 | JGI IMG/M metagenome (GOLD analysis project Ga0182211, IMG submission 129660) | Switchgrass phyllosphere microbial communities from Michigan, USA - G5R2_MAIN_03OCT2016_LD1 MG | ecosystem: Host-associated > Plants > Phyllosphere > Phylloplane/Leaf | place: USA: Michigan... | reverse complement strand
GGCGCTAGGCAGGTTTGGCAGGTGGAGGTGCGGCCGGAAGCGGTCTAGCGGCGCAGGTGGGACGACGAATGAGGGGCGTGGGGAGTGTGGGGCAGGGGGGCAGGGGGGGGCAGGAGCGGCCTGCAGGAGATTGCGCGCACCTTCTTGGTCAATGGGCAATGGACGGCCATGACCGCCAGCGTGGTGGGTGCAGTAGGATTCGTGTGGCAGCGCCTGTGAATACCATCTCGCCTCTCCGCTCCTCTCTCCTCCCCTGCGCGCCCTCTCCTCTCCTCCTCTTTTCATACGCCTCCTGATTGCAGCCACCCAGCCGTCCCGTCGCAGTCTTGCCACGTTCTGGCTCGGTCGGGGGGCGGCATTCTGGTGTTGCCGGCTAGGCCAAGAGCTCTCGTAGCTCCCCCGGGGCCGCTCTTGTACCTCTCACCTCTGCGCGCCTGCATCGCTTCCCTCCATCACACCCCCCACGACTCCCACCTCCCCACCCGCCATCGCCGTCGCCGTCGCCGTCTGCTCGTGTCCCGAACCCATTGCTACTGATTGCTGCACGTCTGCCGTCCGTGTGAGTCGCCGCCGCCAGCTGCCCTCGTCCGTGCCTCGGCCTCGTCTCCCTACGCGCCCCTGGAACCGGCTGCACACCGCCCTACCGCACCGTACTGTGCCGTGCCGCACCGTATTGTACAGCAGCGCGCCCTCTGTGCTTGTCCCTCGTCACGCTCTAGCAGTCGCAGTCGCAGCCGCAGTCGCAGCCGCACGCCATGGCCGACGCGAACCAGGAGTCGATCCAGCAGAAGATCCAGATCGCCCGCCGCGATGCCGAGGCCCTCAAGGACAGGATAAAGCGCAAGAAGGACGAGCTTGCCGACACCACCCGTACGTCGCCATCCCATGTCGCGCGCGCTGCACAGCGAGTCTATCCTTGACTAACCCACCGCGTCTAGTTCGCGATGTCGCCCGAGACCGTGTCGAGGCCTTGCCACGCCTGACCATGAAGACCAAGCGCACTCTCAAGGGCCATCTCGCAAAGATCTACGCCATGCATTGGTCTACCGACCGGAGGCATCTCGTCTCCGCCTCGCAAGACGGCAAGCTCATCATCTGGGACGCCTACACAACAAACAAGGTTCATGCCATCCCCCTGCGCTCCTCGTGGGTCATGACCTGCGCCTACTCGCCCTCGGGCAACTACGTCGCCTGTGGCGGCCTCGACAACATCTGCTCCATCTACAACCTGTCAGCCCGCGAAGGCCCGACGCGTGTCGCTCGTGAGCTTTCGGGCCACTCGGGTTACCTCAGTTGCTGCCGATTCATCAGCGACAAGCGCATCCTCACCTCATCTGGCGATATGACCTGTGTCCTCTGGGATCTGGAAACCGGTTCCAAGGTGCACGAGTTCGCCGACCATCTTGGCGACGTCATGAGCCTGAGCATCAACCCGCTCGACAACAATCAATTTGTCTCGGGTGCTTGCGACGCCTTCGCCAAGCTCTGGGATATCCGCCAGCAAAAGTGCGTTCAAACCTTTGCCGCACACGACTCGGACATCAACGCCATCCAATTCTTCCCCAACGGCAACGCTTTCGGCACTGGTTCAGACGACGCCTCGTGCCGCTTGTTCGATATCCGAGCCGACCGCGAGCTTGCCTCGTACCAAGTACGTTACCTCGCACTACATTGATTCCCATGCAACCACTGACACGATGAATAGATTCCTGAGCCTGTTTGTGGAATCACATCAGTCGCTTTCTCGGTTTCTGGAAGACTGCTGTTTGCAGGCTACGACGACTTCGAGTGCAAGGTATGCCATGGCACACAAGCATCATCCCCTTTGTCTCCTAACAAAATACTAGGTCTGGGATGTACTGCGCGGCGAACGCGTCGGCACGCTACAGGGACACGACAACCGAGTCAGCTGTCTCGGTGTAAGTAATGACGCACTCAGCCTCTGCACTGGCTCTTGGGACTCCATGGTAAGTCACACGCACGTGCAATAACGCGCCAGCTATAGCTCACTCTTGTAGTTGCGTATCTGGGCATAATCGATCCACCACGAATGACTGCGACGGCATGCGACCATGTTACTACGACGGCATGCGAGCTCCTTTAATCTTGGCCACCCACACCAACCAGTACCAATTTCGTCCGAGTCGGCCTGCAACACCATTTCACATGACCTGCATCCCACCTATTGTGCGCTCGGTATCGTTCTGAAAGCGGTACCTCGCACCAAGGATACCATAATACACCCATTACTGGAGATCTGGATGTTGGCACATGATTGACGGACGAGCACCTGGAACCTGTTTGTTCTCGAATACCTACCTTTCCTTCCATACCACTGCTGTTCTTCTTCTACTTTGGCACTTGCGGGCCCCTTTTCCTCGTCTGTCGTCTGTCGCCCGCCTGATCGGCTGTCTCCGCGTAACATGAGTAGCATCTATTCACCCGAATTTCAATCCTCCAATGCGTGCTTGTGCTCGGTTTCTATTTTCTCTCTCGTTGTCTTGAAAACGCCTTGCAAAAAGCGGCATAACAGTGGCTCGTTGCACTCGTTCGTGGGGTTCCTGAGGCAGAGAGAATTAAAATCAAAATGACGCACGAGAGGGGTGATGGTCATATGATGGGCGTGGGGAGACCGACGGATTCACGGAATGATTTGCATGGCAACGGGGTGGGTCTCTCTCCCGCTGTGGGGGTCAAGCAGGCATTGTGGATCCGATGGCTCTTTGTTATTACAATTAATTAATACTTGGATGAAGTGACTACCTTTTCTGTCTTTGGCGTAGATGCTGTGATGCTCTCTTTCTGTTTATGTAGTCTTATGAATGCAATGCAGCTCTGCTCTACCCATAGCAGGTAGCGTTCTTTCTCTCTTTCTTTCTTTTCCCCTCCTATCTAGCGGACCTGCTAACCAGCGAGATGAGTACTTAATTCACGTATGTGGATCCTCATGTACTAGCCAAACAGTAGAGCAAGAAAACCCCTCTCCCTCTCACTCCCTCTTACTCCCTCTTTTCTCTTTCACCACTATTCCCCGTAGTATTGGATACGAGAGAATAAATCACGCATCTATGCATGTCAGAGTAGGTGAGTGAGACACGCTCTATGGACTGGAGCGGAAGAAGGATGGAAAATGATTACATGTGTTTCAGCGCAGCAATTCCTTTCTTTTTTTTTCTTTTTTTTTTCAGAAGAAACTTTTTTTTTGAGTTTGCGAGAATGCTTACTTGGATAGTGTCGGACGATTCTTCACGCACGGGTACGGGCTATGTATATACACAGGTAAACATGATACGGGACTACCAGAGTAGATTGCTTGGGTAGATACTGGGGTGTCGTTGCCAGAGTGGAATGGGTGGGGTTTGGTGGAGTGGAGGGTAGCGAGGCGAGGGTATGGTAGGTAGGTAGGTAATAGTACAGAGATGCAGGAGTAGGTAGGTATACCGTGTTGTGCATATCTGTCCGGATTACGGGCAAAGTACGAATCCAGGTGGAGATGATCAGGTGCTCTGTGCCGTGAATGACAGCAATCACGAGAATAGCCAGGATACAAGAATAGGCATTCAGTGAGTCAGATGCTGAGCCCCCTTTTTTGGTTCTCTTCTTACATGCCGAACATGGTGTAAGAGTCATCGTTGACGATCCTACAGCCCTGCGGCGGCTGGGCCGCGTGGTAAATCATAGGTCGCGAGTCGTGATGGCATCTTTTGCCCGAGTCCCTCCCTCTTCACACGCCAACGCACGGACCGCAGCTCATTCGGCATAAGACGCTTGGATAGCCTGCAATTTCGGACTTAGTCGCCCCTAAATTGGACATTTCACGGGTACACGTTGCCGGCTGTTGACCCCAATGAAACAGAAGTCAAAAGTTCTTTTTTGATGCAAATTTCTGTTTGCGATGAACGCTGAAGCTGGTAACGCTGAAGCGGATCGCGCTCAAGGCCAGACGGTGTTCTGCTCGAGGCGGTGAAGGAGGGCTGATGTGTTGCACAATAAGGAAAACGCCCATTGCCTCTGCTCGACACTAGGCTTCGAGAATCATAGTGGAAGAAAGTCGGGGAATGACAGGACACTAGGGACCAGGGAGGCGAGGCCAGTGACTCGGCGTCTCTGCGTTGGACGGCCGTTTCTGCAGCCCCTTTTTTTCTGGCTGCACGTCGGGCGGGCTACTGAGCAGTCGGGTCTTGGTCATTGGCCTTGCCTTGGGTGTGGAGTATGTCGGCGTTGTTCTGAAGCATAATGTCGATAAGGACCCGTGTTTACGCGCTCGGTACCACAGCAGTAAGAAAACACCGTCGGCCCTGATTATGTGCGCTGTACGTGGTAGTACTATGTAGGTAGTACTCCCCATCGCGACGGATTTTGGATGGAATATCAGCGTGTTTCAGGCGTGCGCATCCTCCAAGGCCACGCGGGAGCCATGTCGCGGCAGATGCGAAGAGGATAATGGGGGCTCGAGTCAAGAAAAGCCATGTTTCAGGGTCGGGAATGGTTCTTCGCCCCGGGGCTTGCTCGTCGTGTGGTGCTCAGCCCTAAAAGGCGGAGAGTAGGTAATCTCAAACCGTGGCCGCGGCGTGGTCGCCCAGCATGCCCTGCAAAGAGGCTGACGTGTGCAGCCAATCAGCGTCCCGGCGTGCCAAAGCCTCTTCGCCAAAATAGCTCCGCACGGCGCGCATCCTGCCAAGACGACACATCCCGGACGACTCCAACCCGACTCCACTAGGGTCTTCTTTCCCTCTGACACCGCACCAGCAACGCGCGTTAAGGCAGCCGATCAATTGCACGGTCCCTCTCCCCCAGCATCAGCAGCTCTCGGCCTCCTTCCACCATACCATATAATCTCCCCCGCCCAGCCCTCTTTTCCTTTCGAAATGACTACCACCGCAGCCCAAGACGAATTCAACGAGCTCCTCCGCGACAAGGACATTGACCACCGCCATCCCGAGGACCGCGACGACGACAGTGACCATTCCGAGCCAGAGTCTACAGACCACGACGACGACTACAGAGAAATCATCGACACCGACGACGAGCTTGAGATCCCCGTCGAGATGCGTGTAAACTACCAGGTGCCTAGCACGCGCTATGAGGCCAACACAGGCCCCAAGGGTGTCATCGCCGACGCACAGGCCTTTCAAGAGGCCATGAAGCTGGAGCTCATTTCCAAAACATCGCATTCTAAGCCGGCGTTGTGGAAGGACGAAAGTACAATCAGCGATGAGGATACCGAGAAGTTCTTGAAGTCATGGCGGGAGAAGCGTGTGCAGGAGTTGCAGAACATGAAGCAGAGGATCAGGTCGAGGACGATCAGCCCCGGTCGGAGAATTTATGGAAGTATACCGATTGTCGACGGACCACAGTGCCTGCATGCTATCCAGCACACTCCGCCGACTACTCTTCTCATCGTCGTGCTTTGTTTACACGATTATGTATGTGCTGCTCCTATCTTTTCCTTTGACAGTATCAGTCGCTGAACTTCTATAGCTGGTCAGAAAATCCGACTATAAGACGTATGCGAGCGAAAAAGAAAGGGTCGAGGACATGGAAAAAGAAAACGAATGGGCGCAAAAGGCCGATGAAATTGAAGATACCCTGTATGAAGTAGCCAAGCGCAATGAGACCGTCCGATTCATCAAGATTTACGAGGAAGATCACTCGACACCCAACCAGTCTTGGGATAGTTTTCCTCTTCTCAACGCATATACAGCTGGCACCTTCGTCAATTCTGTGGTACCGCTTCATGAACTTGATAAAGGCTCTAATGTTACCGCTCTTAGTCTCGAGACGCTCTTAAGACAGTGAGATATTCTGAGCACCACGTAAAAGCAAACATCAGCTGACCAACGACTCACAGAAAACACATTTTCTAGAGTGCTTCTCTTTAGCATGCTTTACGGCAACAAAATTGCCATATCACTGCTTCGTGTCCTTCCACGGTCGCCTGCCCACATGGCCAGTAGTTTCGTCCGGAGAATCGGCCCCACAACCATCACTCTTGCATCGGCTCTAATAGCACAACTCGGCGTCACGGTGCACGGAGTAGACACAACAAAATACATGGCGAAACGACCGCCTTGATGCCCAAGTTGATACGCTTTGGCCCTTTGATTATTGTGCTTTACCAATACGACGATACCCACTTCTGTATTGTATTGCATCCCGGCTTTCTCACCTTAAATCATGTATAACAATTGGCGTTTCTTAACAAGGCTTCCTCTTTCCTGGAGTTGCGCGTTTTTGGCGTTGTGAGCTTGGGCTGGCATCTAGATAACACATTACGTACTAGTGCTTGTAAAAGTACGCCTTTTATCCACTAAGTTGCTTTTGCATCTGTATCTAAGGTGGTCCTTCGATATATACTTGGACCAATTTACACTCTAGTATATAATACCTTGTAAAACGATTCTGCATACAGCAATACCTTTTAACTGTGGGAATATTCTTGGGTATATCACTTGAAGCTTTGCGTGGTGTGGCTAGATACGTGTCCTTTGACATCAATTTGCTGATCGTTATCTCTTTATCTATTTGTGTTTATAAGACTATCCAAAGCCTCAGTGACTAGGTCCTACTTTTAGGCAATATAATAATAAGTTCTGATACACGGGGCATACACTGTTCACCTATGGTATTCTAACAATCATGTAATACAAGTCATCGGAAATAGTCTCCAGGTATCGGAATATGAGTACCGTAGGCGCCTACCAGGTTTAGAGTGGGGTTTGTACACTATGCGGTTAGACGCTTATTTATCTGCATGGGTGTCGCAAAACTTTTCTCCAAATGACGGGTTAGATTATCCAGTTCATCTTATAATATCCAGATATCTAGGTATATACATTCTGTTTTTCCGACATATTCTTATTTTGCTGGAAATTCAATGTCCAGTTATCGGTCCGTCACGCCATCAAACTCTGCTACAGAAGTGCGCCCCTCAAGTCCCACAAAACACATTAACACTTCGGTACCGCTCCATAAGAGATGTCTGTCATGCGAAGGCCTAGTGCAGAAATTTATAATAATACCGAATTTCGATCCTTCGAACAGAAATCTACCCACTCAACCAGAAAAATGGGAACCCATCTTTATGTGCACCGTCAAGCATCTACATCGAAGTCATAGAGAATGTCATTTTTGTAACCTGATATTCGTGGAAATGATTCAGTCACCTCGGGCCGAAGAGTTCGAGCGCTTTCGCGATGGAGATGTTCTTCTGGTAATCAAACCCCGAAGGTGGCACCGCTGGGCGGTTTTGGTAAAGCTGGTTACAGGTCAAAGCCGTAGCAAGATAGTTATAGAATTCAACTTGGTGTCTTATACTTGTAAGTGAGGGTATGGTAGTCGTTGAGAGCGGTTGAACTGATTGTCCAACTTTAGTTTCAGAGACCGAACACGCTTTTAGACAACATACCACGGCGAAGGAGATACCAAGAGTTTCTCAGGGCAATGTTGGGCGAGCAAAGGGCTGGATTCAAACTTGTCGTACCGAGCATGACCGCTGTCGTGCGTTTCACGCTAATACAGTAGACAACCAGCAAAGACCATCAAGGGTGATCGAAGTCAGAGAAAGCTCTGCAAGGCTGCGATGCGATATGAAGGACAAATTTTTTGACTACTTGGTTCTAAGCCACATGTGGGAAAAGAACGCAGCAACTCATCAGATCAGATTGCTAGAGTCCAATCTCGCAGACTTCCAAATTGATATACCATGGGATAAGCTCTGCGCTTCAGCCGCCTTCAGAGAAGCCGTGAGAATTACATGGATACTAGGGTATCGATACTTATGGATAGATGCGTTATGTATCATCCAAGACTCTAATCCAGACTGGCATCACGAGGCTGACAGAATGGCCATTATCTACGGCAACGCTGTATGCAATATCTCAGTCTTGTTTCCCAGCCAATCCGCTACCGAATCAAATACGAGAAATGATCCTCGGGACTGGCATGCCTGTATTCTACGGGAAGTTACACCCTCACGCCCTGGCGTATATGCCAGACCCTTATTTGAAACTTACGATATCCCTTGGCTAGACCAGTCCGGTTGGCCGCTCTTCAGTCGTGCTTGGACATTTCAAGAATACCTGCTTAGTCCACGAACCCTCCTTGTTGGTCATAAGAATCTTATGTTCCAATGCTCTAGGATTTATTACGATGAAATCCTCGGCCCTATCGGAGATGATACCGGTATGATTATCGACGACACAAAATGGAAAAGAATTATCAACTCTGACTACAAGAAAACAAGATACTTCTCCGCAGCACTACCAAAGGTTGCTACAGCGGAGAGTCTCGCAGACCTCGAACCGCTGATATTCGTGGAAGATTGGATCTATGTCTTTAATGAATATCGGGCTCGGAAGTTGAGCCTTGCAAAGGATAGAGTGGTAGCCTTTGCGGGCATAGCGCGTGCATACTCACATATGGGAAAAATGACTTATCTCGCCGGCGCATGGAAAGAATGCCTGCCGCTATGCCTACTATGGTACTTGGGCCCAGCTAGAGGACACGAAGCATTGGCAAGTGGTAGATTTCTCAATGACAACAATGGGATCAATTACGATATCTTGATCCCAACGGAGGTTCTTGATCCAATGCCCGCACCATCATGGTCCTGGTTCTCCGCACCCATATATGCATACCACGCTTTGCACTTCCTTTTCTGCAACGAGGTGCTAGATATTCGGCGAGACACTTGGAAAACAAAAAGATCTCCTTTCGAAGCGAAGACGATTCATCGCTTGGACGAAATATTCTGGGCATCACTGGAATCTTTTCAATTCGATTCGCTACGTCCAAACTACTTCCCCAATCCAACTGGCTTCTCGCAATTTGTGAACCTCCGCATTACTCTCTCAACATTCATAGTCTCCAGAGAAAACTTGTTCGATGCTCTTTGGGGCCAGTTCATACACATTAGAAACCACCCCTCTCACCCGGATGATTCCGATATCGACTGCGACCCATTGTATATTTATCACCCCTCTAACCTCAGAGGAAAAAGTGATCTAAGCAGAAGTGTTCTAGCGTTAATGGGTGAAATTCAGTATGTGAGACCTCTGGGCGAGATCAATGTGCAGCGCATTTTTGCGGGTCTTATGCTTTCACCCGGGCGAGAGGAGGGTACATGGACGAGAGTGGGAGTGTGGGAGTTCAATATGCGATTTTCTGGAATGAGGGTTGATGCAGAAAATTACATGGCTGTTACAGAGAGGTGGATGAAGTATAAAATCGCGAGTGATGCATGGGAGAAGCAAGATATTGTGCTAGTTTAAGAATGGGTTTGTGCTTGGAATTGCCTATGTCTATAACTTCTACGCGATCAGTGCTCTACAAGACTTGGTTTCTATTCAGGTTTAGCTCATTCATGTGCCTATTGTTGCTGTGAAGTTGAAGGCGGAAACTGCACCGCATATCAACAATACTATCCTAATTAGCTTGTTCCAAGTAAGCATTTTCCCTGGCTAGGTCCTGCAGCTATTATGGTCATGGGGTTTCTACATATATGCTCTGCGTTTTGCAACCTCTTGAGATTTAAATCCTAGTTTGCATAACTTATATGCATCTAAAGCCGATATGCGTAATCATGCCTGCAAATAGGTTGATTGTCTTATTCTGATTGCATTTTCTAACTAAAATTAATCAATAAATTGTCAACTTAATACTTCAAAGCAGAGCTGGTTGGTTATTTAATTACTTCTCGTTATATAAATCTGAATCCACGCCGAGTCTATGTTGTCGATGGTATAATTGTACATTTACACCATCTTATAGCAACTTCATCCATATTATCTCTTGATAGCGGCACATCCACAATTCTGATCCGGAGTTTCCAGCTCCTAACTCGTCTCCACGTATGCATGTGTTTAGCAGGTACTAGCATTAATCCCGCCAACCGACGTTCAATTGTTCCTTGACCGTTATTTGACAGTAGAATAGCTTGGACCTCGGAGATTACAACGTAGAAAGCGTTGCCCGATGGTGCTTCAGGTCCCAAAGATAAACCCGGAAAGTAGTTGAATTTGATACTGAATTCAATATTACAGTCGTCTTCACACGCACTTGTGTCGCTGAAGGTGACAATTTGCCTCAAGAAGTCCGCTGGTCAGTCGGAATCGATTGGATTGGCATACGCCAGGATTTCAATGCAAGACTCATCAAAGTCAGAGTATGTATTCCCATCTCCTATCTTCTCTGAGACTTCATGTTCCGGCTGACCTACTCTAGCCGCCGCCCGATACACATCGTCCCAACGGGACTCTGGTGGGTCCAGCTGGCTTTTTGCCAGAAAGTATACTTCGTCTACGTCAATTATGCGGTCCGACTCACCAAATAAAAAGCCCACTTTGAAGAACTTATACACCGATATCGCAAGCCATGACCAACTGGGTGCTGGCCGCTCTACTGGTTCCAGCACCTCATCAGTCCAAAAATCTCCCTGGAGACTCTCCTCTTGCATGTTCCACTCAAAGCGCATAAAGCGTTCGTTTTTTTTCTTCACATACCACCGTAGAGTCAGCTGCAGATGTTCAGCCCACAGCCCCGCGATATGTGTTAAATTTCCCATATTACTTATCGCCGTGACAATCCCTGTAATGGCCGCAGCCCAAAAGACGCAGTAAAACGGTGCTTGGGACAGAAAACGTGTATTGAAAGGATGATGATCCTTAGAGGGAGTCAAGGGACTATTTACAGTGAGGCTCTATCAGAGTGCGACATAGCAATCCCAGAGAAGACCACAATGTGATCTTTGGGATGAGACAGCCGCCGACCCCGATACTCGTTAATCATATTTGTCCAGTCAATCATAAAGCTCATCACATTTACATCTGACAAGTATTTCAACGCCCTCATAGCCTACAAGCTATCAGGAAAATACCGACACTTGCTGCGGTACTTTGAAAATCACGCCTTTAGTCCGTATTTGCTCAGGGGGCTCTTTGTAACTAAGGGGCCCAGAAGTTCATCTACTAAGTGCGTGCAACAGTGGAATATGAGGTGCTTTGCGCCAATGAATACGGTGCGCATGGAAAAGAGATGTTCCTGGAATGTCCAGGCGCGGTTGAAGAGAGGCCAGTAACGAGTTCTGAGCCAGGGGTAATCATTGGGGCTCGAAGGAAGGAGTGGATATTCTTCCGTAGAAGAGATCATGCGTTCTATGTATGTCGCAGGTAGTTCGTGCTCAGATTTTTTGGACAGAGATGACGGGGTAGTGGTACCTCGGCGTAGGATACAGTGACTCCAAGTTCGTGGATCCCGTGGAATGTGTGTAGATGTTTTATCCGGACCGGGTGGATTGATAAATGCAAGGTTGCAGATAGCGTTGCCATAGACGATGGACATGCAGTCAGCTTCGTATTTCCAGTCCTTTTCACAATCCTGGATAGTGCATAAAGAGTCAATCCAGACGTAGCGGTACCCAAGTATTCTGGTCGCGACAACAGCTTCTCGAAACGTATTAGAAGTCTCCAATGCAGCTTCCGGTATATCGATTTGAAACTGCGCAATGTTCGATTTCAGTAGACGGAGTTGGTTCAAAGACTTGGATCCCCATATATGGCTCACTGCCAAGTAATCAAACACCTCCTCAGACATGTTACACCGAAGCCTTACCGCATTCTCGCTTACTTCCAGCACTCGTGTAGGTCGTAGGCTAGTATCACCAATGGTATCACTGTGGAACTGCCGACAGCTGGTATGTCGCACCGTACATTCCTCAATCCAGCCCTTTGCCGTACCAACAGCATCTACCGCATACACTGGTAGACACTCTGCTCCGGTGTAGCTAAAAAATCCGCGACGCGGGAGATCTACGAACTTGTCAGCCGTTCTGCGCAATCTTTCTCAAATCTAAAAAAAAATAACCCAGCTTACCAAAAGATGCATTTAACGAGAATGAGCCGGCTTCAGATTTCTTCCACTTGTCCAGCTCCTTGTCCCCAAAAATCTCCTTCACAGTAACGTGCCCTGCTTTCCATACAACAGGACGCAACCATATATATTCATGCCCCTGTGCATTGATATCAGATACAAAAATTTGACGATGATAGTTTGTTTGGGCAAGTTCATATAGCGTATGACAGAGATGACAGGTAGATTTGGCGTGAAAGAGGTGGGAGAGGGTGCATAGGCGAGCTGGAGGATATTCGGGCTTGATAGGATCCTTAGCGATATCAGGATACGTGTGCTGGAGGTATGAGAGAACGGGCCAGTAGGCGCAGAAGAACGTGCAATTCGAGCAGAGGACGTGGAGCGGGATTATAGGGCCTATTTTATATAAATTTTGTTCGTCTTGTTCATTTTTGAGCTCTGGCTCAGAATCTGGCACCGGCTCCGGACTGAGCCTAGTGTTTGAGACTTGCAGTGTATAACCTGGCGGGTTTTCTGGCGGGTGGTTTTGTAGGTGGTCTGGTGGGTGGCCTGGTGTGAACATTTCGTGAACTTCAAATGTAATGAAGGAATTTGTGGAGAGATAAGTTGGGAATACACTCAATTCCATACGTAGATTCAGCTCACTGCAGCGAGAAGCGATGTAAGTCCATCTTCAGGTGGGTGCTTACACGGCGTGTACGCTCGTGAAATCCCTGTGCATCCCCAGTCATGCGACATGGGTATTAAAAGCCAGCCGATACAGGCGTCAACGGTATCTTCATTGTGCCATATTTGAAATAGACTCGTAAACCGTGGGTGTTTATGCTCGCGCTATTCCTTACCCCGTCTCTCTAGATATCATCAATCAATCTAGTATGTATGGTTTGAAGTTTTATTCCGGTAGCAAAAGTTTGTGTACCCCTGTTGTTCGGAGAAACCGCCAGAACTCGAGTATTCTCTCACTCGCCGTCTCGCGTCTTTGCGGCGCAGGCCCAGTAAGGGGATGCTGGGGTCGCTGTAGAACGGGCGGCTCGGATAGAGGGCGGCAACAAAACACACTGCCGGTCCCGTGATCTCGTCCACTGTCCCTAAGCTTGACGCGTCGCGTTCCCCGCGCTGCTAGCCCCGGTCGAGAGACTCAACTACATGGCCGTGTGCCCCGACGGGTGGCTTGCCGAAAAATTCGAAGAACAGCTCTTGCTCGGGAACCATTGGCTGCAGGAAAAAAACCAGCAAAAGGTAGCCGGCCTCACACGCCTGGCGCATCACGCCTGGCGCGGGCTGTACCACGACAACGGCTCGTGCCTGGACATCATCAACACGGTCCCGCCCGACCGCATCAGCGCATTGCACGTCGTTCAGCCCGACCCCCTTACCGTCACAGACGGGAGGCACCTCGTCACCGCCCGCCTCGATCCTACCTGTCTGCAACACGTGCTGAGCCAGGTCCCTCATCTATCGCACCTACCTGTCTACGCTGGCATAGCTGTTCGCAAGTACGCCATTCGCTACACCTCATACGGCCCGTCCCGCGACCGCTTGAAGCTCATCTTATACGCGGGCGACTGGCTTGGCTTCGGCAAGGCCAAGGTACCGGCCCCTGTGCCTCTGCAGCGGGTCGACCCAGTTGCCAGTGTGCTGCAGCGGTTGGACCGCACTCGCTACATTGAGGATCGCCGACGCTTGCGTCCGGATACTGTGACAAAGCACGAGGCAACCCTGGAATCGGACGTACAAGGGCTGGACGCAAGGGAAGGAGAAGATGAAGAAGTAGATGCAATACTTGCCCCCACAATAGACCAGATCGCCGATATGTCGCAGACTCAGCAGCCGTATACACAGGTCGGTTTTGGCACGCAAATGGCACCACCTCCAACTCGAGCAAGCGAACACGAATCTCGAAGCCGGGGTATCATGGCTGGTAACACAGCGCAAAACGATAAGCAGCCAGCGGTACCCGATAATGACCACAGGCGAAAAGAACTGCTGGAACTACTCGGCACGATCAATCATAAACCAGCCAACCCACCAAAAAGCCCTCTCCAGGATCCATTGGGAATACCTGCGCAGGCTTGCCCAGTCAACCCATTGGGCAAGCAGACGTCCTCGGCACGCAACGCCCAAGTGCAGAAAACAAGTCCGCTTGGATCGAATCATCGCAAGGATCCAACAAAGCAAGTTGAAGCACGTTCGCCTGCCGTTGTCGAGGCCCCCAAGCTGCCAGAAGCAACAGCAACCGCACTGGACCGAGACGACTCCAGTAATACAAGCATACAATGCCCATGGATGAAGGACTTTGTATTCAACAGCGAGGCCATGGTACCTGACAGTTTCCAACGAGCTGTTTTGCAAAACCCAGAGAGCTGGTACAAACCGCAGCCCGGAGTCCTTCCTTTCCCGGCCCGAAATATGCCTCATAGATGGTTCAGCAAGATATGTGCTATTGCTGATGAAAATGCCGCTGCTCAAGGTCACACGCAAAGCGACAGCGAGGAGGCCGTGGATTCCTCACCTGATTCTGATCCCGAAGAGCACACCATAATCTCGTCTGCGGAACCGGGCACTCAGGCACCACACGATAATGAACCCCCGACCAGCCAGGTATCATGGTCGGCATCTCCTACTCCGGACCCACCTCAGCGACCGGCAAACCCCAACTGTGGCCTCCCCCCCGACTCTAGCCTCGAATTTAAGGAGTCTACGATGATTCCTGATAGTTCCGGCGGTCCGCTCCTTTCCAACATCATACCGGTTAAAGAGAATAAGCCAAGTGCTCCGCCTTCTTCCCCCCCAGTAAACGAGATTTCTTCCGATTCAGACGAAGATATGGAAATGGAGACGTCAGTACCTAAGGCTTTGGGTGAAGATACAACAGGAGTTGCACGTGTATCCGCATTTTGTGCAAAGACCACTAGCTCTGAACACGGACTCGTGAAGCCTATCGTACAGGTAGAGGAGACACCGCAAGCAAAGATTAAAAACATGAATATATCACCACGCGACCAGAACCTAGAGAATGAGGATGTTCTCATGTCGGAGAGCAATACAGCTCGTCATTCCACACCAGGATCAGTCAAGAGGAAATTGGTAGAATCGCCCACCAAGCCAAACAGTCGAAAGTCGAAGAGACGTGAGTTCAAGATCGTCGGGTTCGGGAACGAGTCACCTCCGTCTATTAATGTCGAGTTGGCGTTGCGTAAAGACCGAATGGAATCACTACAAAGGTATCGTGAGGAGCGCAAATCAAGTATGAACTTTGAGAGCCGGCTAGGGAATCCGGAAACTACTGAAACTTCTCGAATCGTTGACGAAATGGATATTGACGTCTCAGACACACCTCCCGGTACCCACAATTTTCGCGCAATGTCTCCTCGCCATCAAGGTTTGTATGATGAACCCAGTCCGCCTAGACCATTATTCAAGTCAGAAAGCCTACCAAATGCGTCTGCTCTATCCTCACCTGCTGTTTCGCTTCCCCAGGAATATCGCGCAGGTGAATCCCCATGTCCAAGTGAGCAGTCTTTGCGTGGAAAAGTTGAACCCAGTATAGTGCAAGCATCAACGGTCTTTGAAACGTTTCGAGCTGCATATCCAGAGTACAGCGGTAACGCAAAGCATTTTAGGGGGCAGTGTACACAAATGAATAAACTCGATCAAGAAGACAAAATGGTACCCAAATGGCAATGGGATGATTTTATCATCCGCCATAAAACCGACTACGCGACTTATGTGCTCATGTGTGTCGAGGATGGCGAAGACCCTGAACCTTATCATCGCTTCTACAAGAATGGTATTCGCGATACTTTATACAAGAAGGGTATTATAGACAGTCAAAGGACATTACTCAGGGCACTCGAAGAGCTTGGTGCTGGAATGCCTGCGCCCCCGCTAGCGAAAACACGACAGAGTAGAGCTGACAGAACTTCGCTCTCGAGTACTTTTCATGAACAGAAGAGACCTTTAGAACACCGCGGTCCTCACGTACAGCGGGCACGACCACGCCACTCGCTCCCGGTAGAGTCACATGCCAATCAGCAACCGCCTCCCCCCTCAACGCCATTCCGCCGCCCAACCCACTCAGCTTCTGTGCGCTCATCCATCGAAGTCCAATCCACATCTCACCCAAACCTCCTTTCGCGTTTAGCTGTCGAAACACCTCCTAGTGTCTCCCGCACCCAAGAGAGCACAGGCGACAAGTTCCGCGACTTTTTCATGGCGGTTCAGCGGGCGACTTCGGTGACAGGGAGCAGCAAAGTGAGTCTGAGGCAGAAGTCCAACGAGCACAAGGGGCACAAGAGCTAAGGAAGCTGTGATGCGCAGGTCGACCCCAGTAAGCCGTGGCCGCAGAATCTCGCGGGCAGACCTACCATTGCAGATGTGCCGAAGAGGGAGATTGATGTCTTGGCTTGGAAGGATGTCTTGTAGGGTAGAAATTTTGTGGGCGCATGGAAGTCTGGTATCTTGCACAGGATCTTGTATTCATTGGCACTTGGATATCTCAGGTGGACTTGGTAGAGTAATTGACGGAGATAGATACCCAGGGGAAATATCGTATGGTTTGTTTCATCGTTGTGCGATGGATCACGTGTGGGGAGATTTCTTCCGCCAACTTGATTTCCTACCATAGGTAAGTATAAAAAGCCAGCGTCGTATCTTTTTCTATCTACTAATTATACATATCTCGCACGTCAATACCGCTACTACGCGCACGATTGACCTCCCATCGGCAGTCCTTGATGCCGATGGGGTGGTTACACGACTGCACAGCAAAACCCTGCTGATGCGATAGCATGCAACCAGCGCGAGCGAGCTGGAAGTTGCTCGCCATCTACTTGTTTAGATTTATTTCAGAAACAAGCAAACCACAGGAAAGATTTACGGGCTTCAATAGCTTACTGTATTTCTCCCCCTTCCCTCCCTTCATGTCGTTACCTAGTTATTTAAGTACCTAATTCGGGCGTCTAGATGACTATACCCAACCCTTGGATTTCTACAACGCACATCCGCTTCTCTCAAGGGATACATGGCCTTAAAACGTTGGGGCGGCGCCTTGTATCTCCTGTTCTGCGCGTACTTGGCTCGGGCTGTATGTGTACAGTATACCAAGTATACTTATACATAAACTACCAGACCACGCCTGTCCTGTCAGATCCCTGCATTTTCCTGACCAACCAGCTCAGCTACCTGCCTACTAACTACAACCGTATTCTAACTTCCACCTGCACCCGCGCCGGCACCTGCGGAGACCCGATGGCAGAAAGTCCGACAGCCGGCCGACTCGGGACAGCGTTTCCTTTGGGGGGTTTCTCAGCATAGGCATGTACTATGCTGCATATGTCCACTTATTCTTGGAAGGGGCGTATGATTTGCTTGTGGGGGCCGGATACGTAGGTAGGATACGACGTGCGTACGTTGTGTTGGGCGCTCGGCGACGTCGGATAGATGGGTAGTAGGTAACTACGTTGCATGCCCTGTTTTCCCTTGAGCGACGACGGTAGGGATGGATGGTTCTGGTGTGTGGTAGTTAGGTGGTAGGTAGTGGCGCTGTGCGAAATATTCAACAGAAGATTTTCCCTCGTCCCACAGCCCAGCGAAGGCCTTCCAGAGACGTAGGTAGGTAGGAAGGTATCTCCTCTGATCTCCTATGCTGAGTGTATGTAGGTCAGGCTAGTCAGCCGTGTCAAGAGGCTGAGATCCATCCATCCTATCGGCTCTGGTCTCTGACACACATAGACACACCTGCAACACACATGCATCTTCGCTGCGTGTGACTGCAGCGGATTGCACGGATCTGCTGGGTAGGTAAGCTTCTGAACCCTAGAGCTCGCTGTGCTTACGGATGAGTGGGCCATTGCGTCCGCCGTGAAGTCAGCCTATATGTAGGATGCATGTCACCCGGATCTGCCCATGTCCTCTATAGAAACAAGAGCGGTGGTGCCGGCCTTTTTGCCCGCCACATTGCCTTGATCAGAGGTGTCAAACGTGTTACATTAAGAAAGAGAGCTTTGTTACATTATACAGCTGGCTAGATCTTGCCTCTCATGGCGTTGACTACGTTACTGTTGGCAGCGGTGGTGCTGCTGGGTGCGTGGTCGCTTTATAAGTACTGGGAGATATCGCGTCGTCATAGAATACCGACTGGTCTCAAGCCTTTGCCAGGCCCCAAAGGTATCTATAGCACCCTACTTCCACCTCTCGTTTGACAGGAGGGTACTCTAGCTGACGCGATCATGACCCCCACTAGGTTACCCCATCATCGGCGCCGTACCGGATGTACCCGAGAAGAACGGCTTCATCAAATTTGCAGACTGGGGGAAGGAGTACGGGCCTATTTACCAGGTTAACTTGGCCGGAGACAATCATGTGTGGATTTCGACGGACGAGATCGCAAAGGAACTGTTGTCCAAGAAAGCCGCTATCTACTCTGACCGCCCGCATATCCCGGCGTTAATTGACGACAACCGCACAAGTGCACAGTATCTTCCGCTGCTCAGCAGGAATGGTAAGCCTACGTTTCTCATCATCATAGCAAAACCATAGTGATATTGTCGTACACGTCCTAACATGAACCAGATGGCCACACGCGTCAACGGAAATTCGCAAACATTATCATGCGAGAATCCGAAAAGGCACTTTTCCATCGTTATCCGGAGCTCGAGGCAAAGCGCATGCTTGTCGAACTCCTCGACGAGCCCCATCGCTACAACCACGCACTTGAATCCTTCATCTCGCGCGTGACCTGTCGTCTCGCCTGGGGACACAGTGAAGGCAGCGATGAACTGAAGCAACGCGCTCGCGAGCTGCTAATCGGGGTCTCGCCCACGGGGTCTTTCGCCAATAAATTACCGTTTGTAATGGCTTTGCCGGACTGGCTGTCTCCCGCAAAGGCCTGGGAGCGACGCCGCGCGAAGACGGAGCGGACATGGTTCCAGGCAATGCAAGAACAGGTGATCGGGGATATTCAAGCGGGCAAAGCAACGCCCTCGTGGATGAAGACGTTTCTCGATGGCCGCAGCAAATGGGGCTTCAAGTCCGACATGGAGGGGGCGTACGCCGTGGGAATGCATGGTATTGCGGGTGCCTTGACAATCGCGGCGCCCATGCAGACGTTTTGCCTGGCAATGACCTATTACCCGCAGTTTCTGCCCATGCTGCACGAGGAGCTGGACCGTGTTTGTGGCGACAGATTGCCTCGCTCGGAAGATCGACCGCAGCTACCGTTCCTACGCGCTATCATAAGGGAATGTATCCGGTGGCGGCCGCCTGTGCCGACGGGGATTCCGCACTACCTGGTGCAGGATGATGAGTACAACGGCTTTCATATTCCCAAGGGCAGTACAATTCATCCGCTTGAATGGTAAGTCGATGTCATGGGGGTAGGTCCTGTGATGAAGGTAGCTGACGAGAAAATGCAAAGGGCCATTGCGCGCGATCCCAACCTCTTCCCCGACCCTGAAGCTTTCAATCCTCTCCGCTGGGTCGATCCAGCCTACCCAACTTACCAAGAACCACTGACAAAGTTCCCGACCATCATCAACTCGACGCAGTTTGGCTACGGCCGGCGAACCTGCCAGGGCCAGGCGGTCACAGACGAGGATCTTCTCATTGGCATCGGCTCCATCGCCTGGCTCTTTGATATTGAGCGCGCAGCTGGTGACGCCTCTGTTGTTGGCGCCACCGGAGACCGTAAGAATGCAGACGCGTCGTCGAATGTTCCAACCATGGAAGAAAAAATCCTCTCCAACCACAACTACCCAGGCGCCAGCCACGCATACTCGACATTCACCAACAAGCAACACGACAAGCCAGCCACCAACCCCGCATATAAACCCCTGGAATGGGGCGATACGACGCAGAAACCCGCCGACCCCACGCTCGACTACTCGATCTTTCTCATCGCCAAGCCTATTCCGTTTCAATTCCGGCTCGTGCCGCGGGATACGCAGCGCGTGAGCACGGTGCGGGGCTGGTTTGACGAGGGTGTGCGGAAAGGCGAGTATCGAACGGAGAGAGAGTATTGGGGCCCGGATCAGGGGCGGAAGATGCCGCTAGGGTGGGGGAAAGTGTGAAGGCCGGCGGGGAGCCGATGGTGTGGGTGGAGGGGAGTGTGTGGAGGATGGGCCGATGTGTTTCTTGACGTGCATGGCTTGGCGTTGGTAGGGTCTTGGATGGACTGGGCCTAGCGCCGTATGTCGTGGTTCTGCTGGCACGGGGATTCCGTTCTTCTCACTGCTCCTTGTATACATTTTTCTCTCGCAATCCTTTCTGGCATCTGTTGCCCTTGCGGAGCAGGCGATTGCGCGCGCGAAGTCCATGGCGAGCTTGAATAGCGAAGGCTGCCGTTGAGTCATGTCCTGACGTTCGCAGCCAACCCACTGCTCATGCCTCCACGTGACCTGGCTGGCATGACGCAGCTGCACTCTCTCGGCCCAAGTGGCAGCAACCAACACCACCGCATGTCCCCACGATAGCCCATTGCCGCGCCCTGGAGCCGCGCCCATCATGCCCGGCTTCCAATTCACAGCAACGCACACCCAAGTCGCGGCCTACCTGCTCGGCGTAGCCCTCTTCAGCATCTCCTTTCTCGTCTTCGTCAACAGCTCCCTCTCCTTTGTCATCACCCAGCGCATCGGACAGGCGCACAATGTCGGCGACGCTGTCGGCACGTTGGGATTTGTGGACGAGCTAGTCGCTCTGGTTGCGTGTCCGGCGTGGGGCCTGCTGAGTGACCGTGTGGGCGTGCGCAGCGTGGCAGTGGCGGGCTATGCGCTGGTCGGGATGGCACTGGGCGCGTTGGTACAGGCGCGCAATGTGTATCCTGAGCTTCTGCTGGCCCGGGTACTGTTCAGCTTGGGCGGAAGTGCGACGGCGACCATGGTCACAGCCATTCTGCCCAGCATGACCCATGTCCGGCCTGTTGCCCCAGTGGCGCCCTCGCCCTCGCCCCGCAGTGGCAGAGCGCATACCGGAGCGCCGTCCATCTCGTCGCAGCTCACCATTACGCCAGCACGCTTCCGTTCGGGCTCGTGTGGACCCGTGGCGAGGGCTGACAGCGGGGCGTCGACGTCGCAGCTGGCGGGGCTGGTGGGCGTCTTCACTGGCTGCGGCGCTCTGGTCGCGCTGCTGGTCTTCCTCCCGCTGCCCACCCGCTTTCAGAAGGCCGGTGAGAGTCCAGC
>Ga0182211_1000133_pt1 | contig 21114 bp, 24 predicted proteins | sample G5R1MG_20_FD_129660 | JGI IMG/M metagenome (GOLD analysis project Ga0182211, IMG submission 129660) | Switchgrass phyllosphere microbial communities from Michigan, USA - G5R2_MAIN_03OCT2016_LD1 MG | ecosystem: Host-associated > Plants > Phyllosphere > Phylloplane/Leaf | place: USA: Michigan... | reverse complement strand
CCCCCCCCCCCCCCCCCCCCTCCTTTCCCCGTCTTATCTATCCATGACCACGCACGCAAGACGTATGCTTACGTCACGGTAGCGCGGCTGTGTAGTATGGCGCCACCTTGACACTTGGCCCGGTCTCCTGTCAGCGCGGGAAGGGCAGGCACAACAGAACCCCGCACGTGCTACGTCATCTTCACGTGACGATCTGGAAAGAGGTGTGATTGGATGGCACGGTGGACCGGATTCGCTTCATCAACACCAATCGTGCGTGGACATGTGAGTACCTACGTGCCACCCAGACAGACGGTCGCAATGGGTAAGAAGAAAACAAACAAGTCCCTCAGGAACACGGGCACAGCAACCGGCACCGCTCGACGCAAAAACCCACCCTTGACACACTTTCTGTGCCTCCCACTCGTAAACCCGACCTCGCTGCCTCAGGTACAGCACGGGCTAGAGGCGTTGAAAAAGAATGTACTCGCAAACACAACGATCCCCCCTGGAGCCGTCCGCCCTGCATCAACCCTCCACCTTACCCTTGGCGTAATGTCCCTGTCACCCTCCCAACTCCCGGCCGCAATCGCCCATTTACAAGCGCTCGACCTCCACGCCATCCTCCGCGATAGCACGCCCCTCTGCGATAGCACGCCCCTCCGCATGGACGAGCGCCCCGCCGCAGCTGACACTGCGAGCGAAAAGACCAATGCAACAGACGTGCCTGCTATGGAGGCGCTGACGGTAGATCTACAAGGGCTGCTGCCGATGCATAGCCCGCATGACACGAGTGTGTTGTATGTGGAGCCCAAGGATCGAAGTGCCAGGCTGGCGGGTTTCGCGCTTCGGATCCAGAGCGCGTTCAAGGGGGTGGGCGGCCTGGGAAGCGAGAAGAGAGAGTTGAAGCTACACGGGACCGTTGTGAACACCATTTATGCGGCGAAAGCGATGAAGACGACGCGGGCGAGTGAGAACAAGCTCCGTTTCGACGCCCGTCCGCTGATGGACCTATACCAGGATTTTGTCTGGGCCAAAGAGGTAACGATTGATAAAGTGTGCATCTGCAAAATGGGGGCCAAGAAGGTCTGGAGTAGTGGAGTGGAGGGGGTAGGAGAGGTGGTGGATGAGGTTTATGAGGTCGTTGCCGAGAAGGCCATTATGGAGTAGGGCCATGTCTGTGTCCTTCCTGTTCGATTCTCAACGAACAACAAGCCTTGGCGGCGTGTGAGTGGATATACTATGTAGATGATGGGGAAGAAGAATCGATTTTTCATTGGCTGTGCCACTAGTGCGACTGCGAGCTAGCTCCACGTACCTACCCTTCCTCCACCCTCGATACGACCTCCACCCCAGATACGACCTCCACCCCAGATACGACCTCCACCCCAGATACGACCTCCACTCTAGATACAACCTCCACCCTAGATACGAACACAACACGCTCTACTTCTCACCCTTTCACCCCTTGATCCAAGCATATACATCATTCCAAAATACCGTAGTCATGCTACCGCCTTTGGATCCAGCGGTTCTTGGGCGCAACCCAAACTTTGAGATATTGTACAAGGACCTATGTACACGGAAGATGAATCCTGATGGGTCGACGCGCGATACAAAGAAGCAGAGAGTGCATGATGAGATTAGGAGGGTGAGTAAGACTTCCTCCGGTTCGCATGACAGGATTTCCACGAATTGAAAGTAGAGTTATAGGACTGCTCGCACAAATCTACATTCAACTCAGATCCTCATCAACGCACTCTCCACCCTCCCATCACACACGGCAGATCTTTCACCAGAATTGCACACAGCTATAGAGATTACCACAGCCCAGCTCTCCGGCCAGATTGAAGATTCCGACCGAGATATACTCTCCGCAGATATATCCTTCCTCCTCTCCCACACCCCGACCATCTGCGACGCGCTCTCCACTTACCTGTCCGTCACAGCACAGTACCTCTGCCAAATTGCTGATCCCGCCAACCCCCCTCCACTTGAGGAACTCAATACGACCGCAACCAAGCTTCACGATCTCGCAACACATACGCTACCAGCGGAACTCCAACAAGTAAGGCTCCACCTCATCAACGCCCTGTCTACCACCCTATCAACCCACCTCGCCCTACTGAAAACCAGCATCCGCATCCTCGAGCAAACCCAACACGGCGCACTCGCCCGCCAAACACGCTCCTCCGCCGACCTCCTCCACAGCCGGTCCATTCTGTTAGGCCTGCAAGCCCAATTGCACATGCTGACGCACCCCCCACCCGCCGAAGTTATAGCCGCGCTCAAGCAGTTTAAGAAAATGCAGGGCAGTGGCGAGAAGGCGCTGAAGGACCGGGAGCAGTTGGCTAAGAGGGAATTGGACTTGTATCGTAGGGCGGGCGAGAAGGGAATGCGGGACTTGGCGCGGAGGAAGGTGTCGGTCGTGGCAGAGATTGCGAGGGTCGAGGGAGAAATCGCCGGCTGGGAGTAGATGCATGGAGCAAAAGCGCCACTATTGCAAATACCATGGGTACAACCGTATGCACATACATCGTCATGCCGTCCGCTCGATCTCGAGGGGGCGTGAATCTGAGCGCCCGGGGCTTCGCGCATCGCCCTGCGTGCAGCCGTGGCTGTCAGATTGCACCTATATGTCATGGAAGAAGACCGCTCGATAGACTACTGTAGTCAGTGCGCATACAAGAGGGTAAGAATGACCTCAAGCGTCGCGCGTCATGGATCGCTTGGTCGGCTAAGTTGGCCAGGCATATGACATGGGCGGAATGACGTCGTCTCAGCCACGCCGATCGACGCTTTTGGCTTGCAAGCTGCCCACCACAACAAGGCAGTCAGTGACAGGAACAGCCACGGTTTGTGGCAAAGGCGAGGCTGGTGCGTCATGGCGGGAGAAGGATGCACATAAATTGGCCACGAGGGCCGGGTGGTTCGTGAGTGGAATCAAGCAGCCTTGGATTCGACCCTGCTCACATACACCTCCTGTCTCTGTCTCTGCCACCCCGTCTTCTCTTTCCCCTCCTCTCTTTCTTCTTCTCACCTAGCATTCTCGCACCGCTGTGCAACCATCCGGCCGCCATGGGTTTTGGCAGCGCCGCCCTGAAGCTGGGCTCTACCGCCCTCTATGCCATCGAGTTTGCATGCGCCGCCATCGTGCTCGGCATCTACTCGTACTTCCTGTCGGTGCAGGCTGACCGCGACGAGCCCATTGCAACATCGCACAAGGCCGTGACGGGTCTCTCGGGCGCCGTTGTTCTCTACACCATCTTCGCCGTGCTCTTGACATGCTTCCTCGGCGGCAAGGCCATCTTCGCCCTGCTCGGCATGCTCTTCAATATCCTCTGTTGTGGCGCCATGGTCGCCATTGCTGTCCTCACCCGTGATGGTGCGCACAGCTGCTCTGGCTATGTCAACACTCCTCTCGGAGACGGTGCCTCTGGTGCAAAGGAGGGGTTCGACAGCAACGGCCAGGGTCGTCAAATCACCTATGCTGTCAGCTTGGGAACCGCCTGCCGTCTGAACACGGCTTGCTTTGCCGTCTCCATCATTGGAGCGTAAGTTCCATCTCTCTCCCACCCGCAGCCACATGACGGCTAACCGCCACTAAAGCATTCTCTTCCTTGTGTCAGCCCTCATGCAATTTGTCCTGCGCCGCAACCATAAGAAAGAAAAGGCTTTCGGTCCCAGCCCCACCAACAACTATACCAAGGGCTCTGGCGTCAAATTCTGGCAGCGCAACCGCCGCGCAAACGTCGCTGGTCACCGAGACCCTGAGGTTGGCACTGTCCCTGTGACGGGTGGCGGGCTTGCTCCTCCTGTTGCTGCCCACGACTACCGTGCCAGCAACGACACTGCTTACACAGGCAGTACGGTTGCCGCTCCTGGCACTCATTACGAGCAAAATAAACCGGTTGTTGGCGGGTACCACACTGCGCCTGCGGGTGCGTACTCAGCCCCAGCTACCAACTACTAAGCCCGTGTCTGTCGTACACAAGTAATGGAAAGGGAGGGACAGAGATCCACAGAATGATTCAATTGATACATGACGACGTTATGCCCCTTGAAATTTATCAGCGTGGCGTTTCCTTCTATTATGTTCCAAGCCGGAAAGACACTCAGTCTAATGCTTAATAAAATGACAATCAAATAGCAAAAATGTCCAGCATATTTCAAAACATGTTCATTTCAACCTATAAAGTAGCTTAGAGATGTGCACAGCCTGGGTATCATAATGCAAGCTTTTTTCCCCCAAACACCTGAACGCCCAATTTCATTTCAAAGTGCGCATCGATACCTGCCTATCACTTCCTCACCTCAGGCCTTCTTTCTCCCCTTGCCCGTTCCCGTCCCACTAGGTCGCCCCCGTTTCTTCGGGACTACAGGAGCGTCCACAGAGTTTGCCTGCCCATCGGGCCGCCGTCCCTCCGCGCTACGTAGCGCCGTCAACGCCATCTGCAGATACTCTTCCAGTTTCTCGTTGCGCCGGGTGAGCAGCATGACGTCGTCGGTAGTAATAACTCGGCGGCCAGCGTGGGCGGAGAAGGTTTCTAGGTCGCGGGCTGTGTTGGCTGTCGCGCATGAGCAGCTTCCTCGGACTTGGGCTCGGCGCGTCCGGGCATCTTACCAATTTGCGTGTACACCAGCTCGGTCAAGGCGCCGATGAACTGGGGCGTTGCGTTTACATCAGAGCTCAGGCATTCGTCGTCGATGTACTGGCCAATCGAGTACCAGAGCGCGGATTTCAGACGTTCTTCGCGGTCGGCGTCGGTGGCGGACATGGCTCGTTCGCTCTTTCAAGGCTTCGCCACGGACTGGGGCGGGGAACGCGTAGCTAGCTCCTGTGATGCCGATTCAGGTCTGTAAGTGAGGAAGACGCGACGCGTTCGCCATTAGGACCGGACCAATGGCAGACCCCGATAAGTCAGCGGGACTTCACCGCCTGCCGATTCTGCCGTGTGATTGCTCCACGCGCGGGTCCGTCCTTGGAGCCATTTCAATCATGAACACGTGCGTTGCATCCTCACTTGACTTTGGTTTCCTTTTCCCTTGCATAGTAGAGCCGCATCACGCACAGGAACCCGTACGATCCAGTCTCGCCATAGTACCTAATCCAGTCATCCGAGACCCACTACTACCAACGACGTGTACCGACCGCTCTTTCCATCCCAACACGAGTACTCCTATCGCATTCACACCCACGCTCAGAATGGACACGCTGGACTTTATCCTCGAAAATGTCGGCATCTGGAAAGACCGCCTCGTCAACAACTCAATCAAGTCGTTCGAGGACATGACCCTCCAGCGCTGGGTGCGCATCATCGCCATCGTCGGTGGCTACATGCTCATTCGCCCGTATCTCCTCAAGGGCGCGGCCGACAGGCAGAAGAAGCATATGGCCAAGGAAGCCGAGGAGCTGGGCCTTGAGAACACCGCCGAGACCAACGCGAACGACTTTAGAGGGAGCAGGAAAGCAAAAGGGGGGAAGAGCAAGGCGATCGAAGCTGCCGGCAAGGACTAATCTGGGCGAATGGATGATGAAGGTGGCGGTGACACGATCAGCTACGGTTTTTTTTTTTTGCATTCCAGTGGCGTTTAGGGGGTCGGGATCAAGCTTTGCGAAGCTTTCTCAAAGGACACGTTGGGGTCAACGGAATGTGCAAAGTACGTGGATACCGATCGAGCCTACGCATTCCAGCTACTTATTATCAGCGATTAAATCGAAACAGCGGTTGATGGACGGATTTCGAGCACATTTGAGCGGTAATAATTGGTCCTGGAGGCGTTATGATCGATCCAATATGTGGCTGGGCAACTTGATGCCTATCTGAATATCCACGTACGCCCTTGCTCTTTCTCCCTTGGCCCCATGGTCCGCTTGAAATCATCATGCGTTCACGCGACTAAAGTGCCATGCGTTCGACGCGTACTCACCATCCCGCCCCCCCCCCTCTCCTCGATTATTTTTTCCCCTTACTTCCCAACACGTATACTTCAGTGTACCATCAAAAACCGTGTCTTCCCCTTTTACTTTTGCATCTTTGTTATCTCCGAGATTAGAGGTCCCTGGCGGATTCTACTCATCCTACTACCAATCCCACCATGCTTCCTCACGTCTCACTCCGTGCCCTGGGGGCCGCGCTTTGCCTTCTATCTCTCACATCCGCCCATATGCAGATGCTCGATCCTTCGCCCTTTCGCGACCCCCATTCCAAACGCAATGAACCAAAAGACTACAATATCCTCACCCCCCTCCACGCCGATGGCAGCGACTTCGCCTGTAAGGGCTACCAGTGGAACACACCCTGGACAACAGTGGCCACCTATGAAGCTGGCAAGTCATACAACATGACTCTCAAAGGATCTGCAACGCATGGTGGCGGTAGCTGTCAGCTCAGTCTCAGTTGCGACGGTGGCATCAAGTTCAAAGTCATCAAAAGTATCATGGGAGGATGCCCGCTTCAGAGCAGTTACCCCTTTACCATTCCGGAAGAATTTGCGAGAACGAGCAAGGCGACTTGTTTGTTTGCTTGGACATGGTTCGTCGCAAATCTAGAGGCCATGCCCAATGAACTAACAGAACAATGCAGGTTCAACAAGATCGGAAACAGAGAAATGTACATGAACTGCGCCGTTGTCGATATCGTCCCCAAGAAGCTCCGCGGGAGGTCATCCGCCCCTCGAAGTGCCCCGGTCCTCGACGCCCGGGCTATCGCCCGGGCCAACGCGGCGGCTCAGACCGCTCTCGCAGGGTACCCCGATCTTTTCGTCGCCAATCTCAGAAAGGTAAACGGCTGCGTTGTCAAAGAGACCATGGATGTGGTCTTTGATGACCCGGGCCGTTCGGTCTCTTTCGGGAACGGCGTAAAGGGCACTTCAACCCCGAGCTTCAAACGAGGTGTGTGTACTGGGTCAGGCATGGAAAGTGCAGGAAGCTCTGCATCGTCGTCCATGAGCTCCAACGGTGGTTGGAAAGAGAGCTCCAGTTCTAATGGAAAGGATTGGTCGTGGCAAGGGGGCGACCCATCCAGTCAGAGCCCGAGTCAGTCGCAAGGAGATGATGGACAATGGCATGGCGGTAGTAAAAGCAGTAGCGGAGACGATGGACAGTGGCATGGTGGTGGTAAAAGCAGTGCCGGGGACGATGGCCAGTGGCATGGTGGTGGCCAGACAAGCCAGAGTAGCTCGGGAGATGATGGCCAGTGGCATAATGGTCAGACCAAATTGAAGAACCAGCAAGAACAGAACCCTTCGACTTTACGCCCAGTCGATATTAGTCAAGGGGGCCAGCTGCCTAATGCAAATGTGCAGAGTCAACTGGACGCGTACCTCGCAAAGCTATACGGCAAGGGCACATCCAACGGAAAGAGATATGCTCAGGTCCAAGATGAGGACGATACAAAAAATGATAAGCAAGAGACTTTGGCTTATGAGAACACTCGTGCTCGAGAAGAGCACGCCAACCACGATTCTGAAGAGCCTCACGGCGGCCCTGAAGGTGACTCCCTATACCGCAGCATATACTCTCGCCTCCCTCGCAGCAGTCGTCACAAGCGATGGTCATCCTACAAACAGAGTAGAGCCGCACTTTCCACCATAGATGGCAAGGCGAAATCCAACACAGGTCAAGCCGCTACCACGGCAGCCGGCCCCGCCCCCTCTAACAGGGATTCCTCGTTCCAAGCCATCCTTACTAAGTTGAACAGTCTTGGCGACACATTGTTCACCTTGTTCAAGTTTGCCGAGACGCATCTTGATAGCCCTGTACCCGGAAAGTACATTTTCGGCGCCAACAGCACGAATAACAATCAAAAAATCGCCAACAAGCCAAAAGAGAAGCGGGATACAGCTGCAGGATCGGTCGCAACAGAGCGCATCACCTGGTCTACGATACTCGCCGACCTGAACAGGATTCAGAGCAAGGTCTCGGACCTGATACAATTTGTCGAGAACAAGGTGTGGACCTCGGGCGAAGACGGACAGCGTGTCAAGCGCTCCTCTGCGCCCCGGGTTCTGAAACGTCAACTCGTTATTCCTGGCATCATTCCGGCTACCGTGCAGAACGGCGAGCCGTTTTACTTTCCCGAAGGTGATGGCCAACACGGCGGTGACCCTACCAAAGCCAAGCCAAGGACCAGATCCGAATCTAGCAATCAAGCACCCGTCGAGACTGGAGTCTCAAGTAAGTTGCAGGGTGAGGGGACGCCGGAGCTTGGTGCTGTGGAAGCATTGTTCCCGGGTCTTAGTTCAGACACAACGAACGATAGGCCTCAGGAGCCCAAGGCCACACAGTCCTATGATTGGGCACGTATCTATCCGGATACGGAAAAGAGTGTCCATGCAGAGGTGACGACTGCTGTTATGAGTCCTACGCCTGTAGTCAAGTGGAAACCTGCCAAGGAACACGGCAGTGATGGTGGCCGTGTACCACCGGTTGTGGGACCCACACCGTTTAGTGACTGGGACAAGGTGGAAGCTACTTCAAAAGATGCATCGGGGCGTGAGCCACCGTCTGTGCAGTCGGACAATGGGGCCAAGTGGGTTGGAGAAGAAATCTACCCCAAGCCAGCGCAGCCGACAAAACTCCCATTACCACCCTCTAACGCTACAAACGCCACGTACACCCCATCCAATGCCACCAAGACGACACAAGCTCTCGGCGAAGCCCTCAAGCACGCTTTCCCCAAACTCGCTCACCCCACGACCAACCAACCCATCGGCCAGCCACTACCACTACCATCCGATGGCAGCAACACAGACAAATGGCGTGATGGCGTGTTCCCAGGATTAGAACGCGGGCACAAGGCCTCCAGTACGACACCCACACCAGCCCCAACCGCCCTCAACAAAGAAAATGCCGCAGCCGAGAAAGCCATCGCAGCCCTGCTCCCCTACCTCCTTGCCCCAGGCCCCGTCCTCCCCTCGACCCTCCCCCTCCCCAGCCCCCAACCCGGCCCCCATCCCACCAACAGCCAAACCGCACCCGACAACCTCGAAACAATGCCCCGCATCATCAACGACCTCGGCCCAGAAGACGAAGCCAGCATCCGCAAGTTCTTCGACGACTTGGCCAAGCAGGCGGCGGCACAAGCCACTCCATCCGCAGCAGCAGCGCATGCAGCGTAGAAGAAACAAACCCCCTCCTCCCCAGCTCATGCGCCCAGCTCCACGCGCTAGGGACCTAGGAAGTTTGCCATTTTGGCAGGGTGTGCATCATTACTAGCATTGTAGAAGTATGGAGGGGCAGAGGGGGGAGAGAAAATGTTGGAGGCTGCTGCCGGGGGTGTGGGAATACATGTATACACACAGGTCCTTACTACATATCCACCTGTATTATTGCGCGTGGTGTTGATGGTTGCTGAAGCAAAGGTCAACCAAGGACTGGCTGGGCGGCTGGTCGTGTAACCTTCTTTTTCTTTCTTGCTCTCTCTCTCTCTCTCTCTCTCTCTCTCTCTCTCTCTCTCTTTGATTTTGAGACCGTAGAGGTGGGTTTTGTTCTATGCGGCCCCTGTAGATCGTCGGTTGACTTGGGACTGGCGTTTTCTCACATCCAGCCCTTTACACTCCCTCCCTGGCACAGGTAGCTATGCGTCGTCCCACTGAAATGCAGCAAGAAAAAAAAACGTTTTTCCCATGGTCATGATTGATGTGATTGGTTGCATTACAGTGAACATGACGTCTCTCTCTCATTCACTCACTCACTCACTCACGCATAAACAATAAAAAACGAGACATGGTAATGAGAGAGGAAAACGATACGAGCACTCTACATGTGCCTCATGTGGAATGTTTCCAGCACGCACACGTTCCATCACGCATAGGATCAAGAGTCAGACTAGACTTAACCCCTCTTTGGTGAAGGTGATTGTAAAAACAAGAGTGGACCCTCGTATCGTATTGAATTTTCCCAGAAATGAGATTCACAACGCCAGTATGTTGCCGCCCCAAGCTCCTGGACGCATGTTGCAGCTTACCCAAGACGTAGTGGGATAAGAATGTCGTTGTTTGTTGCGTGCTATGTTGTAACTTCAGACTATTCGCGCATAGGGCGGTTGCTGGAGGCGATGAAGATCGATGGTAGTATCTGCGATTGAAGGAATACGGAATGATGGTACGAATAACGAAGCGAGGGCGTAGGCGTGGTCACAGAAGTCTCTAATCCTGGGTGTGTATGGAATTGGATAACGGAATGGCAACTATGCCGGTGGAGAGGTGGAGGGAGAAGAGCTGCGGGGCATGAACGCGGATGTAGGATGCCCTGGACTCGAGGGGGAATGTGAAATAGAAATAGTCCTTTGTGGCGCCGTTTCCCATGGAGTAGGAGAATCTGGGCTGGAATTTTTCTTTGGATTTTGCTTTGATGGTGGTGGTGGCTGCTCCAATACCGAGACAGGCTTCGACGATTCAACAGGAGGGTGAACTTCAGGAGCCGACTTGGGTGAAGCTGTGGCGACAAACTGCTCAAGCGTTTCGCCCCGGTTCAGGGCGCTTTCTTGTTGCAGGCGAAACTCAGCGAGCTCTGATTCGGTTATCGGCCTCGGATCGTAGTAGGTGTAAGTCATCTTTCCCTTGGTACCAGGTAGACCTGGTGCCGTGTATGTAGCGACTCCGGTATCTTCGTTGTATTCTTCGTGTGTTGAAACAAGGCGCTTACCGCCACCACCGGGTAGGTCGATGACAAAAGCGGGCATCATGAAGCCAGAAAGAGTTCCGCGAAGCTCCTTGTCCAATTCGATGATCTCCCTAAGTGGTGTCCGCAGGTCCTCAATGCCTTGGACCATGTCACACTGATAGACGTAATACTGTGCACTGATTAGCGGCATAGCCACGAAATAAGTAATAGTAACATACAGGCTGAATATTGATATTAGCCATAGTCGTGATGAGCTCTGAAAGTGCAGCAAAGGTATTGTTTACGCCTTTCAACAGTACAGACTGGTTGCGAACTATCACCCCATTTGCGAAAAGCTTCTCCGCAGCCATCCTTGTGACCCACGTGATCTCGCTGGCATGATTGATGTGCGTGTGAAGGCATACTTGCTTGCCCAATTTTCGCCCCTGGTTGGAGAGATCGATCAAAGTGTCAGTCCATGCATCACTTGCATCCAGAAAACGACCGGGTGCTACGGAGAGTCCTTTTGTGGCTAGACGAATCCGTCGAATGTGATTGATACTCAATAGGCTGGAAATAGTAAGCCATTGAAACAAACCAGAGAACAGAACGTATATACCGTTCAACAATCTCTCTTAGCTGAGAAGATTCGAGATAGAACATGTCACCCCCAGACAGAACAATGTCTTCTAGACTTGTCGTCTTCTCGATGTAGTTATAAACGACTTCCCATCGCTTGCGACTTGGTTTCTGGGGTCTCTTTGCAACAGTGTCAGTGCTTCCACCAACCGCGTAGGACCTTGTACAAAAGCGACAGTACACTGGGCAGACAGAGGTGGCTGCATGTTGTTAGATCTGCTGTGTCAGAGGAGTGCGAAATGAGGATGGAACATCCCCATACTCACCCAAGAAGAGGGCCCTTCCGGGATATCGATGAACCAGCCCAGGCACAGCTGAAAGATGTTAGCTACGATACTTCCAAGATTGACAGATTAGCGGAATTTACGGCTATCGGCTTCCTCATGCAAAGAATCTAGAGTTAGATGCTCGTGGTCAGGGATCATGCCGCTCTTCAGAGGAACAAATTGTCGGCGGATTGGATCGTCCAACGGGCTCTTCCAGTCTATGCGAGACAATATGTGTGGGGTTAAGCGGATGGCCATCGGTGCCAGCTTGAGTGCACTGACGGCATCCTTAATAAATTCATCCTTCGTTCTGATATTTTGGAGGAATTCATTTTGTGTTGATCCCAGCTTTTCCGGGAGAGTATCTGATAAGAAACGAAATAGCTTAGCGTCTGTCATGATAGTGTTGCTAACCTGTGAGATAGTTAGCGGTTGCAAACGTAAGAAATGGTATTGCATGAACATGGAGACATACCTGCCACCGATGAGAGAGAAATTGTTCGTTGGTCACATCTTTCCATGCTGGTATTTTTGTCCAGTAGCGCTCTTGCTGAATTAGGTTTGACTGTGATCGTCGAAGTAGAGCTAGTGGCGTCACCAACGGGCTCTTGGATTGTAGAGTCAATTTATTCGACTTGATGATTGATGAGAACATGCTTGGTACGTGATAAGCACTTGGGGTTGTTTCGAAAGAAACAAAGGCAAAGAAGACCAAGATGGAAAATGGAGAAGGCTCCATGGGCGAAAAGCACCACTGTTATTCAAGAACGACTAATTCACTGCCGTGTAACTAATCACGCCGGCATGCTTGCCCACCTAAGATCTAGGAGCGCGTAAAAGTGAAGGACCAGCGTCAGGGCGCTCGTACGCCATGGTTGTTAGAATCATAACTGTGCTTGATTGGTGGGTTGCCAGGGACATTGACGGCTGTCCTGATTCCTGCAAGCCTCTTCGGCTTGATGCTTCCTTTCTTTGCAGGATTTGTGAATAGCGCAGGGCTAGGGAGAGCGGGGAATAGTCCAAGTCGCGGGAGAGGCCAGTGTACCTAGTCGAGAGGGTATCTATTCTGCGCGTAGGAGGTGAGGACAGGCAGAGGGAAGGATTGTTTCGTCGCACAGCGTGAGTGGCTCGGATGGAGGATTCCAACAGAAAAAGCCACCCACTATCATGGGCCGGCAGATGGTGTACATCATATCTGTTGGTTGGCCTTAGGGTTGAGGGAGGAATTGAATGCCTACCTAGTAGACGTCGCAGCGCAGGTATGCATGGTACCATGGTAGGAGGGTGGCAAAAGCGAGCCATCCAGTAGTAAAGCAACGTTGACTATGGGCCCATGGCAAGCCATATGGCTGTGAGGAAAATCCAACGGCGTGGGACAGTCTAATGTGATCTGCATGTGAGTGGAGTCATGCTGTACCTGTATAGTAGTGTACAGTATCGTCCCGTCCCCTGCGGAAATAAGTGCCACGAATCAGAGTCCGGCTTGGCCAGAAATCTCCTCATCGGCCAGATTTGGGTTTTGAAGGACACAATGAGGCGTGTAAGACGTGCGGTTGAGGAGAAACACTCGTCGGCGAAGAGCTTCCAGCGGGCTGGGGAGGTGCAACGTGAACGGTGATACATAGTAGGTCTGGACGCTACGCCGAAAGCGGAGCTAGTTAACGTCGGTCGGCGCCCAGGTGTTTCCGCTGCCAAGTCGGAATGACCTCAGCTGCTCGTCCCTCGCACCGCACTTCTCTCCTACCCAGTACTCGTACCAACAACAACCCACACACGCACGTATGACCGATTCATTGCCATCGCCGTCGCCTTCATCTACTACCGCCGTGGCTGGAGAGTCGCCTGCACAGCTCAAGGCACGGCTGCGGCGCGAGCGGCTAGCGGCAAAGAGCGGCGCATCGCGACTGCAACAAATCACGGCGCTGCAGGGCGGGCCGCCCAAGACGCTCCGCGAGCTTGAGAAAGACGTGCCAGGTATGACCCAGCTGCTCACAGAGCCTCCGCGGCCCAGCGTGGTGCTGTGCTTTGCAACCACCCATCTAACGGGCCTAGTTACCCCTTCCTCCACACCGCCCCGCGCCTCTGCCACCGCCACCACCACCACCACCACCACCACCACCACGCAAGACCCCGACGAGGTCGACATATCGAGTCACAACTATGCCCCCGCCGCTCTGCCCCGTCGGCCTTCGCCCTTCGCCTTCGATGGCGTCGCGTCAGATGCGTTGCAGGATCCCCTCATGGCCATGCTCCAGCAGATGATGGGTGATGGCAGCGTCCCAGGTATGCCAAGCCTGCCTGGTGCTTCCGGGAACCCGGGCGCACCGCAAGAGACCCTCCCCCCTGGTCTCGCCAACATGTTTGGTGGTACTGTGTCCACTGAGCCCGAGCCCGACCACTCGTCTGCCTGGCTGTGGCGCCTAATCCATTCCGTCTTCTCACTGGGCCTTGCTATGTACATTGTCCTGCAAACGCCTTTCAACGGCTCCAAGATGTCGCGGGACAATGTTGTCGATGACAACTGGGCTCTTCAATCCGCGTCTACACAGACCTTTGCCCATTTCTTCTATCTCTTCGCGACCTTCGAGCTTGTGTTGCAGACTTCACGTTACTTTATTGAGAAGGGCCAACTGCAGGGAAGTGGCGTGCTGAGCACCGTCGCGGGAATACTACCAGCGCCCTACTCGGCCTACGTCAGGACCATTGGCCGATACAGTGTCATATACAGCACTGTTGTGAGCGACGTCATGGTAGTAGTCTTTGTACTTGGTGCCTCTAGCTGGTGGCAAGGTGCCGCTGTGGCATGACTAACTGCACCATAACTAGGTAGATAACACTGATGCTATCCATGACGATTTCATCATGATGACCAATGACACGACGTTCTGTGAACCCTCGTAACCTTCAAATGACCCGCCACGCTCCAAGATTGCAACGAAAAAGGCCCGCACAATCAATTACGAATGCGCATCATTGCCTCGTGTCAATTCACGACGGATGGTGGTAACCGGCTTTGCTGGGCAGCGTTCCAACATCTGCAAGCTATGCATTGCATTGGCCCACACCTGTCCGATAGGAGACAACAGGAACCCCGTCCGACATTAATAATTCAGCCGGGGAGGTGAGCAGATGGATAAACCGCTTCGAACATCATCACCCCATCCCCATCCGCATCTTCATCGCACCCACAAGTTTATCGCACGCGAACCTCGCAAATACAGACAAAGGCAAGCGCCCCCCCCGCCTTTTTTTTGCACCCTCTTGTTACACCTTCGGCGCCATATCTGCACTCCAGTTGTCGTTGAGCATGCCAGGAACCACATCCATGGATACCCGACTTGCCGTCGCCACATGCACGCCGCCCCCGCATGTGCACTAATGAGCGAGCGCATCCTGCACGCACGCCCCAAAATTGAACCAAGTCGCAAAAATGCAGTTCGGGAAGGGGGTGCGGTACGTGCGCAAGCGCCATTGCATGCATGATGCATATAAGGGTATTCTATATACATAGACATACACCCAGAGTATCAAGATAGGTGCGGAAGTATCGTCCGCGCTGATGGATCCTCGGCCCTGCACCCACCTCCCCCTCCCCCCCCGCCCCCCCCCTTGCATTTTCTTACAAACTTCCTGGTAGGTAGGTACCTAGTCGTAGAGCAACGTGCTCATCGGTGAGATCGTCGTGTCCCCGCGAGTTACCTAGGTAGGTACCTACCTCGTACGTTGGGGGCAAGGAAAAGACAAAGGAAAAATTACAGGGGGCCACTCTTCTTCCCCCGCGCCCTCTCCCCTCTCCTCACTCACTCACTCACCAAGCCCTCCACCCCTGGGTTTCTCTTATGATTCGCGCGTTATCCTACGTTGTTGGATTGACTATCGATAGTGCGGTACGAACACTGATTATGGAATAGTACGTCAGGGCTAAGATGCCGAGGAAAAGGCGGGGGGCGTGTATGTAATTTTTGCAAAAAAAGAAAACAGGAAGAGGGAAACGATGTGGGCGTTTTGGAGTCTCCGCTGTTGTGCGGCGTAGAGCCGATGCAGATGGACGTTGGCCCATAAGCAGTGTTTGTTTCTTACCGTTGGCCTCGTTGAATAGCCTCGCATGGTGTAAGGAGGAACGGTGGGCGCGGGGAGGCGGAGTTTCCAGTTCGATGGGGGGGAGTTTTTTTTTTTGAAACAAGATAAATAGACACGAGAACACTTGAATCGCACCATGGATTTTACTACACGTACTTGTGCCTTGTGTTTGGCACATGCCTTTCCCCGTTATACACACAGCGAAAAAAAAAGGGAATCCTAAGCCGCCCTCATGGCTTCACCCCTCGCTAGCTTCAACATCTCTGCCTCTCTCCGTTGCCTGAGTAGCGTTTCCCGCATCAATACTCTATCCGCATCACTGCGCTCCTTTCGCTCCGCCAATATCTTCATCTCGGCCTCGTCCTGCTCGGTTGGTGCCAACTCTTCGGCCCCGAGGGTCTTGACAAGCGCCTCTAGAATCTGGGATTCCTGCAGGTCACGAATGTCGAGCGTGTGGGCTGGCGACTGGGTGTCCAGGGTGGAAGAGGAAGAAGAAGAAGAAGAAGAAGCAGAAGAAGAAGAAGGGGTCGTGGATTGCGAGTCGGGTTTTGTGTAGATATGGAGGAGGGACGGGCCCTCGGCTTCGTTGTGTCGCCGGATTTCAATGGGGACCGTAGGGTTGCGCAGTTTTATTCGGGGCAGCATTTCGCGCCAGAATTTTCTATGAGCGGAAGAGGAAAAGGGTTAGTAGGGTGAAAGTCATGCCTTGTAATGTGGTTGTTGAAGAGAAACTGTCGGCATACCGCGCTCCCCGATGTCCCCCATAAAGTTTCTTGTTAAACTCCATGCTGATCTTCGATACCTCCGGGGGCAGTACCAGTGATCCTGGCCCACATCGTATCCAGTGTAGCTAGTATCAAGTATATCAGCACAGGCGACTTCTCCACACCGTCCAAGATGACAGAGCAGAAGCTCTCGATCCCGTTTTGACCATGGTCGCGTATCTGCAGTGGTTGCCAAGGTGGCGGAGTATTATCGTATTGCTATCATCGTACCTTCTATAAAGGGCGTTAGTTTGCTTCCGATTCGTGCGTCTTGAGAAGTAACCTAATGGAGATCTGACCTGTCGTAGTCTGACGGACCGTTTTAATATATGCACCATGGTTGCGTGTGAAGATGGTGACCAGGTTGCGCAGCTGCGGAGCGTGGTCGCGAGATTTCGTGATGCGATCAAATTAGCGCGAACGCGGCCGTCTTGGCAGATCTCACATGGCTCGCGCGCATGGACACGGTCTTATGAATTGTGACCAAGAACGATACTACAGAAAGTACTAGACTCCTTCTATCAATGATTCTCGCATGCTTACAACACGATCGAGACCCAGTCACACTCCACAGGGTTCCAAGTTCTGGCGAAGATCGAGGCCGTGTCGTCGGCTCTTCGCCGGCATGGCGAAATAAATTACTACCGGGTATATTTCCAGCTACCCACATCGCCGTGGTACAGTACCTGAGCAGCAATGGCTGCTATCCCCACGACACAAGCCCTGTTCCAATCGCACATGTGGGTTTACGTCTACCGATTATTCTCTCGATTGCGCACGAGCCGCAGCAGCTTGGCGGGCAGTGGGTCCAGCCATGCGCTTGCTCCTATCATGCTGTCAGCATGTATTCAGTGAGGTGAGGTCGTGCTTGTACCTACATGAACGTTCTGCTGATGAATGAGATGATGATCATGGGCATCCAGCTCGGCATCTTGCTGAAACCCCATATCGCGTATCCGTACGGCACGGCAAGGCCATACTGCTGCAAGGCGCCGTTGAAGGGATGGAAGATGCCCTCGTACGGCGCAACCTTTCCAATCTCGTTATCGATGATGAGCGCCTTGATCGTGTCGACGGTGGTCGTCGTGCGGTTTAGTGGCTGGTAACGGACGGTGGGAGCAGGGGCAGACTGGTCGGCCATGGATTTGGGTACGGTGAAGTAGTAGAGCGAGGGCGCAGCAACAGACCATGCGTTACAGAGGATGTTCTCCGTCTCACAGTCCAAGTAGGCGAAGCTGGGAGCGTTGGGAGCGGCGGCCAGGAAGGGAAGAGAGGCCTACAGGGTGGTGATTAGCACCGCCGTCTCGCTCTGCGTACCGGGGACAGCGGAATGGACGTACGTTCCACGCCTTGGTGGCGTTACCGCAGAGGCCGAAACAAGTCGCGTTGCCGCCGGTGCTGAAGATGAGCCAGTCTTGGGTTGCGGGCGGGCTGGCCGTCAGGTCCACCGTCAGCACCTCCTTCCAGTTCTCCAGCGTCAGCGGGTGCTGAACGACCGACGCGACCGAGGCTGTGGCGTTGTTCTTGGCGGCCTCGACGGGCGACGAGGGCATGGAGGGAATGGCCGACGACACGGCGGCGGTGGCCTGGCTGAGGTAGCCCTTGATCCTATCGAGCAGCGGCACCTGCTGCGCGGCAACGGTAAGCGCCGGCAAGACGAGGGCGGTGGTGGCTGCGAGGCGCATGATGGAGAGAGAGAGGTGTGGAGCAGGGAAACGATGGCTGAATCTTTTGCTGGATGATGGAACCAGGTACCGAAAGACAGGGTTCGTTCGTTCCGAACTGCGGGGATGCAGCACGTCAGCGCAACCAGAGACCTCTGCAAGAGCGAAAAAGACACAAATGCACGCGCCGTGTTGTTTGATGAAGAGGAGCAGGCCTGCTTTGTTACCTAATACGACAAGGGTGAGCCGTGCCGCGAAACGGTTCGAGCATGGGCCGTGGCAACGTCCAGGCGGGCCAGAAGAAGCACACGACAAGGCTGTCTGGATACTCTGTACCATAGTACATACTATGGTGGGTACATGGTATTCATTAGGCCAGCCATGGCGTTTCGGCTTGGGCAACCCGCTCATGCAAAAGTAGCTACTATGGTACCGTGCCGCTGCGCAGTCCAACCCCATGTGTCCACCAACACCACGACCAACAAGCCTAGGAAGATGCTCCCTCCCCAACCGGCCTGCACGGTTCCATTTCGGCGCAGCGCCCCTCGCCATGCCCCCCCCCTCCAACCACCAAGGAACCATGACGGCACATGGCTCCGGGTTCCCGGTCTACGCCGTCCGGCAGCGTACCTGGTGCGCACTGCCAAAAACCGACACGGGTGTCCTGGGCACGCGGACCAGCAGGCAGGTAAGATGCAACCCGACTCTTACCCACATACGCCTGTCCTCAGCGACCCAGGCGACACCTGTGCGCTTGCTCACTCACACAACGGCTACGATTCAGGGCGGGGAGGAGGCCAGAGGTCGTGGGACCAAGGTGGCAGCGTCGAAGCAAGAAAACAAGTCAACACATGTGCAGCAGGAGTCATGCGAATCAACCTATGCGCCGGGCGGGCCCTGGCCACCCTGTTGCTGCTGGGCAATCGATGCATACCACATGGCGAGGTAGTTCTGGTACCCGCCATACACGGCGTACGGGTCAGCCGCGCCCGCGGCCGGGGCGGCGGCGGCGGCAGGCTGGGCGGCTGGCGCGCTATTCGCATACGATGGCTGTGGGTGTGAGTAGCTATTGTCCTGTTTGCCGTTGTCCCGTCGTCGCGCGTTGTTCTTCTCTTTCTACGCGCATGTCAGCGTGGGCGGGGAGACGGACACACAAGTCGACCACGTACCACTTGATCGACCTTGTCCCAAATCGCTCGCTTGGCGTCCTCGATGGCTTGGCGTGTTCCGACCAGGCCAATCTCACGTTCGATGTCGGCACCGGAAGCCTGTGACACGTTGATTTTACGGCCAGTATCGGATTGCATCGTCTGGATGGTCTCGCCGCCTGCGCAGCTGGTTAGCGGGGGAGAGAGAAGGCCCCGGAGCCGTCTTTCTTACCTTTGCCAATAATCATGCCAACAGCATCGGACGGGACCTGGATGCTGTCGTTGATCTTGCCTGCACCCGCGCCGCCCCCGGCTCCGCCATGGGCATCCAAGTGGTCACGTCGAGCGTTTTGCTGCGGCTGCGGCTGGCTGGTCGCATCCATTTGCTTCGTGTCACTGTCGACAATCTCCATAATGAGCTCCTTGGCATGGGCAGCAGCAGCAGGGCTTCCAATCAGGTTCACGGGCCGGAGGCCATTCACGCTCTTGTTCTCACCGACAATGTTGACATGGCAGCCACTTCGTTCTTGCAAGTCACGAATAGTCTCGCCACCACGGCCGATGATGAGGCCAACAGTACGATCAGGCACCATGATTTGAGATGACTGCTCACCTTCGCGAAGAGCCGGTTGTTGCTGACCGACAGCCGCCTTGGCAGGAGCTCGAGCATTGCGACCTGTCTCACGAGCAGGGTTGCCGCCATTTTCTTCAATGATACGGTTGATCTCGCGCTTAGCACTGATTCGAGCACTGGGACTACCGCTGATGCGACATTGTCGCTGTGGCCCGGACTCGGGACCATTGATGAACTGGATCCTAGTTTGTGATTCTTGCTCAATGCGACGGAGACTCTCACCTTGACGTCCAATCACGAGACCAACAAGCGACGAATCAATGAGTATCACCTCAGAGTTATCATTGGGAGGGGGGGATCGCGATTGACCGCCGTACTGTGCATGCGATGGAGAAAAGGTCTCATGTCTAGGAGGGGAGCGGGAGCGTTCACGTCCATAGCCTCCACCACCTCGGCGCTCATCACGGCGCTCGTCTCGGTATGGGTTGTAGCTATCACGCACAGGGTCGCGGCGCTGCGGAGACCGCGACCGCGACCGGGACCGCCTGTAAGCGCGTCCGCCAAGTCGTGCATCTTCTTGGTGAGCTGGCACGGTGTAAGTTTGCGCTGGGGCGCCATAACTAGACCAAGGCTCGGGAATACCTGAGCGTGCTTCAAAGGCAAGGCCCTTCTGAGCCGCAAATCCACGCGCCTTGGCCAGCGCGTCCTGTATGCTAACCGAGCCGGAGCTCACTGGCTTAATCGCACTGAGATCAAGACTGCCGGAGTGGGTGGGCTGGGGGAAGCTGTAACCTGGGATACCAGGTGGAGACGCAGCGGCCATGGGGCCTGCGAAACCGGCAGGCATTCCTGGAGGCGGAGCATGCTGCGCCGGTGGCGGCTGTTGCGCCTGTTGCGATGGTGTAGTCGAGGGACCACGTCCACCGGACGCTGGTGGGCAAGTCAGCATTGAAACCAAGGAGATGGAGGACCCAATGTTGAGTAGCACGTACCGAGAGCCGCGAGGATGGCGTTGAGATCGGGAGGCGCAGCCATGGTGAAGGCGCGTTTGGTAGGGCGTAGGAGTAGTCAAGTAACAATTGATTGAACAAGATTGCCGCAAAATGGGGGGGAGCGTGGGCGCCGTGAGCGCGCGTCTACGTAGTTGTGGTCGTCGTGGTCGCGGTCGCGATTTGTCGTGTCGAGATCGTTGTATTGGACGGAGAAGGAGGAGTCGGCAAGCTTTGTCGGCTAGCGCCAGTGGAACGAGCCATGGTCCGTGCGTCTACTGCCCTTCCACTTGCTATCCTATCCACTGTGAAGTTCGAACTACTACTAGGAAGGTATCGTTTCTCCCTGTCTCCTCGTCATAAAAGGACACAGTGTTGGATACGGCACATTTGTCAGATGGT
>Ga0182211_1000131_pt1 | contig 21194 bp, 13 predicted proteins | sample G5R1MG_20_FD_129660 | JGI IMG/M metagenome (GOLD analysis project Ga0182211, IMG submission 129660) | Switchgrass phyllosphere microbial communities from Michigan, USA - G5R2_MAIN_03OCT2016_LD1 MG | ecosystem: Host-associated > Plants > Phyllosphere > Phylloplane/Leaf | place: USA: Michigan... | reverse complement strand
GGAGAGACCAGTGAGCGCCACACCACTCAACACCCGCCCGACGTGCGACCCCCCGCATGCCAGTGCCAGTGCCAGGGCCAGGGCCAGGACCACCGCCATCGTCGTCGCCGCCGCCTGCTTCTGCCGCCTCTGCTCGCTGGGCGCGCCCTTGCTGCGTCCACCGCGACGCCGCGCGCAACGTTGCCTCACGGCATCCCGCCCATCGATAGGCTGCACAGTGCAGGCCGGCTGCCCTGGGGCGCACCCATTTCGCAAGCAGCCACCTTTCCATAGACACCTCTCCTGGCACCCGCAGCCTGCACAGCCTGCACTCGACCGGCCCTCGGCCGATGCAAGCCCGACCCTGAATCCACCAGCATGGCGTCGACAGTGGGATGGGCGATTGTCGAGCTGCTCAGTACGCACCCCGCCCAACGTTGCGACCGAGTACTGACCATGGCCGCTCTTTGCAGGGCGAGACGCTGTCGATGCAGACCCCGATGGTCAGTCCCTCCGAAACAACACCAGCCCGTCGCTAATGCGCCGCCACAGACGAACCCGAGGCCGGCCAAAAAGAAATCTTCACCTCATGGGCCCTGTCCATCCTCATATTCCTCCTCATAGTAGCCCTCTTCACGAGCTACATCCTGCATACGCGCAAGATACAAGCTGTCCACGAGACCGTCCTGTCCATTTTTGCTGGTACGTCCGAGTGGGGGGAGGAGCCCTAGAGGGTGTATGCTAGCCATAACCCTTAGCTCCTCTCGCAAACGAATCGCGCTACCCAGCCATCCTAACACCCACCAGGCATGGTCGTTGGCCTCATACTACGCCTCACTGCAGTGGCCTCGGTGCGAGACGTCGTTAGTTTCGACTACCAGATGTTCTTCAATCTGTTGCTACCACCAATCATCCTATCGGCAGGCTACGAGCTACATCAAGTCAGTCTGAGCCGCGCACGCCGCCAAAGCATTTGGCTGATCCAACTAGGGCAACTTCTTCCGACACATCGGCACTATTCTCACCTTTGCGTTCGCCGGAACCTTTATTTCCGCCCTGGTTCTGGGTCTCATCTTATTCCTTTGGACTAGAATCCCCCTTGATGGCTTCAAAATCAATTTTGTCGAAGCCATGTCCGTCGGTGCCACTCTCTCGGCGACCGATCCAGTCACCATTCTAGCCATCTTCAATACATACAAAGTCGAGCCAAAGCTATACACCCTCATTTTCGGCGAGTCCATCCTGAACGATGCCGTTGCCATTGTCCTGTTCGAGACGGCACAAAGGTACAAGGACAGTGCTGAAACCCTTGGCCTCATCAGTCTCTTCGAAGCCTTTGGTATTTTCTTTGGTGTCTTCTTCGGAAGTCTGTTCATTGGCTTCGCAGTTGGTATCGCTGTTTCGCTGATGCTCAAATTTACCTATGTCCGACGCATTCCTAAAACCGAAAGCTGTCTGATAATCCTCACTGCCTATCTGACGTATTTTCTGTCAAACGCCATCCACATGTCTGGTTAGTTGTCTTGGTGATTGGCTTGAGGCAATCGCTGACATGCGCAGGAATTGTATCCCTGCTTTTCTGTGGAATCTGCATGAAGCACTATGCTTATCATAACATGTCCCGACGAACTCAACTAACCACCAAGTTTGTGTTTCAGGTCACGTCGCAATTGTCAGAAAATTTCATCTTCATCTACCTCGGTCTGTCATTATTCACCGATGACAAACTCGACTTCAAGCCCCTATTCATCTTGATCACTGTGGCGGGAATATGTGCAGCTCGGTGGTGCGCTGTGTTTCCCCTTTCAAGGATTATCAACGCCGTCACAAGGTACCGCCAGCGCCGCCGCGGAGAAGACCTCGTGGAAGAAATTCCGTATGCACATCAGGCTATGATCTACTGGGCTGGACTACGAGGCGCTGTGGGCGTCGCTCTTGCCGCAGGTCTAACCGGAAATAATGGGGACACACTCCGTGCCACAGTTCTAGTTGTAGTTGTTCTGACAGTCATCATATTTGGTGGCACTACTGCGCGTATGCTAGAGATCCTTGGGATTCGCACTGGCGTGGTGGAAGAAATTGATAGCGACGACGAGTTCGATATTGAGGTTGTTAATGGCGGCACCTACACGCGCAACAAAGGGCAGGGTTATGGACATACGCCGCGCCCCAGCTCCAATGGCCTCAGTTTGCACAATGTAAACGGATCAGACGCTACCTACTCGAGTGGCGCATTCAGCCGGGAAAGTCCACCAATACGCTCTAACGGTCTTGCCACGCGCCGCAATTCAAGCCGTGTGCGTCACTCCGACGGCGCGGATCAAAGCCTTCTCAGCCCCGCTGACAGTCGCTCTACCGACGAGGACGACACTGATCTCGGCCTCCCGCCAGATGCGCGTCGGTCACCAAACCGTACTTCATCATCCCATGGCGTACCCTCAGACTCTTCCCCCTATCCGACGTCTGGCAATAGGCCTTCGGGTTATGCAGAAGGCTCAAGTAATTTTGCAACCGCAACAGGTGCGGTCAAACAGCTCTTCAACGAAATCAGTCACGACCCCGCGAACGCCTTCAAGCAGATCGACGACGGCTTCTTGAAGCCGCACCTGTTGTTGGATCAAGGCAAAGGGCCCGGGCCAAGCAATGTCTGATGTTGATTAAGGGAAGTTTGGCGTATAAGCGTGCAAGGCGTTCAAGGATACTTTTGAAGGCTCACATTGTGAGCTTTGGGTAGCATGAAAGACATAGAGCCTCGTTCGGGACGAGTCTTCGTTACTAGCGTTTGATGAAGAGGGAGGGGGGACGCCTGCCAGATGAATTCAAGTTAGAGCATTTTCTCAAATTCTAGAGCATTTTCTCAAATTCGGGAAAAGAGTCACAGTTTCGTAGTTTTCGTCCTTCATGTATCATGTATATGCGCTTCCCAACTTCCCAATCTATTCACCATGTACAATGCACATCGTGACGCGGGCGTTCATTCACGCGCCTCTGGTCAGACCTATACCTGTTTTGTAATATTCACGAGGTTCGTGCAATATTAGGGGGAGGGAGGGGGGAGCGATGACACGAGTGATGGTTGTATCTGCGAGCCATGGAGTATTTGTTTCTTTTTCGCTTCGGGTGGCCGTGGGGTTTACCGCGCTGGTCGTAAAAGACACTCATTGGAAATTCTTACGGTGAATTGATCTGTGATCGAGTGCAAGCTGAAATGTATGGCTTCCGCTCATTTCCTACGCAGAATTGTCTCTTAATTTACACAACGTATTGTTTGTTGTACCTAAGATTTCCTCTTCTTCGCTCCTCTATCACTGCTGCTCCTGGTTCCACCGCACACAGTCCTCAAACTTGACACTCTGCCCACCAAATATATCCAATGCACTTCCAATCGTCAAGTCAACTTTGCCGTTGCTCAATTCCTTGACGAGCTCGAGATCTGCAATCGAGCGGCCGCCCCCCGCGTAGGTGACGGGTATACTGCACCACTGCGCGAGTCTGGAGACAAGTTCTTGGTCAATGCCCCGTTGTAAACCCTCGACGTCTGCGGCATGGATGAGAAACTCAGAGCAGTGAGGCTCCAGAAGCGATATTGATTCTACATTCGTTAGCGTGCTGTATCCTGCAACACATGGTTTTGATAGTAAAAGCAACTGGGGGGACGGCGCATGTACCTTGGTTCAACTCAAAGTCGGTGATTGTCTGCCACTTATTTGTTGCAACGAACCATTTGTCATCTTTGCGCCGGCAGCTCAGGTCGATGACAAGCTTTGATTTGTCGTTGTTGAGGGCATTGAGGACAGCATCGAGGCGGTACTTGGAGAAAGTAGAGTCGGGGAAGAGGTACGATGTTACAATTACCTACTGCATTTTTGATCAGATTTGCTGGTTTGCACAAGGTGCCCGTTCAGAGAGCAACTGGTAGCATGCCCACCTTGTCAGCACCACGCTCAATCCAGCCACGCGCATTCGTCTCAATGATGCCACCGCCGACTTGCATGCCACCTGGCCATGCCTGTAGCGCTTCCTGTGCAACTTGTTCGTTGCCTGGCCCAAGCATGATGACATGGGCGCCGGTGAGGGCATGTTGGCGGTAGAGGCCGGCGTAGTAGGTCGAGGGGTGTTCCGACGTCCAGTTCGTCTTCAGCACCTCGGGCGTGGTGGTGTTGAGGGTTCCCCCGACAATCTGCTTGACACTTCCGGCATGAAGGTCGATGCATGGTCGGAAGCGCGTCATTTTGTGCGGCGGTGCATGTCCTCAGGCAGGCGGGGCCGAGCTTTTGGAGGCGACGCGGGATGAAGACGGAGGTCCGACTAGCGCAGATATTTTATGCCCTGGAAGTGGACTTGACGGCCCCCACACGCACCACCATGGCGCCTCATCTCGGAAAGCGCAAGCGCGTGACGCGTGCAGAACTCCAACAGACCTCACGATCGCCGACGCCGACCTCCGACTCTGTCGACTCGGGTGCTGAAGACATCCAGGCCGCCTTTCGGCGCGCATTCGAGGCCAAGTTCAAGCCATTGCCCTCGGAGCCTAAGAAGCACGAGATCGAGGAGTCGCCCGTGGTGGAAGACGATGACGGTGACGACGAGACAGATTGGTCAGGCATCAGCGATGGCGAAAACGACGTCGAGGTCATTGAGTACACCGACACACAGCATAAACAAGATGAGGTGGAACGAGCGCTGAAGAAAACCTTCATGTCCTCAAAGCCACCCACGTCTACCGTAGTATCTGCCAAGACACCGGCTGCTAAGCAAAAGCAAGACGACGATGAGGTTGGCGATGTGGCGAACCTCAAGAACGATCTTGCCCTTCAAAAGTTGCTCCGCGAGTCGCATCTTCTCTCGGCCTCGTCTGGTACCTCGACGTCCACGCTCACCGCCACGGGAATTGCACGCCACAAGTCTACAGATCTACACCTACAGTCCCTTGGGGCCAAATCCTCCGTCTTCACCCAGAAGAAAATGCCCATGGCTCAGCGCAAACATATGATCCAGAAGGCTCGCGACACCGAGGCCAAGAGACGTATCGAAGCCAAGGAGGCAGGTATCGTGCTTGAGAGGGAGCGGCCAGTTGCCAAGGTCGACAAAGAGAAGAGAAGGGAGAGAAGTGTTGGCGGTCCCAGCATTGGGCGCTTCAAGGGCGGAACGCTGAGTCTGTCCAAAAAAGATATAAGGAGCATCACTGGAGGCGGGGGTGGAGCAAAAGGTAAGGGCAAAAAGAGTAAGCGATGAAACACAGGCCTACTCTGTATCACTTCCGATTATTATTCACTTGCAACTCAAACATCAACTCCATAACGCTTACATGTCTCTCCACGGACCGGGCAGGAGCCAGTATGTACACGAGAACTTGCTACTACTTGGTGGTGTCCCTTGGGGTTCAGGCACACACAAAATGAAACCGGGCATGTACTACTCGTTTCATGCACGGGATTTAAACAAGAGCTACATTCAGTGACACGCGAAAAAAAAATAGAAAAAGACCGTTTTATGGGTTCCACTGGGGGTAACTTGATCTGTAATCGAACAAGCCAACCCAGGCTAGACTGGATATCAACGTTTGGGCCAGCACGTATGCATTGTAGACGATTCCAAGGAAGTGTTCTGACTCGCCACTTCTTCTGTCGTCGTAGGATACCCGACCTTTTCTTCACTCTCCTTGCCTGACCAGGAGGGACTCTACTTCACCACGTTTTCGATGGCGATGGTATTCTCGGATTCATGTGTACCAAGATCCAGCAGTTATCAACCAGAATATACGACGGGGTTTCTACTTCTCAGCCTTGCTGACGCATGATATCGGCGCAAGTGTTTTTCTTACATTCACAAAGATCGCGATGATAGCTAGTACAGCAAACATGAGTGCTTCCCACAACGACCGTGAGTAAGATGAGCGGCACTACCAAGAGTGCGAGTACAAAATCATTGATAATGCCATCAACCTGTCCCATGCTCTACCACCGTGGCAGTTGAGGTTCAGCCATGTGGCATCGGAGATGACTTTGGAGATGAAGTTGAAGCTGGCCAGCACGAGCGAGCAGCCGGTTATCAGTATCCTGCCCCTGTGGGTACGGGCAGGTGGTAAGTCGGGTTGGCGCGGTGCTCCAATTAGTGGAAGTATTTCTCACATTCGTAGTCGCCGATTTCTATGCATTGGATTTTAATGATAATAATAGATATTATATTCAACACCTATTATATTTAGCAATATCGTCATTTAACGGTAGCTAAGGAATCTCGAGAATTCGATCAGTGCTCCGGAAATATACATCAATTATCTCCCTGGTCCGTTTCCCGCCACACTTGCATGAGGCTTACAGGCGAAAATTTCAACTAGCCGTTCCATTCTCTTCTCCGACTTGTACCACCACGACCCTGTGCTGAAAGGACTACTGGTTTCTCCATTATATTGTATTCTCCGCCCAGTAACTTGACAAATGCATTGGAGGCCTGGCATGAACCAATACGGCAGTTCACCCCTTCAGGTGGCGTAGGTCCGATAGGATCAGGGGCACTTTCAATACTCTGAAGCGATTTATCGTCAATAACCAGACACCATAAATGTTTGGGCCCAAATATTTCGGAGTGGACTTCGCCTAGTGGAGCGTAGTGTTGGCAAAAATGCGTACAGACATCAGCGAGCGATGCGGCGGGAAGGTGTACAGCGGGCTCAAGGCGTAAGGTGTCAACAAGCCGTTGATTGTAAGGCGCTGGCGAGCCGTAGCGCTGGCGATCTGTAGCGTGGGCGTGTAACTTGCTCAGTACAGCCCGGAAGCGTGCATCGTCTACTCTATAAGAAATTGATTTCCCAGGGTGTGATGTAGTAGCTTACCTGCTGCCTTCTGGGTGTTGCTGTCGTCATTATCCTGCCCTTGCGGGCGTGTGTAGATACCATAAACGTAGTAGCCCCAAGTCGGGTCAGCGTGGTGGTCCAGTCCCTCGAGGGAATCTTTACATTCAGAGTCGTGCATGTCTGGTGGCGCTGTGCTGGTCTTTCTCTTCAAAGAGATTGCTGGCAAAGGTTAAGAACAGCATTACGAAGTCACATCCTCGTTCTGCTCCATTAACCGGGCGCCACACTACCCTTGCTAGCTCTCGGAAACCATATCTAATAGGTAGTACACGCAGTAGAACAAACGGCACCACTATGGATGGGAATACGCCGCCCAATCTTCTTCGAGGTGTTGCCGATGTGGCTTCGATGAAGGCAGAAAACTCTGGTCTACAGACAGGTCTTTGTATCAATTGGAGGCTGGACATTTTCGGACCCTGGTACCCCAACTCAGCCTTTGTTTAGTGAAATCGCAAGAATTTTGCCAATAACGTTGTAGCATTCATGGAGCTGTACGGTTTTGATGGTGTCGGTCTTGGTTGGTTAGTACAATCGTAGTGGTTGGCCCCAGTGTCCTGGAGCCAAGGACCGTGGCGGTCGGCCTGAGGATACAGCCAACTACGTGGAATTACTCAAAACAATGCGTGCAACTTCAATAGCCGCCCGAGAAAATAATTTCTAATCTTTACTGCTCTATCTAGTCATTGGTATCTGAAATGGTTCGACCTTTCAAACTCGGCCAAATATGTCGACTGGATCAATCTCATGTCCTATGACCTCCATGGTTTCTGGGACGGGCTCAATCCCATCGGCTCCAATGTTTACGCACACACCAATTTCACTGAAATCAAGGAATCCACTAGTTTGTTCTGGAGAGTTGGTATTCCCCCTGAGAAGGTAGTTCTTGGTGTTGGTTTCTATGGATGCAGTTTTACCTTGAAAGACCCAAGCTGTACTGGTCCCGGTTGCCCTTTTGGTGAATAATCTCATTCGGTTCTTTTTACTGGCGAAGGCAGAATCATAGGCTATTTCAAAATCATGGACGCAAATTGAAGGCGAGGAACGGAGGCTGTGATGTCGCCATTTCTCGCCAATCTGAGCCAGTCCATCTTAAAGATGAGGCCGTGAAGTATATGGTGTGTAACGACAATAAATAGATATCTTAAGACGAATCTGAGACATTAGGTATGAAGACCAAATGGGCAGACAGCGTCGGGCGAGTTTGATTCCCCAACATTTTCACGGGCTTTTCGGACAGCTTTTCTTACAATCAATAGGCTAGGCGGTCTTATCTTATGGGCTGTTGATCTTGATGACGATAATTTCTCCGCTCTTTCAGGTCTTACAATGAGGTCCATCGTTTCCATTATACCAGCAGATCCTGGCTCCGTCAACCCGAACGGGATAAATGTCTCTCAACAATGGAGAAATGGCGGAAAGTGCGAAATCAGTGCATGCAAAGACGCCGCCGAGAACCCATGCAGAAAGGAGGACGGCAAAGTAAAAGTAGGCACGTGGTCAGGTGGGAAAAACAGATACGAAACTATCTGCTGTTCTCTAACCAATGCACCTAGTTCGTGTGAATGGCGAGGGGGAGAATCTCGTGAGCTCTGCAACGGTCAATGTCACAAGGGTGGGATCAATCTCAACAGCATCCGAGGCTCCGATGGAAATGGCACGCACCATCATTGCACGTCGGGATGGCAAATCTTCTGCTGCAAAGCAGTCAGATGGGCGACATTGATCGAACAGTGTCAATTCGCAAAGTGTGGCAAGGATTGTGACAGTGGCTGCGAAGAGATCACGACTGCTTACACGACGAGCGAATGCAACACAGGCACCGATCAAGGCTCACCCTTGTCTGCACTGTCCACTGGTTATCGAAAATACTGCTGTCCAAAGCCTGGTGCTTTTAAAAACTGTCCCTGGAGCGGCAAAGGAGACTGCAGATGACACATCCACCAATTTCAAAGGAGAAGATGACAGCAGCATAGAGGTCATGACTGACGGGTTTGGTGATGGCAAAAGCACCTGCCGATGGGGTCGCAACAAAGTCTTCTGCTACAAACCACCCGATATTGATGCTTTGACACCGATTAAACTCGAATATTTGTTCCCTGAGCTGCCTCCTGTTGCGAACACGGTCAAGTAAGATATTCAAAGTGGTATTGGAAGCACATATATTGATGCGCAAGCTTCACATATGCATGTGCAAACATCAGTGAAGAACCCAATTTTATACATATCAATATACATTTCATTCTCCCAATTTGAGCCTCCGGTTATACTACCCGCAAATGCAGCAAAAGAAAAGGCTCAAGTGATAGCTTTCCCGTCCAACCTCTCAAACTCCTGTCAAAGACCAACGCAGCTAAGCCCATGATTCGTATCCATCATGTTGCCCAAAGAAGAGGAAAGGGAGGGAAAGGAGAAAAAGAGGCCCATTAGGACGTCAGCCGAGGAGGCGGTGGTAATGAGAAACTGGAAATGTGGTTGAATGCCTAGAAGTGACCTGTAATTTCCCGGCAGTAAAATACAAATTTTGCAAGAAAACGACGTTTTGAGAAGTGTGGTAGAAACCTCCAGACGGCTAATTGCCAGAACAGGACGGGCAAAGGCGCAACGTCATCAATATGTTCGCAACTATTGGCGTTAGCCTTCATCTACAGTTCCCGAATAGGCACAACTTACAACTCCTATGGCCCGGCTCTTGGCGTCCCGACCGCACTCGTCATTACAGTGCTCAATCCCCCATTAGAGCTCCCTACATCGTCGTAGTCCTGCCACTCAGGGAAATCTGCCGTAGCCTCACGTAGTTTGTCCAGGGCCGTCTTCTCAATCAGGTTTGCATCAGCAAACAGGAGACTGGTGTCCTCATTGTAAAGGCGGCAATTACTGCAAAGTTGACCAAGATCTTGACGGAATTGACGGGGTGATCTGTACTCCTTCTTGTTAATCTTCTTTTGAATCTGTTTCATGCAGATGGGGATCTTGATGAGCTGGTAGTAGTCTGGGTAATCCCACTTATCGGGCAGTTCAATGAAAGGATCGATAATGCCCCGGTTGGGAATTTCAGGGTCGGATGACTCCTCTTCAAGATCGATCAATGCATCATACACGGTATCGAGGACCTTTTGTAGAGAAGAACGTTGGGTTGGGCTAAGCGGATCTTTCGTGGGGGCAGGCCGACCACGTTTTCGCGGCGCAGGATCGCCATCAAGAGACGCTTCATCAGCCTTTCGTTTCTCAGCCTTCGGCTTGCGTCCACGAGCCCCCCGCTGCTTGGGCATTGGCTCCTCGGAACTCTCGCGTGACGGTGCTGGTGAGTCGCCACCATCACCAGATCGACCCAGCTTGTTCTTGCCCCGCTTGGCAACTTTGGCTTCCTTGCGGGCGATAGCATCTTCGATAGTATCCTCATCGTTGTCGACAGCCTCAAGCCATTGCTCCTCGGTAAGGCCATCATCGTACTTGACTCGAGTTCTTTCACGAGCGCCACGTCCGATAGGTCCTTCATCCTTCTCCTCCACAACGGGTGCTTCTTCGTTCAGGTAGATTTCAGGCAATTCGCTTTCACCAATTAATCGGCCAAGCGGTTTTCCCGGGCCGTAAGGATCCTCTGCTATGCGCTTACGATCCATCTCTTGGAACGTAAGTAACTCATGTTCGTGGCGCATCATGATTTGATTAAGGTCATCATCATCCATCTCTTCCTGCTCAAGGCTCTCCGCTGCTTCAGCAGATTCCAACATGATACGCAGCATGGTGTCTCGCTCCTCGTTTGTAGATTTGTTGTCGAATTTACCAGCCTGAATGACCTTGCCGTCCATATCCAATTTGTAATTTGCTCGCTCGAGAATCTTCTCTTCAACAGAGTTTGAAGTAATAAGACGGAGAATACGAACTTCGTTCTTCTGGCCAATACGATGCGCACGATCTTGGGCTTGCAGATCTTGGTGCGGATTCCAGTCGGAATCGTAGATGATGACGGTGTCAGCAGTTTGCAGATTGAGCCCTAGACCTCCAGCACGAGTGGACAACAAGAAACAAAAGTAGGGTGAGTCTGAAGCGTTGAAAAGCCTCAGCAGTTCTGATCGGTCATCGGCCTTGGTTGCACCGTCCAAACGAAGATATTTCATCCCTCGTAGGCGCAGATAGTCCTCCATAATGTTCATGATTTGTGTCATCTGAAAGAACATAAGGACGCGATGGCCAGTGGCCTGGAACTTCGGCAATATCCTGTCCAGAAGCTCAAATTTTCCTGCAGATCGCCATAATAAATCGTTGGTGCCCTTAGTAGGGTTCATGACTTCCTCCACTTCTTCGAAAACGAAGGGATGGTTGCACAGCTTTCGCAATTGCATGAGCATGTTGCTGAGACCACGCATACCTGTCTTGCCGCCCTTTCCGTCACTGACCATTAGCCGGTTGTGGGTGACGAGTTGTTTGTATAACTTCGCCTGTAGCGTAGAGAAGTTGCATTTAATGACCCGCTCAGTCTTGTCTGGAAGGTCCTTTTCGACATCCTTCTTGAGACGACGGAGAAGGAAGGGCCTCAGAACCTTATGTAACCGACGAATGACGAGAAGCTGTTCCTCCTCAGTCAACTCCATTTTGTCCTGCCCTCCAGTGTTCGCAAAAGGAGTGTTGAACCACTCATCAAAGGAAGTGGCCGATTTGAAGATGGTGGGCAGTACAAAGTTGAGCATAGCCCACAACTCCGTCAAGTTGTTCTGCAGTGGTGTCCCTGTAAGAATGAGGCGATATCGTGTCGTGTAGTACTGCGTAATCGTCATGCTGAGCTTGGATCCAGCATTCTTCATTCGATGACCCTCATCAACAATCATGTGAATCCATTTGATCTTACTGAGAACCGGTCTGTCCTTGATGATGAACTCGTATGTTGTGAGGAGAACCTGGAATTGGCCCCAGCGAATTTGCTGCTGAAATTGCTTTCGGGAATTTGGAGGACCCTTGTAGACGATCTTTGTTACGCTTGGCGCCCACTTTTCGAATTCGTTGGTCCAGTTCGTGAGTGTACTAAGGGGCACAATGACGAGGTACGGTCCAGGCTGACGTTTTACCTCTATAAGGTAAGTAATCAGACTGATGGTCTGGATCGTCTTCCCCAAGCCCATCTCGTCGGCCAAGATACCATTGAGGTTGTTGTTATATAGCGATATCATCCACTGCAAACCCTTCAACTGGTATTCCTTCAAAGTACCACCGACCAAGTTCGAAGCCTGCTTAGTGACTTCTTCCTTGACACGATGAGCGATCTCGTAGTAATCGGTCTTCTTTTTCCCTGGTCGTTGTTCGTCGCCAGACGCCTCGTCTTCACTTGCATCATCAGCCGACTCCTCAACTTCAGGCTCGTATGTATTCGAGTGCGATCGCTGCTGTGCTTTCACAGAGTCGGCGAGCTGCTTCAAGAAACCATCGGTCTGTTTCAACAAGTGAGAGATACGCGTGTCCTTTGCCTGTCCCAAAAGTTTAAGGTACGTTTCTTCGTCGTTGGACTTGAGCGCCTGCAGACGTTGCTTTGCTGTACGCTCGATTCGCTTCTGCTCTTCCTTCTCAATGTTCTGGTGTGTAGTGATCATGGTCCGTCCAAGCTTCTGCAGGCGCTGTCGTTGCGCCATGCCGGACTCTTGAAGTTCCGTACGATGCTTCCGGATGGCGTCTATGAACTCATGGTGCTTCTTCTTCTCCTTAGTTTCGCGGGCATCACGTTGCTGCTTCTCGAGCTTTTCCGTTAGGCGTGCTTCGCGCATAGACTGTTTCTTTAGACGTCGGTAAACAGTACGGTTGGCGGTCATGGCAAGGTTATCGGCATGAATCATCTGCTGAGCAATTTCTCTTCGAAGTTTGCGCTGTTTCTCCAACAAATTTAACTTCTTCTGCTCAATGACGAGGGCTAGTTTAACCTTCCCGTCATCCTCTGGTGTATCGGTCTTGCTGGTGTCCCATGAGCCGATATTCGCGTTGAGTTCTTCCAGCTCAGCCTTCCTCGCTGTGAGTCGATTGTACAGAAGAACTTCGCGCTCTTTGCGTAAGTCTTCCATACTCTGTTGCACAGCATCGATATCGACACCTTGTGGCATGATGGTCGCAAGGTATGGTCGGTTCCGTCGCTGTGTATGGGAGATGTAGTTGACATCACGGAAGGCCTCGCTTTTCCAAGGCTCGATAAAGGTGTCTGGGAGACGGGGAAGAACCCGATTGTCTTGGACCGCGCCGGTACTGATACTTGAGGAGCGTGTGGCGGTGTCGAGTACTCGTGAGGCTGCGTTCACTGCTTCGGCGGCATTCTGGGGCATCTTGGTCTGGCGATGACCGAAAATCTGTTGTTGCATATTAGCTGGTAGAGGGAGTCCCTTCGACAAGTGCTTGAAGGCGCCAATTTGAGTACGCAGCATCAAGAGTTGCTCCTTGGAAAGCGCCGTTGGGCCACTGGTCGCTGAGGTGGGCGTTTGACTGTCAGCAGCAGGTGCTGGTCCGGCTGGTGTTGAAATCTGTATTCCAGACGAAGGCACACCAGAAGCCAACGTAGCCGCGGGGGCCTTTCCATCTGCTATACCAGTGGGCTTTGAGCCGTTGGACAAGCCGACAGCAGCGCCATTTTGCTGTACTAGTTGGTCTGGAAGGCCTTGCTGACGCTGCTGCATTTGCTGCTGGCTCAATGCGCGTTGGTGTTGCTGGTACTGGTTCTGCTTCTGGACCATGGCGAGAAGATTGCGCGCCTTGATGAGCTCGGGGTTGGTGTCAGGAACGCCCTGCTGTTTCATTTCCTGGTATTTCTGCAAGCAATCAGTTAGCCTCTTGGGAAAATTGCTATTGTGCAGGGCGAACGTGACGGTCGGTGGACGAACCTTAAGAACTTGGCCTATTTGCTCACGCGTAAGGTTCCCGGGCATCTGGCGTTGGCCTCCCATTTCTGGGGTGGGCTGTACGGACGCCATGACGGGCGGTGTCTGCTGTGGGCACGGTGGAGCGCACAGAGAAACAGATCAAGAGAGCCGAACAAGTCAAATACAGTCGGATGGGGCGGCCGAGGGCGGCGCAATGCCAAGAAATTACAGTCGCGGGGGTCGAATTTGTATGCGCGCCTAGGTGCTATCGCATTCTCGGGCGACGTCGTGGTGGCAGCAGCGGCGTCGTGGATGAAGCCGATGGAACTTCACCCGCCGGGCGCGGTAGTCGCGTCGTGGGAAGCGACTCGGGGGGAGCAGGGAGCAAATTCGGAGCGGCCACGTGGAAGGGCGCGGGTGCGCGTGAAAAGAGGGAAGAGACACGACACGCGTCGTGACGGGTGTGTTGCGGGGAGCTTGAGACGCGGGCGCAACGGCTGGGTGGGAGCGCGGTAGGGTCGACTTGGTGTTGGCGGACAACGTCTGAGTCTCCTGCCTATGCGGCTGTCCGCTAGAGGGCTAGCGTCTTGGCAATCATGTGACGTGATGGAGCTAATCAGCGTGGGCTCGACAGTCCAGCCACCATGTTCGCATCTTCACGCTCATCTTCACGCGTTCAGCAGCAGGTGTAGGTGTGGGGTGTCGACAAAACACGGTGCCTGTCCGGGCTAGTGCCAAGCGCCGTTGGGCCACCGCATGGAACGAGTGGAGTGCCACGTCCATGGCCCCTCCACGCCTGGGAGCCCCTCTGACCACGGTCCCACGAACATCAAAACGGGCTTACACTGCTTGCTCATTCGGCCGACGACACTGCGGCATGGCCCCAGCGATGTCTGGAGGCCCATGGACGCGAGGGAGGCCGATCCCTTCATCTGGCACGGGGCAGCGAGGCCTCCAATTTCATGGTGTTGAGACTGAGAGGTTGGCCAGACCACTGACTGGGCGATGTTGGACAGGTTCTGCCTCGAGCCTATCGATACGAAACTGGCCAGCGCCTGGAAAGAACAATCTCTGCGAGCTGCTACTAATCATCATTCCGTGTCAACGGAAACTATGGGGAAGTAATGGCATGGGCAGATTGGCCAATCGGGGTATCGTGGCAAGCAACCTCGGTGAGAGTGGGCGCAGTCGAGTCAATGTACGTCGCAGCACCAGCGCCAGTCGTTCGCCTCTCGATACCGGTATTCAACAACTCGTCCAACAACAAATTGCTGGAAATTGCATGTCTCGGATGAGATCTGATTGCGGCAAAGGACGTGGGGGGGTGACGGTATTCAAATCATCGCGTAGCATCTACTGTCTTCTTCTCAAAAAGTTGCTAGAATAGGGAGGCTTAGGATTTTTAAAGATAGACTCTTGAGATGAGCCGATCTGGCTTCACAGAGCAGTCTTTCGAGGGCCACAATGGCATTGCCCGATTCGGCAGACACGCTTACTACATACTACGTAGGGTATATCGGCACCCCTCACCAACAGGCCATTTCCGAGTAGGTATGTGTCTCTGGCTCTCAAGACGCTTGACATCAATACCTTTGAAATCAACAAGATTCACGCTGCTGTCAACGACAACATGGAGCACGAGCGACAATCAGCCAATGCGATTCGATTCTACGAAACCAAGTCAAGCGGGTATGACACCACATGGCATGCTGACTTCACGAAGCGCTTCATGTTCTACCTTGACATACGGCCTGGCCTACACATATTGGATTTGGCATGCGGAACGGGTCTCTTGACATTCCTTGAGGCAGAAGCCGTGGGACCAGAGGGCCAGGTTGTGGGTATTGATGTAACACCCGGCATGCTTACCATAGCTGCCCAGAAACAACGGCACACTCGGGATAAATTTGACAATGTACGCTTCATTCAGGGTGACATTCTACATCTGGAAGAGACGGATGAACTCAAAGGAAGACAGTTCGACGTCATCACCATAGCCTCTGCGTTGGTGCTGTTCCCAGACCCGAAAGCTGCCGTTGAACATTGGTCGAAGTATTTGAAGCCAGGAGGTGTAATCGCCGCAGATGCGACGCACCCCCGCAACTTGATATCCGGTATGGTATTGGAACGATCAGCCCGAAGACTGGGGTTATCTGTTCCCTACAATCGGTCATGGAGTCAAACAGAATCCACATTGCAGCAGTTGTTTGAGAGCGCGGGCCTTGATGTTGAAACTGTGGTAACCATCGAAAACCAGGCGGGTTACGGCAGACGCGTGCATGAGCTCGAGCGATGGGAGGACTTTTTTGTGGAAAATGTCATCTTGAAGGACGTTGCCCAAACCTTCGCAAACAACGACATCAGAAGAAAAGCACAGGGGATGTACAAGGAGGAGTGGGAGAAACTGGCAGTAGACGGGAAGGTAGAGGAGATCGATGCTGTGTTTCTAGCTGTCGCGCGCAAGCGACACTAGAGTGGGAGAGTTCTTGCTGAGGCGGACGGCATGGATGCCTATCCCTGGTCCGAGTCGCTCCGAAATGAGCTGAAAAGAAGATAACTCTCGGCTGTAGGTGCTCGACAACAGCCGCAAGACCCTGCCTGGGTAAAGACGTTTACTCTTCACGTGGTAAAATACAGCTAGACCGACGGAGACGGATAGGCTATGTCAGTACTACAGTAGTAGCCCTCGGTCTTATGATGTGGGTGTACGTACGTACGTACTACAAAGTTAGCTGGCTACTGAGAAGTATCCCAAGGCACCGTGGATTGTGCTGCCAGTGATGTCCCTAGAGGCTGGGCCATGTCAGGAGGAAATGAAGCACCTATGGACACTGAAACGCTAAGCGACGGTGGTGTGTGTAGTGCGTGTTGCGGTGAGTGGGCGATGACGAGGCGGCGTCGAACTGGTTGTTCCTTGGCTCCCCAGCCTCCACCAGCCACGTGCATAACGGAGTAGCGGTCGACATGATAAGGGTCACCTCTTCATCTTTGCTCGTGCACACACTCTCTTCCTGCCCTTCCCCCTCTGGCGATTGTTGCGACCCCTTACACCACAGTGCACTTCTTGGACTGCGTGTCTAGCCCTGTCCTCTACTTACTCTAGCGCTCCTGCGTCATCGTACCGACTGTTGGCCGGGAGACCCTGCAGCACCGCGAGGTAGCATTGGATCACCCGTTTCACGACCACATCAGCGGCACCCCGATAGGACGGGTCGACTGTGCACAAAATAAACATTCTTTGTTCCCAACGTCCGGCGGCGCGTTCGGTCCCATTCCTACCCCTACGGCCGGCATGCCTGCTATGAGCTGCAACGCTCCCATTGACCGGCCTCAGGCCTTGCACAGTTCCCCGCGAGGAGCCGTCCACACACAACGCCACAGCCGACAGCACTCGGTGCCTGTCGTGGACAGGCAGTTGCACACCTTCGACGACATCGACATCACAGGCCTGCAGCCCCCGCCTTCTGCCTTGACGTCGCCGGGCGCGACTGCCTACGATCCAAACGCGCCCTCCCCACTAGAAGACTACCCCAATTCTGCCCGCAGCAGTCACCAGCGGACGCTGACAGGCACCTTCTTGGACAACTGTCAACCCTTCATCAGCCGCGCAACATCAACCATCCAGCAACATACTAGCCGATCATCTTCACCTACCAAGTCGCTTGCCAGCTTCATCCCATCGCGAGGCACAGTTGAATCAAGCGCAAGCCAGCCCAAGATCCGCGCGCTGCAGAACTGGTTCAACGGCTCTTCCGTGCCCGTCAAGCTCGGTGTGGGTCAGCGCGAGGACTACTCCGAGTCCGACTCGGGCTCTGAATCAGGGGAAGAGTACGACGAAGAGGAGAGCGACGAGGAGGAGCAGGGCAGCATGATTGCCAGCATCTTCAACCGTGGCTCTTCGCTCACCAGAGGTCGCGCCGTGAGCCCAAAGCGTGTCGAAGACACATCAACGCCGACGAAGGCCACCTCAACCAAGGCGCCCAGTCAGCCAAATACGAGTAGCAAGTTCTCCTGGCTACTCTCGACACAGAGAAACGCTGCGGTTCCGCCACCCATGGCATCGCCCACTTATCACAATCCCGATGACGAGCTTCTGAATATCAACTTTTCACAGGCCCTCTTCCCACATGGTCCCGCCGACCCCTTAGCTCCCTCATCATTTCACGACCTCCTCACAAACGCAGAAGCGCTCCTCTCCCGATACCAGACCTCGTATCGCCAGCTCTCAACCGCCTTGGTCGATGCTCGCTCAGAACAAAGCGCCCAAGAGGACGAGCTGGATGAGTCAGAGACAAGAGTGCGCCATCTGAAGATGCAGCTTGAGACCATGGCAGCCCGGGCCAGTGAGCAGGATGAACAGATGCGTGAACTCATGGCAGACCTTGCCTCCGAGCGACGTGCGCGACAGGAAGAGGATGCCGCAAGGAAGAAAAGCCTGGCCTTGATTCGTGACCAGACACCTTGTCCACACACCAAGTGTCAAGAAAGCCCTCGACGACACACCCGCATCTCCGGTTCTGAGATCAGTGTAGACTCTGGGTTCGAATCAGAAACGGAGACTGATGCTGCAAGTGTCTTCTCAAGGAACTGCTTGAGCCCCACCGGGACAGAACATTCGTCAATACTTGAGGCTGATGCGCAGGACGTAACACCCAAGGGAAAGCGAATACAGCCTCTGCAACGGGGAAGCGCCCTGGATAAGGTCCAGGGACCGGTCGATTTAAGACGGGGTGGATGGGGCTGTGCAAACTGTGAAGGAGGTGCACAGTCTGCTGTCTGGGGACGACTGGCGAAGGAGCGAGAAGAGAATCGAACGCTCAAGCTACGCGTGGAGAGTCTAGAAGAGGCTGTGGAAGGTGCATTGAACGTTGTCGATGGACCTTGGGGGCTATAAATACTTCACTTCATAAGTTTGTACATATTTAAACTTCTCTTGAAATTACAGGCCATTCTATTGTATTAGTGGTTTGGTGGTATTTCCTGGCACAGAAACTGCTATGTCTAGCGATTGTCGCGTTGAACGCGGACACGATGGCAAGGCCATGGAGTTTTTTTTAAAAGAAAAATGTGTATATTTCAAGTACATGCGAATATATTGATGACTGGTTGATATGGGGTTCACCGCTCACACTAGTATCAGGACCCTTCTGTCTTCGTCGGCTTCAATCGTTCTTCGTACTCGGTACATCGATCGCCGGATTCCTGTCGAAAAAGCCACTTGGCTTGAATGGGATCTAGGATATCGCCGCCGGCATGACGGGCCAGTCTTCAACACTGGTCATTACGTCAGTGGAAATGCAAACGGAATAGAGATGGAAAAAGCGCGGCATGACACGACACGAAAGTTATGCGTCACGCGCCAGAACAGTTCGAAATCATCAGAACCCCTTGCTCCTATTGGCTCTGCAGCGTAAACCGCCCGGCCGCGTACAGCTCATTGTCGCTGTACTTTGTTACACACGTATGGTTCTTGTTGCTAGTGTAATATTTGCAAATTGGTTTGGTCTCCTGGTTTGCCGTTGTACCCAGAGTTACCTGAAACAACAGCTTTTCACCCGAGGTTGGAGACTGGCTTTTTACACAAGACTGGCCGTGAAAGCCTCACATCTATTCCTTTTCGCGTGGCCCGAATGTCTGCCCCTTTATCTTATACCCCTTCTAAGAATGCTGTACATCGTGCCTCGGTACCCTCTTGTATAAAAGGGGAGTCTATGATGCTTCCTGAGCGGTATAATAGCATTGCTTTCTTTGGCTTCCCAGATATAGATGCAACCATAAAACCCTATAGTGGTTGCATCGACGATAAAATTGGTGAGAAATGGGGGCCACTAAACGCTGGTGATTACATACGTCGTAAAAGGAGTGTACTGTATTCGTAGTCGATGTTGATTGTCTTGGAACGGGGCCTATCTAGCCTTGGGGTTTAATGCTTCGAGGACTTAGTCTAGCCACTGTGAGAGTGTCGGTGACCAGTAATCTACTCGCCTGGATCTTCTTGCTTTAGAGTTCTCTTATTCCATATTATCGGTTTTATGTAATAGATCCCATGCTCTTTGTGATAATCCAAGGTCAGAATAAATTTTGAGTACCTGGTATATAATCAGTGGGTAACATGGATCATGACTGGCATCGAGACAAAGCCTAAGCTGCCGCCGGGCTTCCTCAAATTGGACCTGAATGACCCCGCCCCTCCGACGGTAAAGTTCTAGTTCGGATTATATAGGATAACCTGCATGTCGTCTGAAGTTTCTGAAGATTCAGAAAGGATTTTTCTCAAGATTTTCGGAGTATTCCTAGATTCTACGTCTTCAATTCTTGCTCCAAGTTGACTAATTTCCCGGGCTACTTCCATAGTGGAAATGAGGCATTGTCGGTAAAGTCTGGGTGGTGCGGTTAGTCGGTGATGCAAGCTAGGATAGGTGCTCCTCCACGGAATCCCGGCTTTCACGTATTTACAAGAGAGTTGCTACTGGTGTTACCTACTGTAGTAGATTTATTGGCATACCGACAAGCAACAATTCGTTAATCGCTCTCGTCACACGAGAAAGCGCACAGGTACAGGAATTCCGCTATTGGTAGAGATGCCCAAATTACCTAGGAGTCGCCTCTTCGAATTCGGAGATGAGATAATAACACCAGGAGTGCTGTCAGACGTAGTGTCAATCCCCACTACGCCCGCAAGACCAAAAGGTTAGCAATCTTCTACCAAGTGAGAAGATCGTGGATTGAATAGTATCCATGCCCCTTAAGGCCGTCGGGCCGGGCCACTCTGGGCCATGTCGGCGCACAGCCTGACACCTTCCCTTTGATACTCAAAACATTTGTACCACTTCCTACATTATTCAACGTGATGATATTTGGGGAGGTAGAAGAGAGATTCACTCTATAAGATCAGACTACTTTATATACTACCTCTCGCTACACCCGTGAAAGATAGTCCTAGCGTTCTCTCTGGACACTGTAATGCCAAGGTCAGGTATAGATTATAACTAATTTCCCCGTTTGGCAACACAAGAACAACAGATCATCGCATCGGTGGTTTAGTGGTAAAATTAGCCGTTGCCAAGCCCTTGGGCTCAATTCGGCTAGCCCCGGGTTCGATTCCCGGCCGATGCATTTTTGTCATTTTGACATTGTCTCGACATTTTTGCATCTTTTCGCCTTTTCGGGACCAGCCTGCGCTACGCACTAGCCCCGCAACGTCGAGTCCCCACCAGCTATTTTTGACGTCACGCGTCGACGTGACGTGACAGCATCCTGGTCGCGACGGCTTCGAAATGCTCATTGGTCTTGGGACCCGTTGTGGCCTGCTGCCGGGCTATGCAGGCATTGTGGCGGTGATTCACAGGCGGCCCCGGGCGTCGACCACATAGTCAGATTTTATTTCTGCCCTCGGTGTTACGAACCTCTCCAGTCTGACATTGACCGTGCCGAACATGGCTTTTTCTGGCACCACACCGGAGTCTCTGCTTCCGCGCTCCGACTCGCGAAATCCCGCTACGACGTGCAAGGGCATCACGAAAGCGGGC
>Ga0182211_1000130_pt1 | contig 21219 bp, 22 predicted proteins | sample G5R1MG_20_FD_129660 | JGI IMG/M metagenome (GOLD analysis project Ga0182211, IMG submission 129660) | Switchgrass phyllosphere microbial communities from Michigan, USA - G5R2_MAIN_03OCT2016_LD1 MG | ecosystem: Host-associated > Plants > Phyllosphere > Phylloplane/Leaf | place: USA: Michigan... | reverse complement strand
CTGTCCGCCACAGGGTCTCTGCGCGCTGGAAGCCGCAGCAATCGGTTGATCATTGCTTTTTTGCGCATCCAATGAACCCCACCTACTATCTACCTTGATTGTATTCTGGGAATCTCCATAGGTACGCAAGCCATCCTCTACGATCCCATATCTTCTTGGCGGGATTGCACGACATGTATGTACATGGATAAGTATTGCGTTGCCGATAATGCGTTGCTAACCATGCTTTTGAATCGATAGGTCGGTACGTAGGAGCTTTAGTCTGTGCTATATATACCGGTACTTACTACTGTGCTATGGTATATTGTCAGCACTACTCCTATATCAACCTTAGGCTCCATAATCACGATAATTTGTCGACAGGATACAGCTTCCTGACTAGGAAATGCGACTGCTTACCTACCTACATTGCGTACGCAGGTAGTATACCATAGTACTAACGGTACATGCCTCCGAAACTATGGATGTGATGGTTCCGCCGTCAAGCCGTGATCGACTGACGATCAGTTGCAACCGAGTGGTACCTACTAAATATGTATGCAGTGAGCCTGAAACGTACGGGATTTTCCAATTCCCTTGTCGCACACGATCCAACCAGGTTCTCTCAAACAGAGGGGTTGCCAGGACGCGAGTAGTTACATAGGTAGTAGACTGTATGTATACATACATAGTACAATTTCGAAAAGAAAAACTTGCCGGGGTGTAGATAAAAGGAAAGCCGTGTGTGATACGGCCATCGACTAGTAAATATATGGAATCAACCGATAAGGCGTGTCCTTCTTGAACTGCTCCCAAGCATCGCCATGTCGTATTTCACAGTACTCCTGCATGATAGGAATAGCGCGGGTACCAAAGTCCCATGCAAAGAAAGCACCCACCAGCGCTCCAAGTGCATACCCACCTCCCACAATGGCGTATCCGCTTCGCCATAGGGTGTAACCACCATAGTTGATGTGCCGTGCGAATTGCCACAAGCCCCCAGTATATGCCTTTCCCTTGTTCTGTGGGTCTGACTTGAAGCGTTTGCGTTGGATCTCAGCGACAAGCTCAGTCAGAAGGCCAACAACATACATTGTGCTGCCTACAATGAGTGCTGACTGTGGAAATACCGAAGCTTGCGAAGCAGGCGTAGCGGACAAGAGAAATGCGTAAGTGCTTACGCTGTTGAAAACAGCATTAAACGTCCCAACAACCAAAGCACCTCCAACAGGCATTGGCTCGCCTGACAAGGCCGTGACCCAGATATTCTGCTTGACGGCTGCGCCCACGGACATGCCAAACAAGACAAGCCTGTAGGGCGATAGCCCTAGCCCATCGATGAGCCTGATGCCTGTGTGAGCTGGAAGCCCTGGAGGAAGTGTTCGTAGGCCTAGGCGGTGGAATAGTGATGTCCCAAAACCGTGTGCAAGGATTGTGTACTGTAAAATAGGTTCTAGACCACGCGTGATGAAGAAGACTGTCTTGCCAGCGGGAGTACGTGTGTATTCCCCTCGTGCAATCAGGTCCTTCTTTTTAGACTCCTCGGAACGAGGGTCCTTCGCAAGTGCTTCAGACATCCTAGAGTCCTAGGAAGAGTGACGCCGCCCGAGAAGCTGTATATCTATTAGCACGGGTCCTCATAGACTTTGTATGATTGGACTACTTGCTCTGATGGTGCTAGTGTAAGACGATGTATTGATTAATGGTTATTCGGCCCTTGTGTGAGTGGGTGTTCACTCAGTTTACCTAGTAGAGAGGAACTCGGCCAGTTCAGACGGCAAGGTTGGTCAGCGGAGCTGGCGTCCGTATGTCTATGACGTAATGGCTCGTTTTATCCGCCTTCAAATGCCGGACGCCAGGAATTTTGACACGCTAACCATTCCTCATGTACATACATTCAAGTATACATGACTACTTGACACTGGACAGCAAGGATGACAGAGAGTCGGTGCGAGTATGCCGAAGCTTGCATCCTAAAATGGACCAAGTACAGCGCGTGTTCCCGTGATGCGCGCGTAACTAAACAGAGCGCGTGCGCCCCACCGCACGTTTCTTTCACCACCAACCACAATGGTGGCTTTGTCGCGTGTACTTTTCTTTATGGACTGTTCTATTGTTTCTCTTGACTCTACTGTGCGCTTCATGTCATACCAAGCCAAGCCGTAATTTACATAGGTACAACCGTGGCTAAAATATTCTATTTTGGAGCATGTGTATCGAGAAACTCACCATCCAGTCTGTAAGAACAGACATTCTTCAGTGGCAGCTAAAACCTTCGATACGCCAGTCAGTTGACCCCATTACTACTGGTGTGCTCTTGTGCACACCTTTTTCATCTGATATCTATTTCAACTCACTCAATATGCATAGTCTACCCTATTACTCCGAGTCGCATCGCAAATATAATTATCAATGACGATCACCTTCGGAGCCGTTTGCAGCCTCTTGCAAAGTATCGAAAATATTACCTCTCAGATCCCGCAAGTAACCCAAAAGCAAGAGAAGGAGAGCGTCTGTCAGATTATTCGCAATTGGTTCGCAAATCAACGAAAAGCGCTCGATGATCCCACCACAAATGGTGGTGCAGTGCTCTCTGTACTCTTCCCACACCGGAGGAAGGATCGAGTCTATAACCTTGGACCACTGCGGCTTGCGAGGAAGCTGGCCAGCATATTGGGTCTCAATCAGAGTCAGAGAGCCTTGTTCGATGGTTGGAAAAGTGGGTCGCTCGGCGACTTAGGTGTCTACACAGAGCAAGCCTTAAGATCGCGAGATGGGACATTCCGCAGCAAACACAATATTCCAATCGAAAGTGTCAATTGGTTATTGGTGCAAATGGCTGCCAAATCTCGGTTCTCCGACGAGTCTATTCGAGCGCAGAGTGATAAGGACCTAAGAACTGATACAGAGCTAAAGAAGATCCTTATGCGACTTGAATCCTGGGAAGCGAAGTGGCTGGTACGCTTACTTCTTCGAGAATACTGCACCATTAATATTGATGAAGACTATCTGCTCAGACAGTACCATTTTCTTCTGCCGGATCTCCTCAAATTCCAAAACGACTATGACACAGTCTTTAGATTGCTGCAAGATGACTTGAGCTGCTATCCAGCTAATCCGAGTTGTATAGAGGAAAGACGAATGCGCATCGAGGCTGCCAAGAAGCTTCACACTGTGGCTGGCGTCAAAGTTGGACGTCCAACATTCCACAAAGCTTGGGTAAGTGCTTGTCATTTGTAAAAGAACAAGTTCAATCCAACAGCTGACTGCCAAATAGCCATTCAAGCATTGTTTCCAGCTGATAGGAAAACATGCTTGGGCAGCTGAAGTCAAATATGATGGCGGTGGGTTACATGCCTTCAGAGCGTGTATACGTTTTAGCCTCTACTAACATCTATAGAATACTGCGAGATACACATCAACTTGGACAGGGATACAGACTGTATCAAGATATTTTCCAAGAACGGCAAAGATGCAACAGCAGATCGTAAAGCATTGCATGGTCCTATCCGAGAAGCCCTACGCATAGGTCGCCCCGGTTGTCAATTCAAGAAACAGTGCATCGTCCTTGGCGAGATGATCGTGTACAGTGACAAGGAGAAGAGAATTCTGCCCTTCTCCAAGATTCGGAAGCACATCTCCCGCTCAGGTTCCTTTATTGGCACACTTCAAGACTCACTACTACATGAGTGGGAGCATCTCATGATTGTTTTCTTCGACGTTTTAAAAGTGGACGATGAGGAAATCATGTGTCGTTGTTTGCAGGACCGTCGAACGATATTGCGCGATCTAATTCAAGTTATCCCTGGTCGTTCATTACGCTCAGAGTGGACATTACTAGACTGCAAGACAGCAGACGGCATTGCCGATCTCAAACAGGCCTTCGCTCGGTCACTAGCTAATCGTCAAGAAGGACTGGTCCTGAAGCCGCTTCATACGCCATACTTTCCACTCCTTTCGTATCAGGGCCATGCCGGAGCCCGTTTTTTCATCAAACTGAAGAAGGACTACCTCGCTGATATGGGTGGTGAGCGTGATCTAGGCGACTTTTCTATTATTGGCGCCAGCTTCGATGCACATACTGCACCCAAAACCAGTCTGAAGCCGTTACATTGGACGCACTTCCATCTGGGATGTTGTACAAATATGGGCGACGTGCAGCGTTTGAGAGCCAGGCCAAGGTTCAAAGTCGTCACATGCCTAAGTATCGATAAATGCATACCCATGCAAGATGTGAAATTTCTCAACATACAGGGTTATGTGCGCCAGTCTCCTCTTAGAGAAGATGGATCAAGTAAAGAATTCGAGATAGAGCAGTCGAACGGATTTGACCGGCGTATGACTGTTGCCTTCAAGCTTCCTTTTGTTGCTGAGGTCTTAGGTAGCGGATTCGAAAAGCTTCAAAATGAAACCTTTGAGATGCTTCGCCATCCTAGGGTGAAACGATTGCACCTGGATCGGTCCTGGGAAGATACCGTAACCTTGGAGGAGCTTGAACACATGGCGGAGGCGAAATGGGAGATCCCTAATGCCGATGAACTGGATGGGCATGCAAAGGATGTTACACTGTTGGTGAAGAAGTATGCGCGTGAGGCATGCGATTCTCAAGCGACTATGGCGACTAATGAAACGGCTCATACAACGCCGCAGACCCCCTGTAGCACACAAGACATGGCTGGACAGATTCCTACTGATGATGTTATTTTAGAGACACAACAGCATACATACTCTACTGTCTCTATCAGTCAATACTCTGCGAATGGCAGCACGCAAGGCAAAGGCATTAGAGCGTCCGGGGAAGTACGTCTACTTTTACACCAGGATACTCCTAAACCGCCGAAGCCCGCGGCATTATTTGCATCAAATTCTTCTGCGACAAACGCTAATGCATCGCCTTCCTCGGTAAGCTGTTCAAGTGAGCTGCCACCAACGAGTAATAAACGCAGCTTTACAAGCGCGATCAGTCCACCAAAGTCGAAGCGACGAAAGGTTCTCAGTCCGCTCCGTACCATGCGAAACAGTCCGGTCACGGGGTCCTTCAAATTCAACTCACAGAGCGGTATGGCACATAGATAGAGGAAACAAGTAAAGAAGATGCAGGTCGAATCCAATAGTGGACAGGATGAGTAGCGTTTCATTCCCTTGGCTTGTTTTATGTGGCACCCGTGTTCCTGAATTGAGTTATGCGTGTACTTAAGTGCGCATTGCATCTCAATTCGTGTGTAAAATCAGTGACCCGAGGACACAAGCCCACCGATCAAAATTGGTGCAGTCCCTCAGAGCCCGGACAACGAGGGAAAGGAGTCATCAATTATTTGGTCACTATACGGATATCTCACTTTCCCATGGCAAGAAGACAGCATAATAATAATTCAAGTCATAAAACGCTGGATTGCATTTGTGCGCCATCGCGACGAACGGATCGGACACCAGCAGTCAACACCTCTCCACTACGTATACGCATAGTACCAGCCACGAACTCCGGAAGAAGTCTCCTTTTGCATGGGTCACCTACTCGTAATATTGTTCGACTCTGCGAAATATCGCACGCGCGACAGTAACATGATCAAGAACGTAATCGATTATGACACCGTTTCTCTCAAAAGATGCGAATACCTAACATTAACGGCAAAAATGTGGGAATGTGGGAATTAATGGCATAGTTGCTCTATGAATGACGACCAGGCGTATTCAAAAGCCCTCCCAAAAAAATCTTTCCTTCACATCAAGACTATTGCTTGATTCTGTACATTTCGTTTTGGTGTTCGTCAATCGCCACGCAACTAAAAGCGTCATGCGCACATGATCGTCATGCAACTCCACCTACCTCATCAATTCCCAAAACATATTCAGGCCTGCAATTATCACGATCCCCACGATAAAGCTGAATAACTAGCCTGGCATACTTCCATACAAACGCAAGCCCCCAGCATGGAGTCCATCGTCTTCACCCCACGGCTCAAACTTACACTAGTCACGACTGCGGAGAGAGGAAGCAAAGAGTTAGAATGGCTCCATGAACTAAGAAGCAATGAGCAGACTACCTGGTGGAGGTAAGGAAAGGGTTCTTCTACCATTCTATAGTTGATAAGGGTTCTTTTGTCAACTTACAAGGAGATTAGTGTATCTGGTCGTTCTAAATCCCTTGAAGACACTGAAAAGGCCATCAAACACATACTACCAAGCGTATTCACAGAGGGAGACGAGAAGGCGTATCGAGTAGTCTACGCTGTGCATGAGCTTCTTCCATCAAGTGATTCTGACTCGAAGCCAACCAATCCGGAAGAAATCCCTTGTCGCTTCATCGGCCTGATCACTCTCCGTTCTCTGAGTCCCGATAGTCTTGCTCTGCCACCTCATTTCTTCCCGGAGTCAACACGATCAGCCGAGGTCCTCACCGCCGAGCTCGGCTACCAGTTCCTCCCTACTGCATGGGGCAAAGGCTTTGCAGGCGAATCTATAAGCGCAGTCTTCCAAGCTTGTGAGCGCGCGCCGACCTTCTGGGCACCATATGACAAGGTTTATGTACGAGCTATTGTGAACAGCGGGAATCCAGCATCGCAGCGCGTCATGACCAAGATTGGAGTGCCGCGATTGGGCGTGTATGAGTGGAAAGGCAAGGCGCTTTTCCTCGCGGGCAAGTGGAGGGAAAGGGATACTGTGTGGATCTATGGGATGTTTGTGCGCGAGTGACAGTGGCAGGTCCGACAGAACTGTCTACGAAGGAAGAATAGTTGAAATGCCAGTGTCTCATACTTATCATCACAACCGTGACATCTCCAGCTGCGTTCTTATACTCACTCCTGAGATTTACCTAGTTTGTACCGGGATAGATCATCTTTTTCTCCTATCGTCTCCACAGCTACCAAGATGGGATTCTTATCTTAGTATGTCCAAGTACCGATGCAAGGATGGAGTTGGTATCATCGGGAGGCTCAGTGCGTCCCAAATGAGCGTAGCGTCTTGGCTCCTCCGAATCTCCGATGGACTTTTGACAACCAATGCGACACCATTATCCTACCACACAGCGCGCAATGGCGCATCCGCACTCACTGTTGGCTGCCTTGAGCCGACTCACAACATCATCTATCGCCTGTTCAAGAGCAGAACTCCCAAGACTCGCTCCGCTACCGTACCAGGCAATACGATGTGCAGCCACCAAAGCACAGCCCAAAAAAAAGAAGACATCGAACACATTTAAGGTGTTTGATCTGAAACTGATCCAACGGTTTCCCCTGGTAGATGCAATGCAGTCAGTTGACCCCAATATGGTGTGAAACTGAGCCATGCGGCATTCTGACAGCATGAACAAGTTATATCCGCGCATTTGAAGTTGGCCGCGACCCTACAAGTTCAAAGTACGAAATGCACGTCCGCCTCATAACACTCAAGAACTCCCCCTGTATTCGAAGCCGGTTACGGCTACCTCACCCTATCAAGACCCTCCGAATTTGCGTAATCGCCGCTCCCGAATCGAAAGCCGCAGCCGAAGCTCGCGCTGAGGGCGCCACCCTCGTCGGTGAGGACGATGTCATCGCACAGATCAAGGAGGGCAATATGGAATTTGATCAGTGTATCTGCCACGTTGACAGTTTTCCCAAGCTGGCCAAGTCGCAAGTGGCACGCATACTGGGTCCAAAGGGGTTGATGCCGAGCCCGAAGGCAGGAACAGTGGTCGCGCGGGTAGGCCCTACTGTGAAGAACATGTTGAGTGCAAGTGAGTATAGGGAGAAGAGGGGTGTGGTGAGGATGGCGGTAGGGCAGTTGGGGTTCACGCCTGAACAGATGCAGGCCAATGTGAAGGCATTCATGGACTCGGTCAAGGTCGAAATTGCTAAGATGAAGGGTAAAGTATCTAAGGAGGTGCATGAGGCGGTACGTCTATGCTTGAATGAAGTCAAATTTTATGTATTACATGCTAACCCAGATCGCACAGGTCCTCAGCTCAACGAACGCACCAGGTTTCCCGCTTACTGGTGAGTTTCGCAACGCAGACTCAATATCGCCGAAGGAAATCTCGGGGCCATTGTAGATGTTTGTAGATAGCATGCTCGCTGTGCAGATCAATGTACCATAACGCCGCGCTATGCTGGTATTGTATGACCTGATTATGCCTTCAGCGACCTGAGAACCTTGACTGCCTCTGCTGATTCCTCCATGTTTGCGTACATCTGCATGACCTTCATAACGCGCCTTGATCCAGCCGCACCAACACCCTTTGCTTGTTGTAGAGCCGTGCTCATATCCATCAACAATGTACTGCGCACCTTTGCCGTCCGTGATGCTTGTGCCGCAACGAACGGGTGCTCAGCCAGACTCTTTTCCAGCTCCAGTATAACACGATACTGCATGACCGTTCTCTTCAGCTTTGCAATGGAAACACCATAATTCCCCTCGTTGCATTCGCTGTCGTCGTCGTCGTCGTCGTCGTCATCATCATCGTCATCTTCATCGCTGTCCGAAACCTCTTCGCCAATGATGATCGGCCCCCTTCCCGCTGTCTCAATTACCAACTCACTTTCCAATTCCTTCAGCCTCTCGTCATAATCTACTAGTTGCCTCCCCATTTCTATTTCCCCCCTAACCCTGCGCCGTTGATCCAAAAGCCTTCCGACCTCCGCTTCCCGCGTCTCGACCACATTCCTTAGCCCCACAACCTCTTTTCTAAAGCCGAGCAAGCCTACTCTGACTTCCTCGACCTTCTCTTCGCCACCATGTAGACTTTTACCAAGATTGAGGAAATCCTGGTAGTTGCTGTTGACGAGGTCGAGAAGCTCCTTGTTGAGGAGCTGAGAGCGCGCGCGCAGCTCAGAGCGCAGGTCTTCGAGGGTTTGGTGGCGGTTGGAAAGGGTGGAGAGGTATGTTAGGGCAGAGAAGTTGGGAGATAGGAATGCCGAGCGAGGAAGAGGGGCAGCAAAAGGGAGGGTGTTCGGGTCGTCGTCGTCGTCGTCGCTACCGTCGCTGTTTGATCGGGAGTCGCCGAACTATTGCAGCCATTAGTCAATCGCAGTCATGTGCGGCGTGACCCTCCAGTATAGCAGAGAATCCGAGCAGCACCTACGTAGAACTGACTCATGGCGACAGAACTGCGGCCAGCAAGCAATGCTGGTCGACTCGCTGGCTGGTGTCGACGCGCCAGGTGGCTTGCAGAAGCACCTTATCGATTAGTCAAGATAGTTGGAGGAGTTCGGAACGTGCCCTCGCAACCTCGGAACAAACTTAGTGCCAGCTCAGTGCCATTCATTATTAATCCATCATTTGCTAGGACTACCAGCTTACCCCTCTATGGGCCGGATGATGACGACATTCGGAGGTATCACTGCACGAATTTTTTCCGTCTCTTTCGCGTTGAAAACTCAAGTGTGAAGAACACAATGCCACAGCTTCCCCAACCCACGCTTCCCGAGCCAGCACATCCAGACCTCGACTCAATGCTGAGCCGCAAGTTTGGCAAGGAGGTTGCAAACTACTTCTCTGGTATAGCACTCCAACCAAACCTTCATGGCAAAATAACAACAACTAATACTGAATAGGCTCGCCACTAAACCGTGTCTCTTTCCTTCGGCCTGACCACGCCTTCCTGACCTCTGCCTTCAGACACCCAACCGCCACCTTCCTGGTCTTTAACAACCTCGAACCCCTTGTCAAATCACCTACAGAGCTTGCCCAACTGAAATTTACTGATGTCAAGGGCGTTACTGGGAATGGCCCGTTTGAGCAGCCCGAGGCAGACGTAATTGCGCAGTACAATTCATCGCTTTATTTACCGCAAATCATTTTCCTGGGGCTGGATGAGAGACATGAGGGCTTTGTCTATAAGGAGCATTACAGAGGCCAACCGTGGTTTGCTGTTGATATCACACCCAAGGAGAGTGTTAAGGATGCAGCAGAGGAACTGATGAAGAGGTTAAAGGGCGAGGGTCTGGACTTCAGCAAGGGCAGGACGCACATGAGTTTGCCTGCTGAAGAAGGTACTGTCCAAATTTTCATGTCTTACATGGCTTGGCAATGTTAATTAACAACAGAGCAGCAGCCATATATGCAGAAGCCCGCCACCTGCTCGATTGGAACGCGCGAAATCCATTCTGCGCCTCCTGTGGCTACAAAACACTCTCTGTAAACGCCGGCTTCAAACGCACGTGTCCGCCCAAGGACATTGCATCAGAAGTTGCAAACGCAGGCGAAAGACCCCCTTGCGCCACACGTACCGGCATCTCCAACCTCTGTTTCCCACGCACAGATCCCACCGTAATAATGGCCGTCGTTTCTGCCGACGGCCAAAGGATTCTTCTCGGGCGGCAAAAGCGCTGGCCAGCATATTGGTACAGCACGCTTGCCGGCTTCCTCGAGCCCGCGGAAAGTGTTGAGGAAGCCGTGCGCCGCGAGGTGTGGGAGGAATCTGGCATCCACCTTGGCCGTGTGGTCATTCACTCGACGCAGCCGTGGCCTTATCCTGCAAATCTGATGATTGGTGCGATTGGACAGGCGATTCCAGAAGGTGAGACGGTCAATCTGGGGCATGATGCCGAGTTGGAGGATGCAAAGTGGTTTACAGCGGATGAGGTCAGGGAGGCGTTGAGGGTGGGGACGAGTGGGCTGGGAGAAGAAGCTGGGAGGGAGTATAAGGAGGGGGGTTTGAGGTTACCGCCGCCGACGGCGATCGCGAACCAGCTCATGACGGCAGTGGTCAATGGATTTGCTAGCGGGGCACCAATGATGTAGAGTTGAGAGGGTCAGATGTTTAAAGCTGATGCAATTAATCTGGAAGGGGAACTTTGCTAATGACCTTGTATTTTCAATATGGTACCGCTGGTGTCCTAGTCTAGGACGATGTATTTCCTTAATCTATGTGGTATGGAATCATACAGCTTCTTTTGCTCCAGCCACTTTTTGGAAAACAATCGGTCTGCATATCTGTACGCGCCATCGCAAAGCAGGGTAACGACAGTGTGTCCCTTGCCGAGTTTCTCAGCCACCTCCTTCGCTGCAACCACATTCAGGCATGAGCTAGCGCCCAAGTAAAGACCCTCCTCGTCAAGACATCTATATACCATTTCAATTGTCTTTTCGTCGCTGATGTGTAAAGATCCATCAAGCAAGTCGATATCGGGCTTCAAGTTCTCCGTTACACGTCCCTGGCCGATACCCTCAGTGATAGATCCACCCTGTCTGTCCTTGAGCTTGCCGCCGCTTTGGATATACGAGTGCAAAACAGATCCGGGTGGATCTGCCAAGAAACTCTTTACTCTTCCGTCACTCTTCTCTTTTAGATACCGCGTCACACCAGCCAGTGAACCCCCAGTTCCGGTAGCGCAGGTAAATGCATCCACTTTACCCTCTGTCTGGTACCAAACCTCTGGTCCTGTCGTTTCAATGTGTGCCTGCCGATTTGCCACGTTATCGAACTGGTTTGTCCATACCGCATTGTCCAGTCGCTCCGCATGTCGTTTCGCCTGGTGGTTGTAATTCTCGGGATCATCAAACGCTACCGCCGGCACGGGGTACACCTCCGCGCCCAGCAACCGCAGTAAGTCAATTTTCCCTTGAGACTGCGTGTTTGGCATGTAGATGACGAGATTGTAGCCCTTGGAACGGCAGACGTGGGCAAGCCCGATGCCTGTGTTTCCGGCGGTGCCTTCGATGATAGTGCCGCCGGGTTTCAGCAAGCCGTGCTTCTCGGCATTCTCAACGACGAAGAGAGCAGCGCGGTCTTTGACACTGCCACCAGGATTTTGAAATTCGGCTTTGCCTAGGACGTTACAGCCGGTTTCTTCAGAGAGTCTTTTGAGGCGGATGAGCGGAGTTTTGCCGATTGCTTGATAGCATGCTTAGTATGAGTTGATGAGGAGTTGGTGGTGAGCTTCGATACCATACCGTCAATGAAGCCTCGCTGTCCAACGCCTTGGGCTTTGGAAATGTCAATGGCTGTCTGATGTGCGGCTTCGAATTGGCTGACGCTCTCTGGGCGACGGAGCGCAGAGACAGCAAAGCTTCGCGCCGCTGTACGAAACATCTTTGGGGCTGCAAGGTAAAATATTGAAGGTCAGACATCAAAGTTTCGGTTCATCGGGCGATGATGCCATCCGCACCCTGGCCGCCGCGGGGGTCATTTCGAACGTGCTATGCGCCCGCACTTGGTCTGTGCGCATGTGTAAACATCCCCAGTACCACTACTCAGCCATCACGACCGGACGACAGCACACGCCGACCGACAGCGCCACCATGCCAGGAAGACCGGCAGGATCGCGCTCTACGCGCACATCGACGGCCTCTACAACGCGGAAATCGAGCTCCGGCGTCAACAAGTCAACACGCGCATCTTCCACACGACAGTCAGCCCATGCAATTGAGATACCAGACGAGGGTTCCGTGACTGCCTTACGTACCCAGATTGCGCAGGTCTTTAGTGATGCACAGAAGACTACGGCGACACAGCGAAAACTAGCAGTCCATCTCCGGAAGATACAGGAAGCATGCTGCTTCGAGCCACCCGAAACAGGCAAAAAAGGTGGAAATAAGAGCAGACAAGAGTTGCAGGAGAATTTTGATGAAGAAGATTTCAATAATGAGATATGGAGGTGTATTTTGAGGCTGCTCAATGTAAAGAAGAGTGAAGCGGCGGGGGACAGGGTGATCCGGTTTCTTGGGCTGTTTTTAAAGCATGCCTCGGACAAGGGTGGGCTTCCTGCTGCGTCGACGTGATGCATTTACTAACAATAGGCAGACCAAGCAATATTTGCAAAAAGTGATCAAGATAATGCAGGCTTCGTGGAGACGCCCAGCACCCGACTAGTGAGACACATCCTCGTTTCCACTCTCGCCTTCCTTACTGCAAAAGAGAAGACGGTACGATATCGTGCGACCCAGACCATCGCCTATGTCATCAATAACATCACTGCCCTGGACGACGATCTGTATGATCTTCTCAGGGTTGCCTTGGTGAAGCGTCTGCGAGACAAAGACCCACCGGTACGTGTACAGGCAGTATTGGGTTTAGGTACACTGCTGGGAGACGAAGATGATCAACAGGAGGATGAAGACAGCGATGATGACGCGACGGGGGGTCTACTCGAAAAGCTCATGAATATTATGAGCAACGATCCAAGTGCGGAAGTCCGACGTGCTGTTCTTCACAATTTGCCAAGATTGCCTACAACGTTACGGTCCATTCTCAAACGAGCCCGCGATATCGATGCAACTCTGCGGAGACAGGTTTATGGGAAAATTCTACCCACGATGGGAGACTTTAGACATATGTCTGTCGTTGAGCGAGAGAAGCTCATCCGCTGGGGTCTGCGCGACAGAGATGATATTGTCCGGAAAGCTGCTGCACGTCTGTTCAGTGAGAAATGGCTCGAAGATTGTGCTTCGACCCACGATAGCCGCCCAGAGGAAGAAAAGAAGCCTGGCGAAATTGCCCCGCCCAATCTAGACGCACTGTGCGAGTTGCTCGAGCGCATCGACATCATACGCTCTGGTGAAGAAGAAGAGGGTATCGCGCACGAAGCCATGCGAAGATTTTGGGAAGGCCGCCCAGACTACCGTGACTACATCACCTTCGATCACGACTTCTGGAAGAATTTGGACGCACAGACGGCCTTCATCGTACGCAGTCTCAATGATTATGCGCAAGTCGCTCAGGATGATGGCATCAAACAAAAGGTGGAAGACAAGATGCCCGAGGTCACCATATTTGCATTTGTCCTGCAAAAGGAGTTGCGATTGCTCATGGAACTCTCAACAAAAGTCCTGCTGCTCGAGGAAGATGATCCAGACTTCGATGAGGTGCAGGAGGATAATGACGAGAGGGAGTTTGTTGTACAGCAGCTACTACATATTGCAAAAAGTCTCGATTACACCGACGAAATGGGTAGGCGACAAGTGTACAATATCACTCGCGAGGCGATTTCCCAGGCTCAACTCCCAGAGGAATGCACAAAGCTTGCTATCGAAGTACTGCGCATAGTATGTGGAGTGCGGGGCGAGTCGGACTTTTGCGCATTAATTGTTGAGGCTATAGCCGAAGTGCGGGATACTTTGCTCGACGCCGATGATGATGCCATGGCCACTGGGGAGGAGGGTGAAGAAAGCTTCCATTCCGCCCAGTCTGACCTTGATGCAGATGCTCCACTGATCAAGCCCAGGGCCGCGAATGCCAAGGTGCTGACCGAAGAGGAGGAACAAGAACGGCAGACCCGAGAAGTCCTTGTGCACTCAAAGTGCCTGCACATTGCTCAGTGCACATTGGAAAATGTACACTGTGACTTGGAGTCGAATTCGCATCTGACGAGCATCCTCAATACGCTGATCATCCCGGCTGTTCAGGCTCATCAAGCCATTCTCCGAGAGCGAGGAGTCATCTGCCTTGGGTTGGCAGCGCTTCTGAGTAAAGTGAGTGAACTAATACTTAGCAATTCTAAATTTCATTACTAATGAAGAGCAGGATCTTGCCTCGAGTAATCTTGAGCTCTTTTTTCACTGCTTTGTGAAGGGGCACGAAAGCCTCAAAGAGATCGTCCTACAGGTCCTAGCCGACGTCCTCATCACCCACCCACAACTCCTTACTGCCACAATTGATGACCCAGACGCCACTGCTGAAGACGCCGAACCCATTGTGAATCCCCGCCTCAAACCTGTCACAAAGATCCTCCTCAAAGCCTTTGTATCAGACTCTCATCGCCTTAGTCTCATCGCCTGTGAAGCTGCCTCCAAGCTTCTCCTCCTCAGCATTCTACCCCCAGCGCCAACAGCAGAGATCCTGAAAGTCTTCGTCTCAACCTACTTCGATCCCGAAACAGCTGCTAATCCTGCCTTACGGCAAGCGTTAAGTTACTTTCTCCCGGTTTTTTGCCACTCGAAGCTCAAAAACGCACACATCATGGCGCAGATGGCTGTTCCTATCGTCTCAAAGCTGCTCCTCATGCGCGAAGAGGACATCGAGGAAGAAGATACCGACGAGATGGTCAGCTGGCCCGTCATCACTGCCCACTTGGCTGAATGGACCGACGGGCGCAAGGTAGTAGGCACCACTGAACTTGGCCTCGACGGCAAGACTAGTACGACGGCTGAGGCAGAGGAACCACATGTCCAGCTCGCTATCGCGGCACTGGAGCGTGCATTGACGAGCACATGTACAAAGGACGAGCGGAAGCCTCTGCTATCACTCCTGGGCAAGCTGCACATCGCTTCTAGTTCGACCAGCCGGAAGCCGGAAGAAAGTGTAGAGGATGGAGAGGTACTGAATGTACTCCATGAGCTAGTGGCAGAAGCTGTCGAAAGTAAGATTGGCACCGATGCTACACAACGCAATGCCCTTGAAAAACTGAAAATAACGCTCACGAAACGTTTGGGTGAGGTGGAACTTGTTACCCAAGTCCAAGACGGCGATAGCGACGGGACTGTCACACCTGATCATACCACCGCCGTTGGGACAGATGCTACTGAGGTTCCTGCGATCAAGGCTCAACAGGGAATTGATGCCCCCATCGATAGCTCGCAGCTTGGCGACCAAGATGAAGATGCTGAAGGAGAAGTAGACGACACGACCATGCTTGCAGGCATGCAGGGCGAGGGCACCCGCATGCCGCTTGAATTTGAAGATGAAGACGGCGAAGACGACGACGAGGAAGATGCTTCTGAGCTACCGTCGACGCAGGAGAGTGCGCTGACAATCCGGCGAAAGGTCCAAACGCACATGGTAACTGAAGACGACATCATGGAGAGCTTGTTGCAGAGTGAGCTGTAGAAGGCTGCTCCGTTGCCCCGTCCCGGTCGTGAGATTACCTTACAATAAATGAAATAATGTCTTGAAATGATCATTCGGTTTTTTTCTTTGCTTTCCAGTAGCAAAACATCCGATACGATCGATGAATACCTTGTACACACGCACTGACCGCAGTCCAAAAGGACAATACTCTGCGAGACCCCTGTGTACACCACCTTTTTCCGAATCTGACCTGTGCCTATAACGTATACACCTAGTCTCGCACGGACAATCCCCCTTCTCACCACCAGCCAATTCGCCACTGCAAACCCACTTATCAAACCCACTGGCAAGAATCCCGCGGAGATGAGAAGGATAGATATCAGTAACCAGGGGGTATATTCACACCGTTCTATATATCCAAAATAAATAAATAAATAAACGGAGACAGACACGCATGGGCCAAGCGTGGGGAATAAGCAGGGCGTCGAGTCGAGTGTATCATGTATGCGTTGCCAGTCGGTCGGTAGGTACGCATCTATGCGCGAATGGTATCGGTAGCGTGTCTATTGGTATCGAGGATGTTGTCGCTGTGAAGCGCGGTAGGTAGGTGGTGAGCAGGTACCTAGCTACCTAGGTAGCTTGGACGAGCAAAGGCGCCATCACGACACGGCCGGCGCCGGCGTCGTTGTCGCCAGGGAGCCAAACAGCGTAGCATTAAAGGAGCGAAGCTCGCCACACTTTTCGCCGCCGGGGTCGTCTCGACAGCCCTCTTCGGTAATGACGTCCCAGACGCGCTGCTCGCCGTCGTAGCCGAGCTGCTTGACCATTTCGTCGGCGGGGCCCCACATGCGGTGGGGCATGCCGTTTGTGTCGTATTGCGGGCCTTTTTTGTTGTCGAGGATGTGGTGGGGGGAGAGCTTGATGATGTTGTGGTGGAGGAAGAACATGCGGGGTATTGGGGGGGCTTTGGACGTTCGGTTGAGTATTTGGTACGTGGAGGCGGCGGAGGTGGCGTCGGTGGCGGCAGCGGGGGCGACGGCGGCGACGTCGTCGTCGGTCCATGTTGCGTCGGGGTGGATGTGGCTGGGCATGGGAGTCTGATAGGCCAAGTCCTCCATGGGATCGGCTTGCGCCATGCCGACGATGCGACCGAGGCCGCGGATGGGGGTTTTGACTTGGTAGTAGGGGAGTTGGGCGGCGAGGGCGGCTTGGGCAAAGGATTCCTTGTCGCCGGTGCCATGAGAGCCTTGGCAGAGGAGGGGGTAGTAGTATTCGGGGCCGTAGTAGTTGTAGTAGACCATCATTAGGAGGGATTCCCGGTGTATATCCTTGTTGATCATCACTTGGCCGCTCTCGCTGGATAGCCGTTTTTCAACGGGTTCTTCGGGGATAGCAGCAATATGGTAGAAGTGCGTGGAGACGGAGAGTTCCCAGAAGTCGGGCCAGGTGACGAGGCCATGCGTGGTATATGGCGGTGCGGTAAAGAGAACACTGGGGTCATGCGCCGCGATTGAATCGCTGTCAAGGAACAGGACATGCTGGAACGAAGAAAACAGAATGGCGAAGACTTTGTACTGGTAATGATCAGGTTTGGCGGCGGATGGTGCGGAATCATACACGTTCGACAGGACAATGCACCGCGCGTTCAAAGATGGTAGCAAAGCATCGCAGATGGCTGGGTCGTATGTGGTCCAGTTGTCGATAAATACCTCGGCAGGTAAGGTGTTCCCCGTTTTCCGTAGCATGCGCAATGACACAAGGAGTATTGGCATATACGCTGCATTGGCGGTCATCACGATTCCTGTGGTGTTGGTTGCGAATGGTAGCTTGGGTGCAAGATTCTTCGCAGCACTACGCATCAGGCGGTGCGCGTTGAACAGCGCTTTCTCATGGTTGTCATCAAATCCGAGAAGTCGATCCATGGGTTTTTTGTCCTGTTTGAGTGGCTCCCAAGTGACATCAGGTATTTCTCCGGGCTTAATGGCCAATGCGTCGCATTGTGGACGAGCTTCGAGAAGCGCCGCAGCTAGGTCTTGCCAAAAGCCATGGACTGTTGCGTGGAACGTTGAGGCTGCTTGGGTGGCGTTCTTTTCCTGGATGTCGGCATGGAGTGAGCTCGTCGCTCTACTGTATTGGCGTGGAAGGAAGAAAAGAAAGGCGATGAAAAGGAAGACCGGGAAGATGAGGAGGCGAGGTTTGGCCGACCGGACGAGAGGTGTGTTTAAGAGCATCATGAGGCGTGTTTCGTATCCTTGTCACCGTGAGATACGCTCCATTAGAGAAAAAGTAGAAGTATGTCGCAGAAGCGTAAACAGTGACGTTAATTCCTACCGTCTATATACATATGTACCTTAGATAGCTCTGTATCTAGCGAACTCGGCTCTTTGCGGCCGCCAAGGAATATTTCAAAGAAACCTCCAGGGGGCCGGGGAGGAGTAGGATGCTTCGTGTCAGGGATACGGCGAGAAATTACGCTAGCCAGCAAGTACCCTCGATGATTCCCACCGGTGCTGTGGCAAGGTACAGATGTACATGGCGCGATAAACGTTTTACGACCCGGAGAAAGTACATACGCTCGTGCCTGGTTTTCGACAATGGCAACGGAAAGCTTCAACACTTTCGCGTGGAACCGAAACGTACTGCGGATAGATATCGGGCTAATGGCAGGTGATGGCACTTGGGAGTGCCCATCGGGCCGAGTCGTAGGTGGCGTGGATGTGACAATCAGCTCCCGTGCCAATGGAGGTGTGAAGTGGTTTCGAACGCTTGGCGAGTTCTCCTACTATGTAGTTAACGCGCGCGAAACCGCCAGACACAGCAAACACAGTACACTGACTGATATACGCATTTCCAGAAAATCGCTCGCTCTGCAACGCGTTTTGGTTATATGACTCTTTGATACGCATGTGGATCGTAGTCGTTACAGCGATCAAGCCGGGTGCTGAAACCTGTCAGTCCCAGAATCGCTTAGCTGCTACTGCGCAGTCATCAAACAGGGCAAAAGGTAAACGGCGTATCGGCAAAGATTAAACGGCGTGTCGCGAAGCGTAAGTGAGCACTAGTGAGCGACGGTGCGCGCGCCATCGTCGCACTAACAACTCAGTACTGCGCACAGTGTTTCCAGAACCGTACGGTACTGACGAGATATCATAGCTGTATTTTTCGGTTGACTGTCGTATATCGTACGCAGTACCAATTTGTCAGTGCGACGATGGCGCGCACACCGTCGCTCACTAGTGCTCACTTACGCTTCGCGACCGCCTCTCCTCTCTGTCCATCTTCCTACCCACAGTACTCAACGGTAATTGCTGTACCTAGTCGCCGAAAGCGAGATTACTATAGGCCTTGCACGTGATATTGATTAAAGCGACTTTCTCGCCTATCTATAGGATTTTTTTTTCAATTTTTACACGAGGCGATAGTCCGTTAAAAGAGGTTTTTAATCCTGCTAGTTTTATAAAAAATTATACATTTTTAAAGATGTATTAGAAAGTGTCTTCTTCTTACATATGTGCACGGATCTTAAGATGGTAAATATCCGAGTGACTGGGTACAGCAATTACCGTTGAGACCTGTACTCTTTTCCTTGCCAGGAAGTCGCCCTGCAGCCCCAAACATCCGCCCACATCCGACTACCAGTAACGAAGTCTGCGAGTAGGAGTTATCCATAAGGTAGGTGTATATAGATAGATATAGAAATACCCCCCCAAAAAAAAGAACGGCATTGTTTCTCTAGAACAAATGCGAAGAAATAACAAGAATGCTATATAGATAGAAGAAGAAAAAAGGAAAATCTAGGCAGTATATACCTTGAATGCTCTCTCATACACCCCCTAGCCCTCGCTCTCCAACTAGGAACTCTTCTCCCGGACCCCCGGCCCTGCGCGAAACGCCCCACCGAGAATCCTCTTCACGCTGTCAGCAGGTCCAGACCTATTCGCCCTACTAGCCGTCCCGGCACTCGCAGTACTCCGTTGGCTCAAGCCCGTGCCTTGCCTGGAGATGCCGTTTAGGGACACAGCACCCGAGGTGCCCCCGCCGCTGATACTCATCACATCCATGGTGCTGCCGCGGCGCGCGCGACGGTTGGCGTCTTCGTTTTCCTTTTGGTGCAGGCTCTCGCTGGGTAGGAGGATGGCACGGTCGAGGGCGTAGGGAAGACCGCGGTGACGCCCGCGGATCTGCATGGCCACGATAATGAGCTTGCTCAGGGTGCGGAATTGGCCCGAGAAGCTGGTGTTGAAGCCGGGGAAGCCGAGGGAGAGGCCGACGGTGCCGTAGGCGGAGACGATTTCGAAGAGGACGGAGAAGAGGCTGAAGGCGTACTCGTTTGGGTCTTCGAGGCGGGGGCCTTCGATGATGGCAATGAGGAAGAAGCCGAGGAAGACGAACCAGAGGTCGAAAGAGAGTTGGCGGCGGAGGTGATGGGAAAGGTAGGAAGACTTGGGGTCGTCTTCGTTGTCGTCGCCGGCCCAAACACCAAGAGACTTCTCTTCGTAGACGTTGGTTTGTCGCATCGACATGGCGACTGGGAAGATAGAAATATACATCATAATTAGGTAGGATACTTGAATGGCCGGATGCAGGTCAGCAATGTTGACGACGGCAAAGCCGGCAGTGCGGGTTGCGGCGGCTTGGAAGAGGCCGTCGAGAAAACGAAACCCAGGAGGGAGGGACGTGACGGTAGAATCGTTGAGCTGGGCTGGTGTTAGTAAGATACTACAACGGGTAGCAGGCTTGTACAAAACTCACATCAAGAATGATGAAGAAGATCAAATCAACCCCGTTCAGGAAGACCAGCACGCCGAATAACCACCAGTTCGCCTTACTCGGAAACAAAAGCGTAAAGCATCGGCGAGGATGATCGAGCAGAAAATGAAGCTCCTCCCACACGCCGCTACCACGCGGCGTCAATTTAGAACAGGCCCAGATGAGGAAGCGCAGCATGCATGGGAATCCAGTGTTTCCAATGATGATGAGAAACGTGCCCAGCGTCAGTGGCAGGACAGCGTATTGAAACGAAACCATGGAATCTGGCGTCAGTGTGAAGCCCAAATCGTTGAACATGGAGGCTGACGTGAAGAACCCCCACCATGTCGGACTTATGCCGACGTCCGTGACGACCTTGCGGTAGTGGGGAGTATGATTGATCCAAGGGGTCAGAACAACGGTGCCGAGAAGATGGAAGCCGACAAAATAGCACACGAGGATCCACGCGAGAAGCTTCAGGGCCCGGTACTCAATGCCGCCCAACTCTTCTCGCTGTTCTTCGGTCAAGTCGACAAAATTGGAGTTGCGACCAAGCGTCGGCGTCCAGCTGAGATAGGGCATGGGGTCCTCGTCCTCGTCTCGGGTACGGGTAAGGAAGCTGGCAATGGTTTTTGATCTTGATCGGTTCCGGAGATGCATTGATCGTGCTGAAGCAGAGGACTCTAGTTCTTGCGTCTTGGACCGGTGATATACCGAAGCGCCAGTGGTGGGAAGATCACGATGAGGAGCGTCGATGGTGATGTGGTTCCCCAAGGGACGGCCAT
>Ga0182211_1000128_pt1 | contig 21272 bp, 20 predicted proteins | sample G5R1MG_20_FD_129660 | JGI IMG/M metagenome (GOLD analysis project Ga0182211, IMG submission 129660) | Switchgrass phyllosphere microbial communities from Michigan, USA - G5R2_MAIN_03OCT2016_LD1 MG | ecosystem: Host-associated > Plants > Phyllosphere > Phylloplane/Leaf | place: USA: Michigan... | reverse complement strand
GCTGTACCACCCGGACCACTGCCACCCCGCCTCCGCCGTCGCCCGCCTGCCCCGCCACGTCCGCCTCGACCGGTATCGTCTTCTCGTTGCCGCCCATGCGATCCTGTCTGACGCCGGCAAGCGCAGCGCCTACGATGCAACGGGCCACGGCTGGGCCGGCCATCACGCCCCCCGTGACTGGGAGTACGACACCCAGCGCTGGGCCACCGACCCTCGTAACAATGCCACCTGGGAGGACTGGGAACGCTGGTACGCCGAGAACACCCCCGGCCGGCAAGCCCCGGACCACGACGGCCCGCGCCCCATCCCCCTGTCCAACCTGACCCTCATCGCCCTCCTCATCGCCTTTGTCAGCATCGGTGGCGTCGCTCAGGGCACCCGCCTCACCACCTTCCACGCCTCGGCCCTCGAGCGCCGCGAGCAGATGCACCGCGAGGCGACCCTCGAGCTGAGACGCAGTCACCACGCCACGCTGGCCGGGGACCGCCACGAGCGCATACGCACCTTTGTCCAGCACCGAGACTCCAACCTTGTCGGCGAGCAAAACGACCAGCGCATCCTTCCGCCCGCCCCTCCCTGTGCTTCCGACACCCTGCGACGGCGGTAATCTTCTTTTTCTAGTCTCCCTACCCTACGTCTCGTACCGCTTCCAGGATTGCGCTCGCCTGCATCTTCGCACCTTGGTAAACGGCGGGAAATACGAAAGACCTAGGGGCAAAGGACACCAGCGCGATCCACAACGATACCCACTCCGCTGCCTTGCATCGAGACCGATTTCCCTTGGGTGCAGCATCCCTAGTACGTGCCACACCGTGGACCAAGGTTGTGCTCGTTGATCCAAAAGCAACACAACACGATCCTTGCGTAGCGGACACCCATCCAGGATCGAAGCGGATCCACGGGAAAAGGAGATGTAAATATTCTTCTATTTCTATTGGAAGTAAACTATATCGCATGAATCGGAAGAAACGAGCCCATCGATACAGGAACGACGCACAAAATACGCACGCGCTTCCTGCTCCACTACGCGCCTGCTATGGCTACTGCTGCTGCTGCTGCTGCTGCTGCCGGTGTGCTGTATGGCTGCTGTTGGCAATGTTGGCGTACACGGAGTCGGGATAGAAGAGCCAATTCGACGCAGACTCGATGCCTGAACCTGATGTCCCGCCGAGGCTCGATACCACCTGTCAAGAGAAGGAAGAAAAAACCTGGTTAGCCACACATCGCTCATACCACTGGGTTTCCATCCTCAACGCAGACGCAAGGGCAACTGGTGTAGGTAGATAACGCAACAAGAACAGCAGCGAAAAAAAAAAGAGAATAAGACTCACATTCTCCACAATGCCCTCTTTGCCCTGCTTATCGCCCGCAATCTCCCACCACATGACGCCCCCCAGGCCCAGCCGCTTGACCCAGTCGGCCTTGCGCAGCGCCATGTCCACCGTGTCGTAGCTGACGAGCATGCCGGTGGCATTGCTGAAGCTGTAGGTCGCGCCGGCTTCTGAGTCGTAGTACTCGCGATGGCCGGGCAGGGGCAGGGCCTTGAAGTCGTACACGCCGGGCTCCCAGCTGCCGGCGCCGATACCCGAGTACGGCTTGCCGAGGCCGGTGGTGGAGGTGAAGGCGCGGCCGTAGAGGGGCATGCCGATATTGAGTTTGGCGGCCGGCACGCCCGAGGTGAGGTAGGCGCTGAGGACGGAGGCGGTGTTGAAGGGCGTGGAGAGGGGGTTGGAGCGGGAGGCGAAGAGGTTGGAGGCGTGGCCGGTGGTTTTGTCCCAGGAGCCGGCGTAGTCGTAGGCCTGTGGTTCCCGGAGGGGTTAGTGGTTTGCGTCTGGAAACGGAAAAAAGGGTGTACGGACCATGAGGTTGACGAAATCAAGGACGTTGCCGAGATCGCTCAAGGGCATGTTTTTGTAGTTCTTCTCCCCGGCCGGCGCGGCAATGGAAAGCAGGAATTTGGGCTTCGTGGTCCCGCCCTTGCCATTGTCGTAGACGAGCGTGGTAGCATAGTCGTCTAACTGGCGTCGCACCTCCTTCAACAGCGCGAGCATTTGCTGACCCTGCGCCGGCGACTGCGGATACTCCCAGTCGATGTCGATGCCGTCAAAGCCGCAGTCCTTGAGCAATTGCACCGCGCTTGCGGCGAACTTTTTGCGACCGGCCTCCGTGGACGCAGGCTTGTCCATGTGTTTTTTCTCGTTGGTATACGTCCACCCACCTATGCTCAGGAGCACTTTCAAATTGCGGTTCTGCGCCTTGAGGAGCGCGAGCTGTTTGACCGCCCCGTACGCATTCTTGCCGCTGTCGGACCAGCTGTCGCCTGCATAGTGGATTTCCGTGTCTGCGTACGTGTCGGTCAGGAACACGGTGCCGTCGTCGCGGTTGTCGGCAAAGGAATACAACAGGTGCGTGAGTTTGGATGCGGGAATGTTCTGCGGGAAGAACTTTCGTGCGTAGATGTCCCAGTTGCCAAAGTAGGCCAACGCGCGGTAGCCAGAGCGGGTGTCAACTGCGGGTTGGGGATTGCTTGCTATCGCCGAGCTGGACGGGTAGCCGGCGGCCGTGCTGGAGACTGTGACCACAATTCGGGTGCTTGTTGTCGGTTGGGAGGGCGGGTAGGTGGCCTGGGATGCGTTGGTGCCTGGCGGGGAAGGGGGCGGGTTGGCGTATGACTTACGAATGGCGTGCCGAAAGTACTGGGAACCACGTTTTGCGATGTGCTTGGCTGATAGGAGCCGGGGGGCTTTGGGTTGGGATTCCCTTTATCAGGAAACTAGCCTCGTGTTAGACTCATGGTGGAGGTCTGGGAAAGGGAATGTAGTGGTCCAGAAGCTACTGACCAAATATTTCAGAATCCTGTCAATCTGATCCTGCAGCGAGTCGATTTGCTGTTCAACCCAGCAATACCAGTCACAGGGATTTTCCGAAGTGGCTGGCTGTGCCGCCGCCGCCGCCGCCGTGGCCGCAAGAACGATGAAGGTGAGGTAGAAGCACCGAAGCGACCGTGCACACTAGCGCAACGTCCTTAGTCAGCCGCCCAACGTCTTCCCGGGCAATCCGTCGCCCTTCCCACTCGCTCCACTCACCAACATGTTCGTTCCACGGTAAATCGAAAAGGTACGGACCGCACTGCTCTCAGACACGACAGGAATTCCGCAACCGTTATAAGGCCGGCGAACCTCTCGTTTCGACGATCCCACAGCAACGCTCCCTTGGCCCCGGTGGGGCCCCCAATGCTCCCTTGGTGCCTGTGCAGGAGTCATTCCTGCTTCCCAACGGGGAAACGGTGCACACGCATTTCCCGTCATTCCTGCTCTGTCTCACCCTAGCAGGCTCACTATCGCCGTCGTCCATGGTCTTGCGTGACGCCAGAATGCAGGCGTTGGCACAATGGCGCCGGCGCATCCACGCAAGAGAAGGCTCGGCCGACCCAGACACACGTTGATTTCACCCTGCAGCCATGGCGCGTGACTCGGGCTCGGGGCTTTGGAGGGGCCTTTTCTAGAATCGTGAGGGAGGAGCACGGTCGGCGAGATGCGAGTACAAAGGGGGGACGCGCAGCTAGCCAGGTGGAACTTGCTCTTACGCGGCACTTCTCGTGATCGCCATGGCAAGATGAAAAGAGGCATTGCGTGTCCCTGCTGGAAGAGCACGTGTGATCGTAGGCACTGCGCTGCTGTCGTTCGCCAGACGGTTGAGCGCATGAGCCCTGCATCATGCCTGCTGACGACGACGAGGTAGTATTGGCTGAACGATCCGCCCAACCTCCTCATTTATGCTCACTCGTCACGTCAGGCAGGGTACGGTCAATGTGTGGGGAAAAGTGGGAATGATCTTGCACTGGAAACCATTGAATCTACCTACACTGGTGTACGTGTAAGTACCTAGGCGCCTTCCAAGACCCACGCTGGCCTCTGCCTGGGCTTGCAGACGTACGAGGTCGCTCACCGTCGGTACGGCGTCTCTATTCCTTCTCTTCATGGATTGGGTGGATCGTAAGGCGGGATGGGATCGCTGGCTCTCTCAGGCTGTCACCGCGGGCCATGCGCACGAGGCTGTTCCCACATTCATACCTAGCGCACCGGCCTTGACGAAGCCGGACAGCAAAGCCAGTTGCTCTGGATGCTGTAGTCGCATTGTTTCTGCTGACTTGGCAAGGATGATTCCAAGAATAGCCATGTGCATTCCACCGCTGCCATGCCTTGCCGTGGTAACGTGTAAACTCGGAGCAAGCCACGGAGGAATATTTTTAGTACAGCGAGAGCTACCGATGGCATCGTTGCTTCGGAGGGGCACCGAACGGGCCTGTCGGAGATGCCAGCCCATCCGACCAGCGGATGCGAAATCCTCTGTCTCGCTGCATGCTTTCGAGCGTGGGTTCGGTGGCGCAGCTGGAACCCCTGGCGGTGGCGCAGCAGCGCAGGCATGCACATGCAGTACGTACCTGACCATCCGTGTCGTACCATCCGCCCGGATCGCCATCGTCGACCTGGGCAAGGCGGAAAAGCGGTGCAGTTGCTCCAGGCTCACGTCGCGAGGTCGGAGAAGGCCTTCGTGGCGCGTCCCCATCGCCTGCTTCGCGGGTTGAAGCCGTTGTCGCACTGGAACCCACGACGCGGGCTGCCTTCGACCGGCCGGCGGCTTTGGTGCGGAAGCCCGCCTTTTCGCGCGCGTACCGAAAACCTTATTTCGACGACGCGGCCTTCGTCGCTGCGGGGGCCGAGAATCCACGTTGGCCATGGGGGAGATGCGGCAGGATCGCGAGACAAGAATTTTTTCCTCGTGCCGTGCCAGCATCCGTGGACGTGGGCAAGGAGCAGAGCGCGTCGGACACGATAAACCCATGGTTTCCACCCAGCCAGGAAGAAAACCCGTTTTCCCGACGGATGGGGGAATGCTTTGAGGACGACCGGCGGTAACATCCTGTCTCATCTCCGCCTGCAACCCCGTGGAATGAAATTCCTTGCGGTCCAATCCCATGTACGCGACCATCGTGGCATACTCGTCGTGGGGGGAATTCAGCAGCATCGCAATTCTCTGTCCGTACGGAGCTGCGCAGGGGAGGCGGGCATTATGCAAGCGCATCACGTGATTTGCACGGTGGTGTGGATTGGATAGCCTCTCTCGCCCATGGGATCCATGGTACGCACTATACTACCGTCCGGCTACGAGAGGGACCCATGCAGAGGTGGGATGGATTGCGGTATGCGGGGGCTTACCACCAAGCCTCTGGCACACTCCCCATGGTGGAGTGCACTGGACGTACGTCTCGGACAGAGGCCCGAAGACGACGGGGCCGAGGATGTATCCAATGAGGTAGCATGTCATGGGCAGCGTGAGCTGCTGCGCGTCCAAGAGCTGGAAGTCCTCGGCCATGAAAGAGGACGCGCCGCTGGGGAGCGCGGAACCCAGTGTGCTGTTGAGGACCACGGCCATGCCGGTCAGGACAACCCACGCCTTTCTCTTCTGTGGCGGAACGTCAGCCCAGGAACAGCGTCCGCACATGGCGTAGACAGGGTTTGGGGGTACCGTGGGCCACGCTGCTGGGGGCGTCCCCTGGCCAGCGGCACGGCAAGCCGCGGTGGTGTGGCATGGGGCATGGGCAGCCATCACAGCGAGCAATCAAAGGAAGCGAGCAAAGAGAAAAGCAAAGAGAAGAGCAAAGAGAGGCAGGCAGTGCACCGTCGGTTCTTGTGATATCCTGCCAACTCCGACATCGGCCATCAGGATACCGAGTCCATGCAGGGGAGGCTATTCTAGTGCATCGGCCTCAGGCCGCCTCCGGCTTCTGGGCGATGAAACGCAGACGGATGTAGTTGATGGTAAAGGCACCGTCGTGCTGCCGCCGGCCCACCCCTTCCAGCACCTCGGCCACCTCGTCCACGGCCGATTCGCGCAGTTCGTCTGTCGCCAGCACATCGAGGAAGGGAGCCCCGAACAGGCGGACCCTAGGAAAAAAAAAGGAACGTCAGCGGCTGCGCAAGCCCGGCCAGCACAGGCACGGGATGATATGGGCGCGGATTGCCTTACCAGCCCTTGATGCCTCCGGCGTCGCCGCTGGTCAGCTCCGTTTGGCGCAGCTCGACCTCGCCTCGGAGCCAGCGGAAGCCCTGGCTCTCGACCAGCGCTTGCATCGCGTCCAGGCTGGGGAACCACCACGGCGAAGCAGCGCGCGCCTGCTCCATCGCCACGCCGCGGTGAGCGACGGCGGCAATCATGGCCGCATGCACCTCGGCCACGTTGCCCAGCGCGCCCGACTCGCTGACCAGCAGGCCGCCGGGCCGGAGGGCATCGAAGCAGCCGCGGATGGCGCGGGCGCGCGTGGCCGGGTCACGCAGGATCCAGTGCAGCGCCGCGTTGGAGAAGACCTTGTCGAAGCTGCCGTTGCAGAGGCTGGCCTCGCGGTCGAGAAAGCGGCAGTCGACCACGCGCGCGTCGACGTCTGGGAAGTGCTGACGAGACGACTCGATCATGTTGGCCGAGGCATCGACGCCGACCATGCGCTTGACATGGCGCGCAATCTTGGCCGTCAGCGGGCCCTCGCCGCATCCGACGTCGAGAATCTCGTCTTCATGCAGTGGGTTAGCATTGGCAGCGTCCCTGGGCACAGCACGAGGGGAGAGGAGGAGGAAGAGGAGGAAGAGGAGGAGGGGGGCTCGCAACGACGCACCGTCCGGCTGCGGGTCCAGCCAGGCCACGATCTTGCTCGTCAGCGCCGCCACAAAGGGCGCTACCTGGTTTCCGTAGGCATCAGCAGACCAGATGTCTTTGCCCGGCGTGGTTTCTGGGTGAGGTGCCATGGTGGGTTGGGAGTGGATGCGTCGGCAGGCCGTGCCATCCGCCGATACAAGTACTCACGGCCCCGTCCGATATCGCTCAACCTCTGTCCTGCACCCCGTCCGGCGGGAGGGCTCGGGACACCGTTGCCAGCATTGTGGACCAGGGACTGTCACCAGACCAGCTTGCGTGCATCGTATTTTCCGACGAATAGCAGTGTACGGGGACGACATCGACGTGCTACTCAACCCTGGCGTCTGCATTATGTCCCTCTCCCCATCTCGCCACCCAAGGCCACAGGCACACGCGCCGACGCGGATGCAGGCCGACCCCATGGCCGCCGCCGAGTTCACAATTTGCTCCCAGAATCGTGCCGTGCCAACAGGTGTGGCTTCAGCTCGGCCACGTCACCGACGCCGGTCAGAGCCAGGTTGATCTCGAGGTCCTGCGTCGGCCAGGGTTAGCAGCGGCAACAGAGCGGCAGGACGAGAAACGCACGGCCAGCAAGCAACGCAGCACATGCGCAGCGCCCTCCTCGCCACGCGCCCCCAGCCCGTACACGACCGGGCGCCCCACAAGCACCGCCTTGGCTCCCAGACAAAGCGCCTTGGTAATGTCGGCACCGGTGCGAATGCCGCTGTCGAAGAGCACATCGACGCGCCGCCCCACCGCCTGGGCAACCTCGAGCAGGGCATCGAGCGACCCCCGGGCTCCGTCGTATTGCCGTCCGCCGTGGTTCGAGACAATGATGCCGCCCACGCCAGCATGCACGGCCTGCTCTGCGTCTGCGGCCGTCTGGATGCCCTTGACGAGGATCTTGCCGGTCCATTCGCGCCTGAGAAACCCGAGCTCCGGCCACGAGTGCGCAACGTTGGGGAAAATCGTCGCCTCCCACTCCAACGCACCCTTGTGCAAATCGTCCTCGGGCCAACACGCGTGCTTCTCGCGGAACTTGCGCCGGAACACAGGGTCCGTGAAGCCAAGTGCCGTGCTGTGGCCCTCGTACAGCGGGAGCCAGCCGTTGTCCAGGTCCTGCGGCCGCCTGCTCATGGAGAAGATGTCTACCGTAAGCACGAGCGCAGTGTAGCCCGCCGCCTTGGCGCGCCGCAGAATGGACCGCGTGAGGTCATGGTCGACCGACTGAGGCCAGTACAGCTGCAGCCAACGGATGCCCGGGCCGTCCGCCGACGCTGAATCCTGCGCTACCGCAACCTCCTCCGGGCTCGCGGAAGCAAACGTAGACAGCACGTACGGAACGCCCACGGCTCCCACTGCCCGCGCTACGCCGCATTCACCGTCGCTGCAACGCTGATCAGCCATGCCGAGCATCCTCCAGCTCGCGCACCGGCACTTACGCATGGAAGATCCGATTCACGCCCACGGGCGCAATCGCTACGGGAGCCCGCCATTCCTCGCCTAGCACGTGCACCTTGAGAGACCGCTTCGTGTTGCCCTGCACCATGCGCGGCACAATGGATCAGCGCTGGAAGGCCTCCCGATTCTTCCGGATCGTCTCGCCCGAATCAGCGCCACCTTGGGCGTAATCGAAGTTTTTCGGCTCCATCCTCTCCTTGGCCGCCGCCTCCCAGTGATTGGGGTTGGTTGTCATGAGTGGCCGGAGTCCGCAGGTACCGTCAACATATACTTTGTGCTGGTAATCGGAAAAGGACGGCGGGTGCTTGCGCGCCGCATCCGCGCCTGGGGAGGCTTTCGATCCGGGGGCTTTGCTCTTGCCCATCTTCCAGTAGGCACAAGGTGCGGTCAGCGCCCGAAGCTCTCCTGGGTAGTTGTGCGCATGCGCTTACCGTTCCCTTCTAATCACATAAAATCTCGACACGTCTGGACGTGCCGGCACCTGTGTCGCGCTGTCCTATTATATAGCCGAGGCGGGCAACCTGATATCACGTGTGCTCTTCTCGCACGGCCGATGGCCTCCCATGGGAAGTTGCCGATACCGGATGCTGGCCGGCAGATCAGAAGACGCACATGGGACGTGGAGTGGGACGTAGAGCGGGACGTGGAGTGGGACGTGGAGTGGGACGTGGAGTGGGACGTTGGCCGGAGTTGCCGCCAAGCACGCTACGCGGCGGGGCCTCCTGCACGGGCTGGCCCGGGAGCGCCCTAGCGCGGGCGGGCGGGACGACCAATGATCCGGATCTAACCCGGATGGGATTCGGGCCGGTGATGATCATACATGCGCTTCTGGATTCCTGGTGCACGAGTGATCAGCAGGTGTCTTCTCACGGCGACAGGGTGAGAGCTGCCACGTACCCATGGTAACATGGCCCTGCGTCTTGTACGGTTGGTATTTGATTGGCCCCGTTTTTCGAAAGTCGAAGTTCCACAAGGGCTCAATATCACCAGGTGCTTCCTTGCGCTTGTTCTGAGGATCATCAGCCAAAGTCCGCAGCCAAGCAATCCCTGTAAGTATCTGGCGCAGATCCCCTTGGGAGGCCCCTCTACCTAGGACGCAGAGTACCAAAACAACAACCGCAATCTAAGCTGCTTTGAAATACCTATGGCATGGACCTGGTCTATCTACTGGCCTGCGTGGGGATAAGGGTAGCGGAGCCAAGTAAGGCGTTTCTATGCGGAGAAGCATGGGGCAAAGAGAGCAAGGGAAGTCGTTTTCAGAAAAGTTGATAGTAGTTGGTAGGGGAGCAATGGTACAGGAAAGCTACAAGACCCCGGTATGGCTTCTATCAGATCATCTGAGGGCATGGGCCGAGAATTTCCCTTGTTCTCAAACAGACATGTTCCTTTCGTGAACCACTTCCTACCGAGAAGCTCGCCAAGGGGCGCTACAAAGTGTTGGCCAGCAGCAAACCCCCTGCTCACTTTACATGCAAGCGGCACCGTCAATACCAATCGTCTTGCCGTTGACCCATTCGCCGTCCTGGGAAGCGAGGAAGCAGACAACGCGGGCGATGTCTACGGGCTGGCCGACGCGGTTGTGGGGCGACCAGGTGGCAGCATACTCGTCAATTTGCTCGTTGTTGAGCTTGTCGCCTCCCGGGATGTACTCGGCGCAGACCTTCTGGTACATGTCCGTCTTGATGCCGCCGGGGGCAACGCAGTTGACGGTGACCTTCTTCTCACCAGCATCTCGTAGCGGGTTAGCCAAACGGGGCCGGGAAGAAGTCGGCGAGGGCAGGGATGACTCACCAATTGCCATGCATCGGGTAAACGTCTCGATAGCCCCCTTGGAGCCAGAGTAAACGGCGTGCTTGGGCACACCCTTGGCTTGGCCGGTGATGGAGCCCATGAGGATGATCCGGCCACCCACTTCCATTCGCTTGTACGCCTCCTTGGCCACGAAGAACTGGCCGCGTGTGTTGATGTTGAAGACACGGTCGAACTCCTCGGGCGTGACGTCCTTGAAGTGGCCGAATGACACGACGCCCGAGTTGGAGCAGCAAATGTCCAGTTTTCCAAAGTGCGCCACCACCTCGTCCATCAGCCGCGCCGTCTCCTCGACGTTGCCCACGTTGGCCTTGAAGGCGTGCGCATCCGAGCCATTGCCCAGCGCCTTGATCTCCTTGACCACCTGCTCCGCGCCCTCGACGGCGTTGGCGTAGTTGATGGCCACCTTTGCGCCGCGCTTCGCAAGCTCAATCGCCATGGACTTTCCAATCCCGCGCCCTGCGACCGGTCAGTTCCCTGTCCAGACAAAGCGTCGAGGGGCTGGCCATTGCCGAGGGCTTACCTGAGCCCGTGACCACGGCTACCTTGCCCTCCAGGCTCCATGTTTGTTCGATCGCGGCCATTGTGAAGGAGAATGTGTACTGTAGGATGGGAGGAGGAGGAGTAGTGCCTGGGTGGTTGGGTGGTCAATCCCAAGTCAGCAATGCTTTCCTATATACCTCCATGGATATCGGCACTCCAACGGCGTCGTCGTGGTCCATCGCGCCTGATGTCCCCGCGCCCCAACATTTTGCCCGACGTGTTGATGGGCCAGGTCCGAGGTCCATTTCCGTGTCCAGCCCGAAGGGGGTTTGCGTGTCCAAGGGAATGGACGGCCAGAGCTGAGACGGTGAATCCAATTCCCATGCCCCGCCCGCGCTTGGCCTCGGAAGGCGGGGCCGGCCCATTGTACTCCGGCACTAACTCGCTTTGGGGAGGGGGCGGGGGGCGAACAACACCTCCATTCAGCCTATTGTCCCCTCAGCCGCCGTGGACTCATCGACTTGGCACCAATGCCGCTGCCCACGGCCCGTGGCTGCATGTCGCACAGTCGGACCAGCAGATCGCTCTTCGTGCGGTAGTCAGCCGTACCGTAACCACGCTCCGCCCCGGTTCCCCTGGCATTCTCAGCCGAGGGGGATCCGCTCCGCCGTCGTGCGCTTTCGACTTCAGCGCAAGCAGCATCGCCAACGTGTGGCCTGGGGGCAGAATCGCTCACCACCTGGATGCCGTCGGGACTCTCGCGAAGGTTGGCCCAGCGTGAGAGCGACTAGGCGGCCTTTGCGGTCGAAGCAAACGACTCGAAGCAACGGCACCGGGCGGGAATTTCCTTCTCCTCTCTGCGTGGGGGGGTAAGAAGCTATGGAGCGATCCGGTTTCTGACGACGCCGTTCGCAGCGACCGCCGCAATGTTTGGTTCTGGGCTACAGTAGGCAGCGCAGGGCCCCCGGTAACGATACGCCACAGGAGATGGTCAATTTGCACAAAACACGCGCCCAGGAATGGAGGTCTTATTTTACGATAGAGTGTTTCTCCTCTGCGCAGTGGACAACGCCGACTATCTACTCCATACTACCATCTCCTGGCGGCTGGTAAGCCGTGCGTATGCTGGTGGAGAAATGGCTTCTGTAGAGCTCGCCGCTCTCCATCTCCGTTGCATCCCAACGTCTTCTACAACACAGACGTTGTCTACTCGACATAGTCGCACATAAACTAGCACGGATCTCAGGCCAATCAAGACGATTACATCGCTACACGGAAGCCAGCAATTCGTGTCAACAAGGAATCAAGCGAGCTTACCGTCGTCCGTTATGGTGCCACGACGGCCATCAGCCGTAGTTTCAGAAACACAAGTGTTCTCAGCATCTTGATTTCACTTCTTTTTGCAAGAACCGTCCTTGGAAAAAAAAGAATGAGATGGCCTGTAGTTCAAGTGAATTCCACGTACACTGGCAACATGTAATCACTGAAATCGCAGCATTGACAGTTCATCACTGTCATAAAAACCGACGCTGGGGATTCGGCCCCTCTCAGCGCTGGTGCTCCGATCTTAATTAAAAAAATGATACGATTTTGCTCTTTCTTTTCTTGAGTCACGCTTGATGGTAAGATTTTCGCTCCAGAATGATAACGGCTCCTGGGGGGGGTTCCGTGGGATTTTTTTCACATCCGTAGTCGGTACATCTTGAGGATGCTATGCTAAGCTGCTTTCAAGAAGCTCTTTGCAACGTGCTCCGTTGCCTCTGGTCATGCAGTGCGTCATAAACTCGACGTGAAAGTCACGTCCATTTCCACCCACCGTTGCTGTGCCTCCATCCAACGCCTGCAACGCTCCCACCTGCATCTGCCACTGGACGAGACTCCCAAGCCAAGATGGCCGCGTAATCGTTTCGATCAGCCAGTAGGCAACCACATGTTCTGCTACCATCTTGGGTTGTCGTACCACGCAGTCAGGTACGTACCCATTTCGTCCTCGGCCCACAATGGCTCCCTGGGCGGTCTTCTCATCGTTCCAGCACACCGGTTCCCAGTCCGCGCAATTCACACGCAATGCAATCTCCCTGCTAATGCGGCATGAAGACGAAACCTGGTATTCGGTACTGTGCGACCGACACCTAGGCGCCATTCGGATGGTAGGAGGAGATGCGAACCGCCCCTTTCTCCCTCGCGTGAGAAAAAGGGGAAAAAGAAAGGTAAAAACACATAGATAGCGATGCATGCCCCCGACCCCCATGCCTCAAGGCCAACCATGTTTTCCAACAACTTCTTCCTACTCCCAACGACCTCATTCAAGGCCGCCCCCCGAAACGCTCTCGTAATGAGACCAGAGTATAATACGGTCGAATCCAAGCGCCATCCTTTGGCAATCACCGGGCTCTTTCGTCGGCGGAACATGGTACGTAATCAAGTACACGCGGTCTACAGACTGGATTTTATTTGGACCCCCGGCCCACCTCCTCTGTTCATCGAGGGCTCCTCCCCCCTCCCTATCACCATTTGTACAGAAACATACACCCGCTCTTCCCGCCTGACCCGCACGCGTACGGGAAAAAGAAACAAGAAAAAAAAGAAAGAAGGGCGCGGTCAAGCAACCGATCACGGGGAACGGAGCAATAGTCTCGTCACGGGAACAAGGGAATGACTTTCCTTTCGCCGTGGGGAGACGCCCAATGCGACACGTTCAGTAGGGAAGACAGGAAAGATTGCTTCAAGTCTTATTCGCCCAACGTACGAAGAAACTACGTAGCGCTAGCCTGACGACAGCACAGCCAAACAACGGCGTACCCATTGTGGAAAAACATAGAAGTTTGCAATCACCCCAATCCAGCCACATGCCAAAGGCCGTCTTGGTGGCCGGGCCAGATGCTGGATGGCACCAGCTGTGACGCCTTGATATTATCCCAGTCCGTTCGCCGTCAAACGCCGTCCCCCGCGGATAGGAACATCGCTACATACCCGTCGGACAGTCCTGGCGCCGATGATGGTGAGATGGATAGGAAAAAAAAATGGGGGGGGGGGGCAAAAGAAACGTAATATCGACGTGATGCAGGAAACAACGAATCCTCCCAGAAACTGCAGGAAAGAAGAAGGAATACAGCGCGAGGACGCGAGCGTGGCGAGACAAGCTATCGTTGGGCGAGCCTCTCGAGCTTGTTTCGTATGCCGTCGGAGAAGCGCGTTGCGACGCCCTCATCGAGCACCTCGATGCAATGCGTCAAAAGAGTATGGGTGTTGTCGAGCGAGAGGGACCGCCCGTCTCGCTTGGTAAGCGTCGGGAGGCCCTCACGGCGAGACATGTATTTTCGGATCGTGTCGTGGTCGAGAGGAAGCTGATCCAAGGGAACGGGATAGCCTTTGGATGAAGGGACGGTTTGCTGAGCCGCACGGATGGCGTCACCGTTGGTGAATGCGTTGGCCCATAGGACGAGTGCAGCGCGGTAGACTGCGCCCGCCCACCAGGGAGGACGGATGGCCCGAGGCATCTCTCTGACCACACGGAGAATCTGGCCCGCGTGCATGATGGCTTCCTGCGCATTGAAAAGGCACTTTTTGTGCACCAAGCTCAATTGCTGCGGGTAACCATACTCGCCCTCTCGCCGCGCGAGCCGTTCGATTTCGGGAAAGTTGGTCACCGCGTTCATGCTGATGAGGTTAAACATGGCCATGTTGGCATGCATCATGGGGCACATGGTGGTGGCCTCCACGTATCGGTGGGCGAGGTCATACCAGCGACCGAGAAGTTGCTGGACCTCCTGCAGGCGAACACGGGTAGACGCAGCCGTGAGTGCCCTGTTTTGAGGGGTTGAAGCCACAGCGCTGTCGGAGAAGCAGCTGAGCAGCTGGGAGTACTGACATACCAAGGTCTGCAACGGGTGCAGGAGAAGGCGCAGGTGCATGGATGTGAGATGGATTACCTGGAGACCATGGGCAACGATCTCGTCGTCCAAGAAATGCTGGAACAGATTCTTCAGGCTCAAGGGCCTGATACCAGTGCCTATGGATGAGATTCCATTCGAGAATTTGTGGACTTCGTCGAACGTATCAGACCACGCTGTGACCGATCCGGCATGCCAGAGTTGGTCGCTGTCTGGCATGCAAGCGCCAAACTCTGTCACCGAGAAAATTGGGGCTGTGTCGTGGAAGAGCGAAAGGTCTTGATCGGCAATGACCCAGGAATAGACCAGGCTGTCACCAGATTAGTATGAGCGGTCTGTCCATTACATCGTCGCTGGTCTGGTGCTCAGGACTTACCGACTTAGACTCTCCTGCTCTACCCACGTTTGCCACAGGTCTTCCCTGGTCAGATTTCCATTTGAAGAGGATGGTAGTGGTGTCGACATGGGCGCAAGCATTCCTGCATGCCGGAGCATCGAGCAATACATGCCTCGTTGCCCCATGGCAATGTCCATCTGCCATTTATCACCACTCCAAGCTGCTTGTACGGTTAGGAGTAAAGCAGCGCGTAACACAATTGGATCGCTAGCCATGATGATGTTCTTTTCGACGAGATCGAAAAGCGAAATCCGACAGGTTTCCGTGAAGCCTCCAGTCAGCAACCTCGCCTCCATTGAGGAAATGTTCATGGCTCCCTGAGCAATCATCATAAGGATGAGCAGGCTTGAGGCCTTGTCGTTGTGGTTCAGCATCAGCTCGTTCGCGTCGAGGACGCCCCGGGAAGAGGCGGAATAATATCGCTCAAAAGAATAGGTATAGGATTTCAGAAAGAACTCTAGGATACGAGTAGGTGGCAGCAAGATGAAGTTGGAACGAGACAAGGTCGAATCGGGAGATTCTCCATTATGTGAAGAAGAGTTACCGTCTTTGTGGATATCAAGGGCCTTGTGCAAAAAGCTCTGCGTGATGGCGAGAAGCTTGTCCCGTGTGGCTTCCTGAAGCGGCGCTACCGCGATTTGGGCATCGTGGGTGAAGTCGGCTTGCTCCCATGATGACGACCAATTACTCCAGCCTTGGTGATTCCTCAGACTCTGTTCCAGGCGTTCGACATTAAGCTTGGCGGTGCGGGGGCAATGACTAGATGTGATCGACGGCGTACAACGGAAGACAGACCATCCGTCCTGGGCGGAAATAATAGCACCGAGATCAGGGATTGCGGCGTCTTGGAGGGAAGTGGGCCTATCTGGAGAATAGTAGATTGGCGCAGGGCTCATACTTCGAAGCTCTGGCAACGTTGGGTCCATATTTGGGGTGTGAATGGGAGTTTGTAAAGGGCCGTAAACTTGAGGGGGGGTCATTTCTTGGAACGTACCGAGCATGCCATCCATATGCGGTCCCATGTTCCAGTCCATGTTCATTGACATCATCAAAGCAGGGTCAATCTGCAAGTGGTCAAGATCTGTGGGCACAGAAATGGTACTCCAGGGATCTGCGAAGAACTGAGGGCTCTGATGCTCGGGTCGGTCGCGAACTGTTTGTGCAAAGTCGTCATATCCAGAGACGGGTGTTGAGGACACGAAACCGGTTGTCCCGTACATGGTCGTGGGTAATGGTGAAAGTTCAGAAGGTGCCAGCGAGAGCGGGGCTTTATGGAGTGGGTCAAAGAAGAGAGGTGTCTCTGAGAGCGGCACTTGCTCAACCCGAGGACTAGGCCATGTTGGATGCGATACGGACGTGTTTCGTGAATGAGACTGCGAAGAGCCGGGCGACGCGTCATTGTACGGCGGCTGAAACGGTGGCTGGTCATTCGACCTTGACTCATCAGACGAAGGGGTGTTATCCTGAGTCCCAGAAGTGCTTTCAGCCGTGCTAGACGCCTTGCTCTGCGCCCGTTGTATCCGCTTCGACTGGCGCCGTGTTGGCCGTACTGTGCATTCAAGGTTTCTCAGCTCGCACCGAGTGCATGGAAATTTCTTATCACATTTGGTCTTTGTCTTGGCGCAATTTACACATGCTATGGGCGTACGCCCAGCAGACTTGGGTATTATACCATGGTCTGGGAGACCTTCTTCGTTGTTGAGGTTACGGCCATGGACTGTGTAGTGTCTTTGTAAAAGATCCCTTCACGATTGGTTAGTGTAGTACGCAAAATACTGTCGGCATTGAATAACGAGAGAACAGAAGAGGACATTGCGATGGCATACTTTCGGGAGAAACTCATGTAGCAGGTGAAGCACTTGTATGGCTTTACTTTGGTATCTACTCGTACAATGTGGTCAGTACGTGATGTGAATTATATCCTAGCACGTGGGACACGGTTGAGACTCACGAGTAAGAATATGGCGCTCCAGATGCTCGTCTCTTCCAAAACCTACGCCACAATAGGTGCAATACACCTGCCTGGGCTCCGTGTCGTCCATGTCGTCCATTCAGTGTCGAAGAGAAAAGAATCCGTATCGAGGTTTGGGTTTTCCCGTAGGAGAAAGTGGCGCGGGAGCAGTGGAGTTGCCCAAGTGGCAGTTGGAGAAAGCTAAGGGCAGTAGCGTACCCAGCAAGCTCTGGACAAGGACATGCAAAAATAGAAGGCTTCCGCTCGAACAGACAATTGTACAGGGATCCAAAGTACTTTACCGTGTCGCTGGCTGGAGTCGGTGGCAGAAAGAGTCGAATTGTCTGGGTACGGTATGCAGAAGATCAATGGCGAACAACAAACAGCATGGGACTCTTGATGAAATGGCCAAGGCCAAGTGGTTCTAGGGCGTAGCTCCTCAGGAAATTCGACGGAAGAATAGTATGCAGGACAGCCGAGGAGCTAACAGGTGAAAAAAAATACAGTCGTGTGCAAGGAGTGCTTGATAAGCACAGGAGATACAAGAGAGCAAAAGAATTCAGGAGGAAGCAGGTCAAGTGCAGGGAAGAAAGGCGTAGTGGCTTGATTTTCTGAGGACGGACGCATGTCCAGAGAGGTATGAGAAGTGGTAGCGGACTCGACTGGCGTACCAGACCCGATAGCGAGGACTGAGTATGCATCCAAGAAACGATGAATTCATGAACTGCGTAAGGATCCAGCTGTACCATGGCTTCCAGCTAGTGCTTCGCAGTTACATGCAGCGCCATGCCCTCGGATAGGCCACGACCCAAGCCGGCTAGGTCAGATCCAATGCTAGAAGACCAGGGGTTGCTGCACAGCGTTGAGGATAAGACTCAGCAAAAGCAGGGATGCACGCCGGAGGGCTGCACTGCACCGCGGGCTGGGTTGGTGAAGGGCTGAACAGGGGTGCGTGGGCCCGGAGCCAGCGTCAGCCACCAAGCCTCTGCGAACCGACTTTGCCCAGGCGCGCAAGACAGTAAGCCGTACAACGGTACTGTATTTTGCAATACGGCGACATTGCTGCGTCACGCTGGGCCCTCTGCGTCCTGCGCCGCGGCGAATCAGCACCTGCGGACCCTTCCTAGGCCGTGGGGTCGAAGAGAGGTACACGCCTTTGCTTGCCGGCCTCTCCCCATCCCTACCACCGTAATCAGGCGTCTGGATCAGGACAGTCATGGCCGTGGCAGCGTGAGCAAGGCACCGTATCGTACACGCCTATTCGCGCAGGCAGCGATGAGCAGACAGGCGATGCCACGCAATGGCCGTCAGCACCACGCCGCGGAGGGAGTCGCGCTCGATCGCCAGGTGACCGCAGTCACGGACGGAGCCCATTCTCGCGTGTTTCAGCGCGAGATGCGGCGATGAGTGTACAGCGGTTCGACGTGGCCGCCGGATTGAGCGGCGTGGGCACATGCTACGTTCTGTACATCCACCGTGGCATCGCATGGCGAGCTGGGTTGTTTCTTGGCACAGCGTGGCCCGTCTGCTGTCGTACTCCGTCTTGGTGAGCCGCTTATCCGTGCTGTTTCGACAATGGACAATGGAGGGCTGAACACTGCGTCCATGGCGTTGGCGTTGACCCAAAAATAATCGCGTGCCCCCTCAAGCTTTTCTAGCGCGACGGGCCGGTAGCGCCCGGGTCACGTGCCCAGGGCGCCAACCGCTAGCCGCCGCGTCTTCTCGTCTCCTCTCAGGTCTCCTTTTCGGTCTCCTCTTGGGTCTTGGCCCGCTTCACCAGGCAAAAAAAAAGTGCGCCCAGCAACGATGCCGTCATCATCGTCACCGCCAATGCCTGGGTGGCGAATCCTCGAAAGCGGCACGGGAACCAGCAGCGGTTCCTCCCTCTCGACTAGAGCAAGTATTCGCCTAGCGTACCACTACCGCCATGGTAGCCGGTCCTCCCAGTCGACTACATCAGCACGCCGACTGCCACCTCTTTGAGACCGTTCGGCGGGCCATGGGGATGGATCATCCTCGCCTTGCCTCGCAGTGTCAACCCTTCACTCACCCTACGTCGTGGTTTGAACCAGAGACGCAAACAGGAAGCGCACGACAAAATACGGAACGAAAGTCAGCTGCGAAGCGAAATAGTCACAGGCCAAACTTGGGCGATTGTAATGGGGAAGCAGTATCCGCTTCACATCCAACTGGGGCCTTGCTACCTACAGCAGGCAGAAGACAGCCAACCTGCCCGCCTTCGTTCACCAGCTGTGTCGATCGATGGGAATGCCATCAAGTCATTGAAAGCGTAGATAAGGCTTACGCGAGCTTGGTCATGTAGGAGCTGGGTTTCCAGCGAGCTGATAGCCGACCGGTGGGCAGCGTCGTCACCTTCGAAGAACTCGCAAGATACCCACCCGTCCGTCCTTGATCCTCCTCTCCTAGCCGCTACGCAATTTGTCCGGGGACTCTCATTGGATCGGGAATGCAGCGGACAGGAGGCAGAGTCGCTGCCGAGACTTCCCGTCGCGGAGAATACTTACTTTCTGGCATGCGAACTACAGTAGGCAGACTACAGTATGCAGGACATCAACTTCAGGTGACGCTCGGTCTATCTGTCGGCAAGGCTGCTTTGCTTCGTGAACACCTAGGCATTCCCACCGACCGATTGAGAGGGCTATACGATAGGATTCAGTTACGGCAGCGCCGGAGTTTCACAAGAAATGATGACGATGCCTCGAAAATGGCAGTTGCAGGAAGCGCTTCTCATGGTCATGCAGGGCTACTGTAGTCTATATTGGTGGCTGTGCAGTATTTTGGCATTAGCGTGTACAGTGCTGCAGGGAGCTGATTATCCTTGGATGATGTACCACGACAGACGGCAGCCTACATGGAGACTCTTTCGCATCCGTTATCATGACGCAGCTATGCCGTCTCGACCTGCAGGCCCCACCATCATGGAGCTCGCTTCCGTCGGTCGCTTTGAAAGCATTACACGACTCTTACTGCAGGTGTCATCCGCATCATGTCGGTTCCTTGGGTTCTATGCGCATGTACTTGAGAGACGGGCTGTAGTAGGCTGGGAGCGTCCAAGGATCGGCGCTGTCGTCCTGGTTTACCTAAGCATCTGTCTCGACATTGTGTACGGCAGTCGGGTGAGCTGTGCCAACTGCTCACATGCCGAGTAGCTGGTACTTGCCCTGGTCCGAGTATACCCAAGCAACCTAGCCTAGAGCTGTCATGGTTTCCATAGGGGCTACATGGATAGGCTTCGCTATCTAGGAGATATCGCAGCTGTACGGTTTCATCACCTCCAAGCTCCCAACTGGGACAATGCCCGCTCGTCTCGACCCTGGCATCCTACAACAAGGCAAACAGCAATCGATGTTGACATCAGCGCATGGCTCAGGTGTTGCATACCTAGCCTTATGCAGTAAGCGGCCTTCTTTTTGATCGGTACAGTTTGGTGCTGCAGGTTGCTCCCGTCTGATGGCGCCCGCTATCTTTTGACAGCGGGTAAGATGCGGCGCCCAAGGCTTCTTCTGGACTTCTTCTGGGACGTACCTACCTCTCTTAAGCACGTGCTAAAGCCAAAGGGCAGGCTTGCCTACCGACGGTGGGCATCAAGAGTGCTTAGAAACCACGGTGCCGCTCAAGACCGCCTCTTGCCAACGTCAGGTTGATAACAGTAAGAGTGCTCGGCGATCATTTCCCCCAATCGTTGGACACTCTGACTACAAACTATATTTATACAGATGATGTGGACGGGAGCTTCAGCAGCCTGCTGGGTTCGGCGTGTCAGCCTCACGCCGCTGCATTTGTTCGGGGAGGTCGGTCAAGAGGGTATGGCTCGACAGGCTCTCGGTTGATTCCAGGTGGCAAGTCATCCCACAAGGTTTATTTGTACTGCGTTCTACATACTGCGAAGCCGTCAGACCTAGCCGTTCCCTGGGCCATTATCAGAGCCAGGAAGGTTTCGTAACGTCCGTATGGCCACTCCCTTTTGTTGAACACGCCACCCAAGTGGCCATGTGTTTGCCATGGGCATCTCGCTGACAGTCCAGCGTAAATGCCTGCCGGGGTGCGTATTTCCGCTGATTCCCCTCGCCAACTGTGGGGAGCGGTTTCGTCCTGGCACCGATCCAGGAAGCAACGAGAACACAAGCATGCTCTCTCCCCGGGTCTTCCTTTGCAAGTTGGCCATGCAGCCAAAAAAAAGGGACCCTGCATATGGATTCCAAATGCCTTGCATCCTGGTTCGCTATCTCCCTCTCGAACATCAAGTCGTCATCATATGAAGACAAGTGATTCTCTGAGCGATCGTGTGCCGAAATTCGGCCAACGGAGTACGGTCTTATCATCGGACATGGGAGAGCCTTGAAGCCTGGGGCTGTATCCGAGTCCACCACTGCCAATGCCCAGCACCCTCTATTCCCGATCGTTGCGCAACGGTTCAAGTTTCCGATGGTGACTTTGCAACTGCGATCCGGCGCTGCTATCCCCCCCCCCCCCCCCCACCCCCCCCCCCCTGTCCATCCTCGAGGTCGGGACCTCCCCACCCACAACCCACACCAAGCCCTTCGTCCCTCACAGGTCCCCGCTCCGC
>Ga0182211_1000127_pt1 | contig 21287 bp, 14 predicted proteins | sample G5R1MG_20_FD_129660 | JGI IMG/M metagenome (GOLD analysis project Ga0182211, IMG submission 129660) | Switchgrass phyllosphere microbial communities from Michigan, USA - G5R2_MAIN_03OCT2016_LD1 MG | ecosystem: Host-associated > Plants > Phyllosphere > Phylloplane/Leaf | place: USA: Michigan... | reverse complement strand
GGTATTACCGGTGTCTCTATTATATCTATCGGCCAGGAATTTCCACGTATTAGAAGCTGTGTTACAGTTTATAACTAATAGAGTATAGTCGCGATATACGGCAGAGAGAAGCATCACCGTCGCATAAGTGTCTCGCTTGTCCCACTTATCTCTTTCGGTACTTCTACTTAGCGGCTTAGACTCTATACCTGTAATATACTTATATAGTCCTATAAACTTAAAACCAACGGTCTAGGCTAACTTCTATTCCTAGTAGTTAGACTCTTATAAGTCTAACTTAGGTAGGTCTTTCTAGTCAAGTCTAAACCCTAATATAGAGGAAGTTAATATTATATATAATAACCGCCCGGTATTAAGTAGATAAGTTATAATAGTATTGCGTTAGTAACTAGTAAGATCACATGATGCAGAGCCTTTATAGTATGCCTATTGCCGGTGCGATAGTGACTGTTAGGAGTGCGGTTCGTGGAAGGCGATAGCCCTGGTGCGAGAGGAAGTAGTTTAGTAGCTAAATAATGCCTAGTTAAGAGCGAGAAAGTTATTGTTGAGTAGGCGTTAGCCAGGCTTATAACCTGTTAAAGGTAGTAGAGGAGTAAAAAGTGTGTCTGGATTCTTACCCGAAGGTGTTAACTATATAGGCACTAAACTAACCCTAAACGGGATGTAAACAATAAGCCCCTGTTCCTGACTCAGGACAGATGGGATGGACCTTCCACAGCCAACATAAACTAGGCACAACCGCGCCAGCCTAGACGGATGACAGCCCTGCCATACTGCCATGGTGCATGCTACCTACTACTACCACCTACCATGGACCGCCACCGTCCGCCAGAGCCTCTCCAGTCCGGATTCGGTGGTGGTTGTGGCGGCCATCTCGAGCCGCGCTAACCAATGCCGTTTCGGGCCAGGCTCAACTGGCAAGGCAAGGACCACGCAAGTCTCCTGCTTCGCGGATAAGCGAGAGCATCTTCACCCCCAACCCTCGATTTTCCGGATCCATTGCCCTTGGTTGCATCCGCTGTCGACATCGATGGGAGCAGCAAGTGCAGAAAGCAAGCGACACCTCCGTTCCCTGTAGATTGCAACCAACGTGAGAACATGTCCATCATCGACTGTACCAAAGACCTGTCGGCCCTGTTCACCAAACAGGTCCAGGCTACTCCGCACCTCGTTGCTCTCGAAGACGAAAAAGTCACCTACACATACCAGCAGCTCCACGACCAAGTATCCAGGCTTTCCGATCGGCTGCGAAGTCATGGTGTTGGCCGTGACAGCTTGGTCGGTGTCCTGCTGCCGCGTTCCGCAAACTATGTGATAGCTTGTCTGGCAGCTCTACATGCTGGAGGTGCTTTCCTGGTTCTGGAGCTGGCCTATCCTCCAGATCTGCTTGCGGACGTTCTCGAAGATGCACAGCCTACAGTTGTGGTGACCGTCAGCGCCGAGGTTGGCAAACTCAAACAGGGAACGCCACTCGTTGTCTTGGACGAACAGGAATCAAGTGCGAATGGTCAATCGGAAGAGCTGGAAAGCCGATCGCTGCCCTCGGAAGAGGATCTGGACCGCTTAGCATTCGTCGCGTACTCGAGTGGAACTACGGGAAAACCCAAAGGAATTGCCAATCCGCACAGAGCATCCGTCCTCTCGTACAATCTCAGATTTGGCCTATCCGATCTCCAGCCAGGCGACCGTGTGGCCTGTAATGTGTTCTTCGTTTGGGAGATTCTCCGACCGCTCCTACGCGGTGCGACCGTTGTAGCAGTTCCAGACGACGCCAGTTACGACCCTCGGATGCTTGTGGATCTACTCACCACGAAAAAGATTACCGAAACGCTCTTCACTCCTACCCTTTTCGCTGCTGTATTGGCTCGTCATCAATCGCTAAGCACGCGGCTGCCGCATCTAAAAACCGTGTGGCTGAATGGCGAAGTTGTGACGACAGATCTCGCTCGACGCGGGCTCAAAGCGCTTCCAAATACCCGCCTACTCAACGTTTACAGTGCCTGTGAGACCCACGAGATCGCCTGTGGTAACATCAAGGATATGCTGGAGAAGCTTGATAAAGATGCTGTCTATTGTCCAGTGGGCCCTCCGCTAATCGACCAAAAGTACATTTATATCCTCGATGAGAGTGGCCAGAAGGTGGATGAGGGGGAGAATGGCGAGCTGTTCGTTGGAGGTCATCTACTTGCTCGTGGATATCTCAACCGCCCAGAAACAACCGCCAAAGCCTTCATCCGAAACCCCTACATATCGAAAGCAGGTGCTCGCATGTACAGGACCGGCGATAAAGCAAGAATTCTTCCCCATGGGTTGCTAGAGATCACTGGACGTGTGGGTGCCATGATCAAGATCCGAGGTTACTCCGTCGTTCCCGGCAAGGTCGAAACGGCCATTGTAAATCATCTGGCTGTTGGTCGATGCGCTGTAGTGGCTTTTGGGGAGGGTATAGACCGGCAGCTTGTCGCTTACTTTGTTCGAGACAAGGTTTCCTCGGAAGACCGCCCTGTGGTGGAGATCGACCGTACAGGCCGCAGTACCACTGCGCGGCGCATGTTGATGCCGTATCTTGCGCATTACATGATCCCCTCTCTTTGGGTTGAACTTGACCAAATACCTACAAGCGATGTGTCGGGAAAAGTCAATCTCAAGGCACTCCCGCCTCCAAGGCCAAGTTCACCTACCGGTAGTGCTCGCAGGTTTGAACAAAGTCCAATCACCATTGAGCAAATCACCGAGATTTGGGCTTCGATTCTCAGTGTCAGTGCGAGCTCGATCACGGCCGAGTACAACTTCTTTGACCTTGGTGGCCACTCGCTTCTCCTCGCAGATCTCGCAGCGCGCTTATCGAACACGTTCGGCTTCAGAGTACCGGTCGCACGCCTCGCCAATCCCGCGACACTCAATGGACATCTAGACACTGTCCGAGCAATTCGAGATGGTCACACTGCCGAAGTCCAGGAAAATTTACCAGCTGTACTGCGTGCAGACTGCGTTCTGGACAAGGACATTCAACCTCAGAACCCAAAATTCTGCGCCATGAAGAATGCAAACACTGTGCTACTGACCGGCGTCACAGGTTTCTTAGGTGCTTTCCTCCTACGAGATCTCTTGGAAAATACCTCCGCGCAGATTCTATGCATGGTTCGTTTTGCAGATTCGTCCCAAGACGATATCCCAGCTGGTGTTGCCCGAATCCGCAGAAATCTACTCGACTTCGGCCTTTGGAGCGACAATATCATGGAACGTGTAGAGATTCTTCCTGGCAACTTGTCCCGTAAACGATTTGGCTTAGCACCAGACACATTCAAGGAACTGGCCGAGCGCATTGATGTCGTTCTTCATGCTGCAGCTACCGTCAATCTCGTCTACCCTTATGCCGCACTGCAAAAGCCAAACGTTGGTGGTACGCGAGAAGTTCTGCGTCTTGCAGCTCAGGGCGGTGCCACAGTTCAGTACATCTCCACGAATGGTGTCCTACTACCAGCACCTGGTCGGAAGGGCTGGTCTGAGGATTCCATGCTCGAGGTGGATGATGTGATCAAGCTTGCAGACGGTTATGGACAAACTAAGTGGGTGGCCGAGCAACTTGCGCTGGAAGCTGGCCGCCGTGGAGTGCCCATCAAGATCCATCGTCTAGGAACCATCAGTGGTCACAGTGAGACAGGTGCTGCTAATGCTTGGGATCTGCTGACGGCGTTGATCGTCGAATCGATCAGAATCGGGCATTATCCAGACGTTCAGGGCTGGCGTGCCGAGATGACGCCTGTCGATTTTGTCAGCAAGGCCATTATCTATCTTGGGAACCAGACGACCGGGCAGACCATTTTCCACATTGGTGATCCTGATCCTGTTAACATTAGCCGAGTGTTTGAGGATCTCAGTGCTCTTGGCTATCCGACCAAGCCACTCGAATTCGAAAAGTGGGTCGCGCTCTGGGATGACAAGCGAGGTTCTGCAAAAGGTGGCGATGGTGCATTTACAGTAGATATCCTTCGAAGCGGTATGCCGAGCATAGAATTCTTGAGAGACGTTGTGGTGCTCGACAACGCGAAGACGAGGCCGCTGCGTTTAGCTATCGAGCGCCCAAAGGTCAACCAACTACTCCTCGAGACTTACACACGCCACTGGTATGCTCGAGGCTGGCTGCCGAAGCCGCCGACTCGTCAGGATGCTGCTGGTGGCTGCACCAGACTTCCTCAAAAAGGACCACTGTTTGGAAAAGTTGCCGTCGTCATGGGTGCATCCTCAGGTATCGGTGCTGCTACTGCTGCAGCTCTTGCACGTGAGGGCTGCCATGTTGCCCTTGCAGCTAGACGAGTCGACGCTCTCAATGATCTTAAACAGAGGCTCGTCATTCGCGAAGGCAAGATCATCACACAGAAAACCGACATCACAGACAAAACTCAAGTGGATGCCCTCGTCGCTGCGGCAGAGAAGCAACTCGGTCCTATCGATATCTTCGTATCCGTCTCCGGAGTCATGTACTTCACCATGATGGCCAACACGCAAACTGACGAGTGGAACCAGACCGTCGACGTGAACTGCAAAGGCCTACTCAATGTTATCTCCTCTGTAGTTCCTTCTATGCTGAAGCGCGGTAAGGGCCATCTTGTCGCAATCTCTTCCGACGCTGGTCGCAAGGTCTTCCCGGGTCTCGGGGTGTACTCGGCTTCCAAGTTCTTCGTGGAAGCCACCTTGCAAGGGTTGAGAGTCGAAACCGCTGGCTCGGGCTTGAGGGTTACTAGCATCCAGCCTGGCAATGTAGCCACAGACTTGCTCGGCATGAGCACTGACCAGGAAGCACTGAAGAAGTATGGTGAGCCTAGTGGTGCGAAGGTACTGGACCCTGAAAATGTGGCGGATAGTATCGTTTATGCACTGAAGCAGCCTGAACATGTCGCTGTCAACGAGATTATGATCGAGCCGCGAGACGAGCCCATCTAGACAGGAGCAAGGTCATCACATGTTCGTGCATTAAGAGCTGATTTAGTGAGCGGTGTAAAGTCGCGTATGTATAGATCTGCTGTTGTAGAGTAGCAAGCTCAGAAAGAGGTAGGAAATAGATCTTTAGGTTGTAGCTCTCCACTGAGGCCGTATCTATACATACATGTTGTTAGCGTAAGCGTACCGCTTAAGCCTCATCCGGGCTATCTATCGGCCCGAGAGCTACAGGGATATAGTACTAACACTTTGAAGGACGACGCACCACTCGAATTGCTACGCCACGCACGGTATTCGTGGACCATGCATCGGCTGCCAACCTCTCTACAGGCAATTGTAGAGGCAGCCGACTAGCACCATCGCCGCTGGACCATCCCAAAGGGGCTCGTCCGCACGCCAAGCACGCAATGTCGCTCCTCCGCCCCTCATGTGCGGCACTCGCGCGGCGCCTCGGCACACCACCCCCACCCCTCCAGTCGGCCTCCCGATCCCCCATACTGGGCCTGTTACACGCCTTCAGTGAACCATGGTCGCGGCCACAGTCGAACCACCGCTACCTCAGTCACACGCCCTGCTACCACGCAAATGTTATCGACACACCACATGTCGCCATCCACAAGCCTGAAAACCGCAAGCGCACCGTACGGATTGGGCCACTGCCACGGGGTCCAGTCAAAGACACGGTCATCCAGCGTATCTTCAAGGGAAAGCTGACTGCAGCTGAGGGCAATAATGTGCTCCGGATCTTGCACCACCGACGAACCACAGGCTCGCTCGCCGACTATGGGGTGGACAACTTGGGCAAACAGTTCACACACGTGGAGCATCACTTGGCGCTCGGAGGACTCAAGTGGCTGCGGGAACACTACCCAATTGATGAGGCTCGTGCTGCCGTGGAATGGGCCGAGAAAGAGGCAAATCGCATCGCCTACGAGCTGTGGCTTGCAGATCCAGAGACAGAGTCCAAGTACAAGGACCCCGCTCGCGCCTTTAAAGAACACATGCAGAAGGAAGAGCAGGATCGTTTACAGCGAGAAAGTGAGGAGCAAAAAATCGGTATCTTGCACGTGGGCAAGTCGCAGTTCGAACGCAACATCGAGGAGAAGCGACGGCAGCGCTTGGAAGATATCACCCGCATTGCAGAAGAAAAGGAGAAAAATGAGCGAGATATGGAGGCCAAGCTCGCGACAGGCGAGTGGGTGCGTACACCCAGTGGCACGCAGTTAATGAAGCCGGGTCAGACGACGTATGTAGACATATTTGGGCGCGAGCAGGTCAGTCGGCGGAAGGAGAATATGGAGAAGTATGCAATTGAAGCCCAAGTCACGGACGCGTCTAAGCCAGAGGAATTACTGCAAAAGACGACATTGGTAGGTTACTCGCCACTCCACCCGTCTTTCTCCTACTCCTCTCCTACATACTGACAACAATGTAGGTCCAGCGTCTCTACCCCATGACCGCTTTTGTCTTCTTCACTGTCGTCCTCTGCCTCGCCATCGCACACTTCTACGTCCCACCCTCCCCCTCCTATCGCATATTCCCGGACCTCTCACTATCCACCGCGACCATCGCTGGCATCGTCGCTACTAACGTTCTCGTCACAATCGGTTGGCGCATTCTTCCACTCTGGCCCTTACTAACCCGTTACTTCATGAACGTCCCCGCATACCCGCGTGCCGTACAGTCCATCCTCAACGTCTTCAGTCATGTGCAGTACGAGCATCTTCTCGCTAACATGATGACGCTCTGTCTCGTCGGCCCCGCATGCTGCGAACTCGTCGGCCGGGGCACATTCATGAGCACCTACATCTCTGCCGGCGTTGTTGGTTCCATCTTCTCGCTGTATTGGGCCAATCTCGGCAAGGGCAGCATTTTGGCGCATTCGGTGGGTGCATCGGGAGCCATTTGGGGAATTTCTGCGCTGTACTGTTTGCTCACGGATCAAGAGCGGATCAAGATTCCGTTTTTGAAGGACCACGAAGTGGCCTTTTGGCCCAAGATGCTGTTTGGAGCGTTTGTGGTCATGGAGATTTTCTCGGCGTGGAAGGGGACGAGGACGGGTAACAAGGCTATGGATCATGCGAGTCATATTGGAGGCATGTTTGTGGGCATGTCGACGGCGGGGTATTTGCGCGCCACGGGGTTTCATGAGAGGAGGGCGAATGCTGAGGCGGGGAAGACGGTGGATGCGGGTGCGATGGTAGCACGCGGCGTTGCCGAGGTGAAGCAGAGTTTGACCAAGACTTAGTTGGATCGAGGAGTAGAGTAGACGAGGTGAAGGGGGGGGGGGGGTTGGTGTGGCTGTACATTTGTCGTGGAGTAATATTCATTATATACCATGTATTAACAGCACACTTATCACAACCAAATCACACAGTGACATATTCTTCTCTCATTACCACCACCACTCCTCGCCCCCAACCTTGCCCAAAACCCCCATATTACACCCCACAATCAACCTCACTAAATCCCATCCCCCCGCCCCTTCCCCAACCCAATCCATCACCACAATCCCCGTCCCACCGTCCCCCTCTTTCCTCCTCCTCTTCCCTCTCCCCCCACTGCCACCCCCCTCAGCCCCCTCCTCCAAATGATGCGCCCCGCAAACCCACTCCTCAGCACTCCGATTCACAACGCGCGCCACACTGCCCGGCCAACAGCGCTTATTCCAGAAATTGCTGGCGGACAGGAAGTTGAGGTGGAGCGGGGCGGGGGGTACGGGGTTTGTCGCGTCGGTGGTGGCGCCGGGGATGGGATGCGTGAGCGATGCGGCGCGGGCGAGGTGGGCGGTACAGTGGGCGATTTTGGTGGGGAGCAGGGTCGGGTGCTGCAGGTCGCAGGCGTCTTGGAGGCAGAGTTGGGTGCTGGAGGTAGGGGCGTGGGAGGGGAAGAGAGCGTGGGTTGCGTTGTGCGGCCAGGCTGTTGCGTCGATGCCTGTTGTGGGTTTTGTGGGTGTGGGCGTGGCTGGGGAGGCAGTAACGGTGGTGTTGTAGCGGCGCAGTAGGATGAGTTTGCCGCGGACGGCACCGAGATAGGGCGTCCAAGGGGCGGTGTACCATTTTGACGAGTGGGGTGTGATGTAGTGTTTATCGAGGATGTGAGCGAGATGTTCGTCTGTGGCATTGCCTATGCCTTCTCTCTTGAGAGAAATCAGTATTGTCTCGCTGGGGTGAGCGACAAGAAAGTCATAACACGTTTCTAAAACAGGCTCGAAGTATTTGGGCCCTGTTAGACTGACTGGAAAAGCGCCGTGCACAAGATAGAGATCCTTCTTCGTCGTGTCGGTAGCATGGACAGGTTGTAACCGAATGTCTAGAAATCTGATACCGTTGTCTAGCTGGGTCTTTACGTCTACGTGCTGGCATCGCACAGAGGGTAAGGCGCGGTAGTGTGTGTGCGAGTTGTGTGTACCCGGGATGCTGAGTGCCGACAAGGGCATCATATCTGGGATACCGGCCATCCATTTGTCATATTTAATTCGATGATTGGAGTGAATCGTTAGATGAGGTGTAGGTCGGGAGGGATGGAAGAGGGCTATATAACTAGTCGAGGGACTTGAACACAGAGGTGTAAGTGCTCGTGTTGATTTTTGCGTATAAGATGGATGTATATCAATGCGGTAGCGCTCCCCTGATAATGTTTCTAGGGTGAGACGAAGGATGGCACTGGGAGCCGCAGTACCATCTCGTGCATCGTCCTGTCTTTCCTGCTCCAAAGGATAAGACTCGAAGGGGTTAAGTGTTATGTCTACATCTTGATGCGTATAATTTCGAGAATGCTGCCCAAGTGAAGGTGATGTTGGAACCGCAGCCGTGGTGTTGTTCGAAATAAAGAGGTATCCGGAGCTCTTTGACTGGAGTGAGCTGAGGTCCAGGAAGGTCTCGATGCGTTTTACTGATATGGGCGTTGAACTTAGGTTTCGCACTGAACAAAGAGGCACCATGCTTGGTTTGTCGTCTAAACGGCAAAGCTTTGAAGAGGAATTATCAAGATATCGAAATTGGCACGATCTACGGCTGAAGCTGGCGCCAAGTGGGGCTAGTCCAAACAAGCAAGACAGCATCGCAGATGAAGGATGGGGGTGCTGCACGAGTTCAAAAGCCACCGTAGTATATTTCAGACAGTATGTACGTGGTAGGGCCTACATTTGGAGGCCTACAACGAAGAACAACTATTGCAACTACAGGAGCCTAAGCTACCTATCACTGAAGCTCACCAACAAAAATATGTGAAAAGGACTCACTTGCTTTACCTAGAATCTGGGTATCATGCAGCCAGAAGGTCGTGCATTTTTAGCAATAGAGATAACTCGTAAAGACTCCCAACAACGAAGTATACGCCGACATGCACTCCCAGTGACAGAAAACAACCGTGAAACAAGTTTAGCAGAGAATGTTGTCCATATGCTTGGGCACTGAAACTGGTCTGGTGATCTCATTACGCTGAGACGAGGCTGAAGAGGGACGAGAGTCGTTAGAGGGCATCGTGAAGGGAACACCTGACTCCTCGCGCAGCTGCTCGCTCGCACTACGACGCTTCATAGGGGTTAAGCTCTCAACATCTGGACGTCTTGGCGAATGGTTATTGCGACCGTCCACATCTGACACGGGCGCCATGATGTAGTTCGGCTTTAGCTTTGTAAGCCTCGCCGGTTTCCTCGGGGTACATGGATCGCAACGCTTCTCAACATGAATATCGTCGCTAAGATTCTCCTTTGGTGCTGCCAATGGGTGAGCCGTGTATTTTGAACCCGCAATTGTAAGAGATGGGTCGCAGGCTTTGGCCAAAGGCTTGCCTGCTGGTTTGGCGGTCCCCTTGGTGGCCTTGAATATGTTATTGATCGCCGCGCCTTCCTGCCCCGGCGATTTCTTCGCTTTGCTTTTGCCTGCAGTCGCCCTCTTCGGTTGCGCTTTGGGCCTTCTAGTGAGTGCCTTCGCCGTAGCATTGCCGAAAAGATTTGTCTGAGCACCAGACTTCCGTTTCGTGCCCTTCCTCGACGGCGTAGTAGGCTCTTCCTTGACAGTCGATCGCGCGGGGACGCGTGGACTTTGCCCAGGCGTCAATTGGCCTGCGTTGCGAAGGACACCAGGTTTCTTAGGAGTGCCGATAATGACCTCTACTTTCTTGTTTTCCTTGACCTTGATTACTTCCTCGTCCGTGACGACCTTGAAGTCCATTGGATCGTCCCATTTACGCATATTGGCGTGGCGAGCGACTTCATCGCAGGGGCCCTTTACCACAAGATCCCACACATCCTCGAGGTCTTTACCCAAAGGCTCCGGGTCGTTGTTGAGCCAAACGGTGACACCATCCTTGCGATCACGGACAATGTTACACATTTCCCGAGCGATGCGTCGCACACCCGGGACCTTTAAGGTGGTCCCAGCCACGATGACAGCATCAGGTCGCATGCGCATATCGTAGGTCGCGCAAGAGCCTATAGATTCATCGTCGGGGTTGTGTTCGTTATACAAGACCATCCGCGGGCGAAGCCGTCCAATACCGCGGCTGCGCTTGTCCGCGAACACACGCGCCTGATCCATGCTAACACAGTCGGAACAAGGTGGAGGGGTTGGTCCATTGAACATTTCCGCATCGAATGGCTTGAGCGCCTGGCACTTTGAGCAGACCATATAGTCAAGGCCACCATGCACTTGGACAGTCCTGGGCCAAGGACCCTTTTTCGGCAGGGGCACCTCGGTATTTAGTGGGGGCAGTGATGTATCGATGCCATCCACGTTTTGGGTGTAAAGCCGCATCAAGCGCCCTTCCTGCGCAAGCGTCGCGAGCAGCTGGTGAAAGGCGGTGGGCTGGGCAGACTTGGTTTGGTGTGATAGTGTGCGCACCATGTCATGAAATGTTGAGGTGGACGTGTCATCCTGATACACGGACGCATCAAAGAGGTCTTTGCCGGAAGACTTGAGTTTGTGCTCCTTCTTGAGCGTGCTGAACAGGCCGGTGGCAGAGCGGAAGTCGGGTATGCCTGCTGAGACGGAGATGCCGGCACCGGCTATGACAACAATCTTGCGCTTCTTGTGCAAGACGGTCAGCAAGCGCTGGAGTTGGGGGAGCTCTTCTTGGGCAACATCAGGTCCGGAGAGATCAAGGAAGTCGGCTGTGCGCTCCTTGGGGTGGGCGAGCTTTCTCCGTTTGTGAGGACGTGGGCACTCGTCGTTGCTGGACGGTGGTGAGGGCATGTCTATGGGCGAAGGAGAGGTCTTGGCCGACGTGCGTTGAGAAGAAGATGGGGAGGCGTATGGGCGCTGTTGTTGCGCGAATAAGCGATCGATGTCTGCAGGCGGTGTGGGAGATCGCGAGAGGAAGGAGACCTCCGAGTCGGACTCGTCAGCAGGAGGGGAGCTCAGCGGCGAGCTCGGCCCGTTGCCAAGCAGAGAGCAGTCCATGGTGGTGAAAGGGAAAGGGAAAGAGGGGTAGAGACCGCGTCGACGGGGCTAGGCGGGAGCGATCGGGCGTCGTGAAAAGGGCTCAATGGCGCACGGTGCGGTGCGATGAGGTGAAGCGGCGTGCTGCCCACTCTAGGGAAACGCCGCACCCAGGGCAACGGACCACAAAGCGCGTCGCAATCAACGACTGCAATCGTTTGACCAGCGGTCGTCAATGGATCGCGTGGGAAGTGTGGGGCGTGGAGCGTTGGAATGAAGGAGGGGGTGGGAGGTTGCAAGGCGTCGCCAACGGCGGTTGACCTTGAAGGTTGCCAAGCCTGCACCGCGGCCCTCTGTTTACCTCTCTAGTCTCTCTCTAGCCCCCGGCCCGACTATGCCCAATCCGGCGGCAGAGGACGAGCATGTGGACAATAAGCCAGCCATGGGCAGACAGGGTTCGCCAGGCACGGTGAGAATGCATCCATCCTCCCTAGCCATTACTCCGATGCAAGAAACAAGACGCCCCGGCTGCTTCCAACGTCCCGGCGCATCATGTGAGGGTGCCCACTGAACGAACTGCACATGCAGGCCGGCCAGGCTGCCGGAGGCTAGCAGGGGTCTGCGGCAAGAAGCGAGCTTCAAGCGTCTTCTCAGTTCCAACCGGCAATCGCCCTCTACGGACGACCTGGGAGCCTGTAGTGAGAAATCTCCGCCTTACCCTTTGTTCTGTTTCCATCCCCTAGCATACCCGATGAATCGACTGCTGTCCACTCCTCTGCTGCCTAAAGCCGGCCTGCTTGTCTTTTCACACCCCGCTCACGTCCGTCATGGACGCAGGCTATAGCATGGACGTGGACGACCTCTTCGGCGACACGGAAAATGTCAACATGCAAGCCATCAATGCCACCCATCCGGTCAAAGGCCTTGCTAGGCGAATCGACGAGCTGGGATCCAGTGGCTGTTGTCAGTAAGAGACGAATTGCGATGCTCAGGGCTGTGGAAGCGCTTGTTCCTGACAGCCAACAGGAGAATCGCTTGGTCAAAGAATGGTTGCGTTGCATATATCAGCCCCGATGGATACGCGGCCCGACTCAAAGTCTTTCATCGAGATGCCGAGACTGCCCAGTGGGATCTGGGGATGGATGTACCACTAGAGTTTCCTCCAAATGGGGTCGTCTACCCATTAGTTCATTTGTCATGGAGTCATCTTGGCAACGATCTCGCCGTCATGAACGAAGCCGGCCATGTCATGGTCTTCTCATGTGCCATGGCGTTGGATCGGCTGCAGTGCATCCCCGTCGAAGTAGCCCATCCCGAGTCTGAAGCAGATCCCGTGGTAGGCTTGCATTGGCTGGCTATTCTCCCATACGAGCAAAAGGTAACATGCCTTTGGCGTGCCCAAGAAGTCGTTGCTGACACAAGATAGAACCACATTGCGTGGTCAGCAACCCGCGAAGGTGCCAAGTGGAAATGGAACATCCGGTCACACAAGTTCCACGATGCCCACCATCCGGTTGACAGTAAAGCTTCATTCATCTATCTCAAAAGCCATGGCGAGCTGAGGCTCCGGTTTCAGCAATTTGACAGTACCTGGCAAGAGAGCTTGGCACAAGTAGGCCCAATCGCATCCACCAAGGAACCCTTCACCCACGCAGCATTTGCATCCAACAACGGTATGAACTCTGGAATACAAGAAACAACGCTTTGCTGATCCTTCCAATCAGACAACACTTTGCTATTGGCAGCCTATGACGTGAAGCGACGACTACACCTGTATCGCATCGAAACCGTTTGGCACATCCCCACAGACAAGCAGCATCAGCGCACAGCACCATTCGATAAGCCTACGATACAAGTATCACTCATTAAACTGGAGGACAGCGCCATGCCTGTCGGCCTTCCTGCAGCTAACCTAGGCGAAGGCATCGGGTCGCAAAGTGCTGAAGCTACCCAACTGATACATCTCCACTTTCTCCCCACCACGCCTGACCATGGCGATGGCTCACTGCCCACGATTCAGGCGATATTCACAAAGCCCCCAAATCTCATCGTTTGTGACCAGATGTCTGAGCAAGAAACACCCCACAGCGTTGTAGTGAAATGGGCGGTGCTTCAAATGCAACAGAACCAAGTACATCCAAGTCTCGACCATGTTACGTCGAAGAAGAAAGGCGTGAGCTCGATCGCTTCCCGGACAATGTTTCTGTTACAACGGCAGCCGGAATTCACACTGCATGCATTGGTGCTCGCCTTTTATCCTGTCTGGTACAACATGATGTTGGCTTTCTACTACAGTGATGGTACGATCGAGTTCAGAAAGCGTTCGACCATGGAGCCGATCATACCAGATGGCAATAACGATACCGTAACATCTCTACTACAAGCCGGATTCGTATTTCCCCACTCTGAGCCGTCGCTTCATATCGCGTTTTCGCCTAATCGTTGCCTAGCTGTCTGCATGCAAGACGAAGGCAGCATCAAGCTGCGCTCAGTGGAGTACCGAAACGGCCCCATTACCGACGATGATGACCCCCAGCACTCGGCTGCCCTGGCAGCCCTTGTCTTGCAGTCTTCCTCAGCGGCCAATCAATACTACTCGAGCGACGACATTTTCGCTATCCTTGGACCACTCTCAGAGAGGAGAAAGCAGGATTTCACCACACTCCTCTTCGATGGCCTGGATGTAAATATTGACTGTGGCATCGACGACACGAGCAATAATCACCTCATTCTTCTCGGCCGCTCCCCCTTCTTCGTCAAGATCCTCTCCGCTATGCACATTCTCGGTCTGGAGGGTACCGTTTCCCGCTCGCTGACCAGCAAAACTGCCTGGATAATTCTGAACATCAAATACGTCACTCAGATTCTCACCACAATTGCCCGTATGCACAGCGGTAAAGGAACTCTCGAGGCGACGTCCCTCCGTCCCGAGGCAGTCCCACAGTTGATTGGCATATGTCGCTGGATCATGCACTTCATGGCCTACATACTCGACGAGCTCTTCTCCCTCGGCCGCGAAGTAGAAGACATCCCCTCGGCCTCGCTAACCCGCGAACTCCTGGAGCAAAAAATCCGTGAGCTCAATAAACCGGCCATTCTGCTTCTCCTCTCCGCCTTCCCCCGGCTGATGATGAAGTCGTGGGTGCAGCCCATCGCCTGGGTCAAACGCTCGGCCGACACCCTCACGCACGCCTCGACGCCGGTGCCTAGCCCTGAAATGCGCCGCCTCTACACGCCGCTGCACACGGCCGTCAATGAACTTCCCTTTGAGTGGCGCTGGTTCGACACGCTCGTCTCGGAAACCCACGCCCTCGTCCGCACCGCCTACAAGCACGCCCACCTCACCGACACCCAGCGAAACGCCCTCGAGCGCGACATCCTGCAAGGTACCATTCCGCCTCTGCTCTTCCCCGCCGCAAAGCGCCTCGTCACCGACCGTCTGTGGAACTCGGGCCTCACGGGCGGCTGTCTGGCCGACAAGCTCGACGCCGGCCGCCTCATGTTCTTCGACACTACCTGGCTTGGCTTCACCGACTCGCGGCGCGCCCGCGCATGGCATCGCGCGCACGTTGTGGATGTTTGCCAAAAGGTGGTGATTCGGGGCGTGGGCAGTGTCGTGCATGCTGGGATGGGGGTAGTGGGCGTGGCGCAGCAGCCCAGGGACCGCAGCGATAGCTTGCGGAGTGTGCATGGCGGTGCTCTTGGCATAGAGAAAACTGCCAAGAAGCCAATGTTGAGGCAGTGCGTGCGGTGTGGCGAGTACATGGAGGATGTGGTGCTGGGGCTGCCAGGGTATAGTCAGACGCATGCGACGTGGCTGATGGGGGTGGCCAAGCATTGTAATTGTGGGAATAGCTGGATGTTGGTTGAGGGAAAGAAGGAGGCCAAATAGATGGGCACATAGCGTTTGGGCGTAGAGTTGGGCGTAGGTGGTGCAGAGCAGTCGTCATGGTAGGCATGTACTGTACGACTTACTCAAGATGGGACGGACTACAACTCATTACATCACGAGGGATGACATTGAAGCTTCAGGTTATGCACTTTTTTACTTTTTATGCATACGGGCACTCTAGATGCTTTTGATGCATCAACTCATCAATCGTATATCCTCGTACGGGACGTGCGTGACCGTGACAATGTCAACCAGGCGCAAGGTAGGGAGATGAGCAAGCCTGAGCACGCAACCACATGATCTATGACTTGGCCGCACCAGCCTTGATGAGCAGAATGTCACCGTCCTCGACAACATAGTCCTTGCCCTTCGTCATGATCTTACCCTTGGCCTTGACGCTCGCTTCATCACCCTCTTCCTTCAGGACGTTGTAATTGTACACAATGGCCTGGATAAACGTCTTCTCAAAGTCACCATGAATGACGCCAGCAGCTTGCGGTGCTTTGGTGCCATTCCTGATGGTCCATTGCCGGACCTCATCGGCACCGGTTGTGAAGAAGCTGCCGAGTTGGAGAGCCTTGCGCATGGCGAGAATAACCTTTGGCAGAGCCGACTTTGTGCCAAGATTTTTACATTCCTCGGCAGCCTCGTCATCTGACATGACGGCCAGACGCTCTTCTAATTGAACCGAGATGGGGATGACTGGGTCGCCGGTAGCATGGGTCTTGACCCATTCGGCAATCTTGGGCAAGTGCTTGTTCTTCTGGCGTATGTAATCCTTCTCGCTGAGATTGACGAGATAGACAACAGGCTTGGCCGAAAGAAGGAACAGAGGGTTAATGACTTCGACCTAGTAGGTTGTAAGCACGTGCTCGGTCTCCTGTGTTGAATGGCATGTAGAGAAATGTAGGGTGCGTTTATCAGAAAAGGACGTTACTTCAGAACGACCCGGCGTTACGGGGTCATCAGAGAGCTGGGATTAGAGAGCAATCGCTCTTTGTCATCTTGTAGCAGGGGAGAAATGGATGGAGCCGCGAAGAACATACCTGCTTGGAAGTCCAGTCCCCTTTACGTACGTCCTTGCCATCCTTGAGCATAGCGAGAATCTGTTCAACAGTCGCTTGCTCCTCCTTGAGCTTCTTCATTTCCAAGCTCTGGCCGCCTCGCCGTGTCTCTTTGACAAGTTTCTCGAGAGACTTTTCGACGAACTCAATATCCTTGAGGCGCAGCTCCTCGGAGATGATGTCTAGGTCACGGATGGGGTCAACGTCGCCCTCGACATGGATGATCTCGGCATCGTCGAAGCATCGCACGACTTGGAAGATGGCATCGACGGCGCGAATGTGGGAGAGGAAGGCGTTGCCGAGACCGGCGCCGGTCGAGGCACCGCGCGTCAGACCGGCAATGTCGTAGACGGTCAGGTTGGCGGGGACAACCGACTTTGGCTTGTAGTGGTCGACGAGCCAGTCGAAGCGGTCATCGGGGACGATGACACGGGCCTCTTCAGGGTCGATCGTGGCATAGGGAAAATTCTGCAGCTGTCAACGCCAAGTTCGAAGCAGGGACAGGCAGCGGGGGACTTACGGCGGGATTTCCCAGGGAGCACTTGGTGATGGCCTGGAAGAGGGTCGATTTGCCGACGTTTGCGAGGCCGACCTGGCGACTACTGTTAATGTGAGAACGCGACGAAGCAGCAGGGCGCAGGGCGCTCACGCACGATTCCACTCTTCAAGCTGTTACCGGGCCGGCCGAGAGGGAGCTTCTCCTCCTTGACCTGCTTCTTGGGTGGCATTTTCTTCTTCTTGGGCGCCGAGGCGTAGAGGCGGGGGAAGGGGAAAAATCGTGTGGCGGCCGAAGCCGAGACCAGCAAGGACGGCGTGCGAGGGCGGGCAGTACTTGCTGCCGGGCGGAAAAAAATGGGTATCAAAGAAGCAAAGGAAAGGGGCAGAGGTATGGTGGGGGGCGTGGTGAGATGCAGAGGGAGCTGCCCGCTCGCCTTGGGATGTGTGTGGTTGGTTAGTTGGTTGGTTGGTTGGGAATTCTGCACGTTTTGCGTGGCGCGGTGTGTGGTGTTTGCACTGTTTGGATTGGAGTCACGTGATATTACCATGACCTCACCCTAGAGCGGAAGGCGTAAAGCGGCTCTGGTTGGCGTCCCTCCATGTCCATCTGTCTCTCTCTCTCTCTGCCTCGGTCTTTGTCCTCTCCTTGTCCACTATACATACGCCGTCCCTCTGGGCTGGTCCCGCTCCACCATCCCTACATACTCTATCCGTATATACATAGCATATCCGTTCCTCCTCTCGCCTTACCGACCGTGCTACCCTGTCCATCCCATGCTATTCTAGTCTGCCTAATCGCGACCACCACTGTCAGCGCGCGTCGCATAATGTCCTCATCGAAGCCAGTTCGCAAGAGCACGGGCAGCAGCCATCGAAACACCCTGTCACTGCAACGAACCGAAGTCACGATACACATCTACGACCTGCTCCCACCGGGCAAGGTCTCTGCCGTGCTGTGGGCGATTGGTAGTTCCCTCCTCCACTCGGGCGTTGTGGTGGGCGACAAAGAGTATGCCTACGGCGGACATGACCGGCATAATCTGACGGGTGTGTACTGGACCCAGCCGGGGCAAGTGCCGCCCGGCGGGACATTCAAGCACGCCCTGCTCCACGGCTTCTCGTTCCGGCCACCCGAGGAGCTCGAAGCGATAGTGCAAGAGGTGCAGACAAATGACAGGGCACGTTGCAAGGCACGTGGCTAACGCGCAGACAGGCCTCACAGGCATTTCAGGGGACTTCGTATAACCTCCTCACGAAGAACTGCAATCACTTCACCTCCTACCTCTGCGAACGGCTCACAGGTCGCCCTGCCCCGGGCTGGCTCAATCGCGCGGCAAGCATAGGGGTGGCTCTCCCATGCGTTGTGCCACGGGAATGGATTGCACCACCGGAATATGATACGGCGGATGGAGAGCTCCTTGAGGAAGACGTTGCCGACGAGCGCGCGTCGATGCTGGGCCATGACCGGCAGCGAGAACGCTATCGAGACGGGGCGGCCGGGCTCGGCCGGGAGGAAGAGGTGCATGTTGCTGGCAGCAGTCGCAGTGGGCAGGGAGGCGCAGGAGGGCATGCGCGGCATGGGCCACGAGAGCCGGCACCCCGGTTGGTCAAGATCACGGATACAGACAGCAGTGGCAGGGCGGTGCTGCCCAAGCACGTGAAATGAATAGCCTTTTGTTGGACACGTACTGAAGTCGCTACCCCAAGCGCCGCGGCTTCTTGCTGCGCACGCCTCCAAACTTCAACCGGGTGCTATCGCTCAGTTTGCAGATTAGCGGCTGGATGCGCTTCCCCTCGGCGCCCAGAATGGCCTTGGTGACGGCCTCGCGGCCTTGGCCGAAGCCGCGGTAGACGAGCTCGATCTTTTTTATCTGGGGCAGCAGGCCCTTGTCCTTAATCCGGCTCATGACAAAGGCGGTCAGCTGGTAGGCGGCGTCGTACGAGCCGCGCGCGGCCTTGCGGAAGCCGATGTTACCACACGAGACGGAGATGAGGGCGTTGCGGTCGGGCGCGGCCAGAGTGAGGTGCGTGTTGTGCCGTGTGGCGTAGATGTGCAGCTTGTACCGTATGTCGTCCTCCCATTCCTTGGCCGCAAGGTTCCACCCAGCTGAGGGCCCCTGTTTGGGGATGATATTGCCTAGGGATTCGGGCGAGGCGCGGCGGAAGTTGTGGTCGACGGAGCCCAGCAGCGAGTCAAACTTGTCGGCGGGTGGGCTGGCGAGCGCGCGGCGCGCCTGTGAGAAGGGGCGGCGGGCGCACCCCGCAGCCGGCAGCGCGCAGAGACATCGCAAGGCCGTGGCAACGGCGGTGGCGGCGATGGGAGTGGGGGCGACAATGGGGGCCATGGTGGCGGTGGCGGTGGACGAACAAGCCGACGTGCGCTGCCGGTCAAAGAAGTTGCGGCGCGCTCGGGCCGCCCAAATTCATCACGCCCGCAGGCGGCGAAAAGCCGGGCAGAGCGCTCCACTCACCCTGCCTTCACATCGCCCTGCCCCGCCGCCCCTCGAAGCATGCGACCCCCGACTGCCAGCCACCTGGGGCGAGTGCTTCTGCCTCCCGCGGCGGTCTGGCGGCGGCCTAGCACTGTGCCGCTGCCGTTGTTGCGCAGCCGCCTGCCCGCCACCATACACGCCAGCCGCTTTGTCTCGTCCACGCCGCAGCGCCCACAGGCCCAGCAGCCGCCTCAGAATCAGCAGCGTACCCACGTAGGCAAGGAGAGCGAGAAGAGCGAGGAGAGCGAGGAGAGCGAGGAGAGCAAGGAGCGCGAGAATAGCAACGACAAGTCCCGTGGCGACGAGGCAGGCGGGAAGGCGAAGCAGGATGCCCCGCCGCCGCCGCCCCACGGCGACAAGACCCCGTGGCAGGTCTTCACCGAGACTCTGCAGCACGAGTTCCAGGCGTCCAAGGAGTGGAACGAGTCGACCAAACAGCTCGGCGGCTCCCTCCACGACTTAGCTCACAATCCTCAGGTGCAAAAGGCCGCCGAGATGACCGAGGCTGCAAAATCCAAGACCGCCCAGGCCTTGAAAGCCACTGGGCGCGCCGTCGGCCAGGGCGCCGCTTGGACGTGGGACACCATGCCCGTCAAAGGCGTGCGCGCCGCCGCCCGAGTCACGGGGACGGGGCTTGACTATGCCACGCGGCCGGTGCGGCAGACCAAGGCTTTTCAGGCTGTCAAGGAGACCATTGATGACGGTAGCTCGTCGCGATATGGAGGCTGGACGGAGAAGGAGGAGCGCAAGCGACGGCGAGAATTGCGCGAGCTCAACGAGCTGCAGCGCACCGGAGGCAGGCGCCTTGAGCCCCTAGCAGAGGATCCGGAGTAAGTTGCCTTCACCCCCTTCCTCCGCCTACCCGCTCACGCCCCCCCTCAGCGCTGGCACCAATGTCACTCTCCACAAAGACGCAAAGTACAAGGAAGTCTGGCGAGACTGGAAGGACAACTCCAAGCTTGCCCAGGGCTTCTTTAGCATGAAGGCTATCTACAACGAGTCGGACAACGCCCTCATTTCGACCGCCCGCAGCATCTCCGACCGCATCACCGGCTTCTTCGCCGAAAATGAAACCGCCATGGTCATCAAGAAGTTCCGTGAAATGGATCCAAACTTTCAAATGGAGCCCTTCCTTACCGAAATGCGCGAGTACATTCTCCCCGAAGTCCTCGATGCCTATGTCAAAGGCGACATCGCCGTCCTCAAAGAATGGCTCTCCACGGCACAATACTCTGTCTACGCAGCCCTCATGCAGCAATACCAAGCTGCGGGACTCAAGTCGGACGGCAAGATTGTCGATATCCGCGGCGTTGACGTTCTCAACGCCAAACTCCTAGAGCCTGGTGAGATTCCCGTCTTCATCCTCACCTGCCGGACACAAGAGGTGCATGTGTACAAGAATGCAAAGTCGGGCGAGCTAGCCTCGGGCATGGACGATAAAGTGCAGCAAGTCACGTATGCGATTGGCGTCACGCGGATACCCGAGGATGTGAACAATCCAGAGACCAGAGGGTGGAGGTTGATTGAGATGCAGAAGAGTGCGAGGGATTATTACTGATTCTTGACAATTCTCGTGCCTTGCTTCAACCCGCTTCTTCTATCCCAATCTGCACGCTATGCTGTTATTTTCTGTACCACCATCATGTCTTCTCCTGTACCATCTTCTCTCTCTCTCTCTCATTCCATCTTTCACAATAGTGTTGGCTATTGGTCTGCATGTTCCTTGGTCAGTTTTGGTTTGTAACGCGCGCATCTTCCACGGCGTTTCATTGAAAAAAGAAGGGGGAGCGCTCATTTGTCTAGGCTGGAACATGTTCATGTCCCCAACGGCGCATGGAGGAAAATACGGCCCTCATTTGGGCTTTTCTGGAAGAGACGAAGATGGATGAAATCTCCCACTCTGTATGTATGTATGTATGTATAACTATTTTGGATGGTAGAATGTAGCCGGATAGGGTGTGGTGTTGAACTATAGGTATGGGATGAGTAGGTGTGGGGGGAACATCGATCGATATGG
>Ga0182211_1000126_pt1 | contig 21697 bp, 25 predicted proteins | sample G5R1MG_20_FD_129660 | JGI IMG/M metagenome (GOLD analysis project Ga0182211, IMG submission 129660) | Switchgrass phyllosphere microbial communities from Michigan, USA - G5R2_MAIN_03OCT2016_LD1 MG | ecosystem: Host-associated > Plants > Phyllosphere > Phylloplane/Leaf | place: USA: Michigan... | reverse complement strand
GCAGTCGCAGGCCGTCTCGAATGGCCGCCCCCGCCCCCACCACCAACCAGGTCGAATTGCACCGTCTTCATTGCCGTCGTCGCGTCTGGCTGCAGGCCAAGGACGGCCACCGAGCCCCTCCCGCATCCCCAGCCTGGACGGGAGATGCGTCTCGTCGTCTCATCGGGTGCCAGGATAGGCCACTCGTCTTGTACCCGCAACCGCCGAAGGGGTGCTATCCGAGGGCGATAGCAGCATCCGCGGAGGGCACGTGATCCGCTGCCGATCCGTCCTGCCGTGCAACCGAATCATGACACGGCCCAGAGTTCCCCCAGGTTTGTGTGACGCCCCCTCGCAACCACACGTGGCGCAGCGCTCGCCGCTGACCCAGCTTCACGACAGAACAGCGGCAGCGCACGGCGCAGGCCTGCGAGAGCTGCAAGAGGCGAAAGCAAAAGGCGCGTTCGAGGCCTTGTCTGCGGTCCGAGGCACGCAACTAATGGGCGGCAGTGCAACGGCCTGTGTCCATGTAATACGTGCGACAAAGTAAGTGCCTGCCCAGCATGTGCTGTCCACCGCAGCAGAAGCCAACATCAGACAGCGCAAGTTTACATGCGTCTACTCGGACCGGGATATCGGCTCGCCTGAAGAAGGTCGACTGCCGGCCAAACGGCGGGCGATTGAAGGGGATAGTCCATTGTGAGTGCAACTTGTCTAGCGAGGACCGTAGACATTCGTTACCTCTACGTCGACTGACGATCCTTTGAATAGTAACTACGACGACGCAACAGCACAAACGCCTGACGTGTTGCCGCAGGCATCCCCCCCATCTCTTCACTGGCCTACCTCTTCTGTCTACGATCGGCCAGATGCTGGTGCCCATCCCACCAACAGGACGCATGAGACGATCCACCGAACACCCAGACCAACCATCGAAGTTGCTGTCCACTCTGGTTAGCATGCATCTCGACCTGTGCTGCGGAGTCTATGCTAATAACCTTGCTCGATCAGCCCACTTGCTGCCAACGGCCCATACTCCTGGAGAGGCCCGGGGAACTGCTTCGCGTGACACCACTGTACTTAGCACCGATGAAGAGGCCGTGATCTACAGCCAGAGCCGGATGCTGCAAGATCCCTCGGGCCGTGTTTTGTACATTGGTGATTCGGCAACCTTGTCGTTCCTCCAACTGCTTCGTATGATGGTCGAGACGGTTTCAGGACCCTCGCCTTTCACCAGTGATCCTCGTCGACACAAGATAGTCGAGGGGCAGTATTCTCTGCCGCCTGGATATCGACATGCGCATCTTCTCCCTGACTCACAGACAGCCACTGTGCTTGTTGAAGCCTTCTTCACCAATACCCACGGCCTTCTGCAAGTCTTCGAGCGTGATCGCTTCATGGAGCAGCTTGACAGGTGCTTAGCCGATCCTCTTTCTGTGGAGCCGTCTTGGCTTTGTCTTCTGAATCTCGTATTTGCCATAGGATTGACCATGGCTACACCGCTCCCTGGGAGTCCGGAAGCAATGCTTATTGACAAACTTCGGGGTGGACACCTTGACCGAGCCGAGGTCTTCTACCTCAACGCGAAGAGTCTCAATGACCCCATGGCAGGCCTTGAAGCGCAGGACTTATGGTCTGTGCAAGCATTATTGCTGATGGCTGTGTACATGCTGGCAAAGTCTAAGCGTAACACCGCCTTTGTATTGCTGGGCATGGCAGCACGCTCTGCACACGCAATGGGTATACACAGAGAGGAGACTATGGTGATATTTAGCCCAGACGAGCAGACACAGCGGAAGGATTTATGGCGATCAATCTTCGTGATAGATCGCTTGTTGTCGTGCTCGCTTGGCCGACCGGCAGCAATCTCAGAAGACGACTGCTCGGGCAATGCTCTTCAGCCTCCCCATCGAATAGTGGAAGAGCCATTCAGCCTTGGCATCCACTCCATCCCAGATTACAAGGAGACGGGCCCGCATGCACTGGAAGCTGCAGTACGAAGCTGTTCGGTAATTGGCGTTATACTTCGAAGAGTCTATCAACAACGCAAGATCAGTACTCGCCTTGCACAAGAAATCGCCGATGTTTGCAAAGCGTGGCCACGAGCTCTGCCTGCCATGCTACACTGGCGGCAGGCGGCCCACGCTTCGCCCGGCCAGGGTGTGGCCATCCTGCATGTCAATCTCTTCTACTGCCACTCTATTATTCTGCTGACACGACCGTTTTTCTTGTACATACTTAACATGGAAACGCAACGCCATGTCAACCAAGCATCGGCAAGGGGACCGCGACCGTACCTCCGCATGGAGAAGTTCAGTGAAGCCTGCGTTATTGCGTCAACGCATACAATTCTTCTTGTTCAGAACGCGTTCGATGTTGGCCATTTGTCGAGGCGGAATCCCGCAGTCATCTACTTCCTGTTCGCTGCTTCACTCGTTATTCTTGCCAACGAATTTGCAGGCTTATACAAGGTCGAAGCGTCAGACACGTGCATGCGCAACGCCGTCAATATCATGAACTACTGCGCAGAAAGCGACCCACAAGCCAGCCGCCTCGTTTACATTCTCAGTTCCTTTCGCGACGTTGTCGCACAGCAGCGTATGCGTCGGAAGCAAGACCAGGCAGATAACGCCACCCTTCCTAGTATCGGCACGCAGATCCACAACGCAGCTGGCGCTGCACAACCGCAGCCGATGCAAAGCGTCAACGTGGGCGGTCTAGTCAGTTCAACAGCCGATGCCATGTCAGCAGACACCCGACCCCACGAAGTGGCCATACATGTTCACCCAGGCATGCAAACGACACCCCTTCCCGATGCAACACCTACCCCCCATCCACTCAATCACCAAGCCATGATGCACAACCCGCCCTCACAAGATTTCTCTGTCCACCTTACCCCCATTAAAGGCCCGGCTGTCTCGACCGCAAACTCGGATCCCTTTGGCACCGGCCCTACAATCTATGCGTTGAACACGCCGGCTAGGGTACCTTCGGTGTCCACGATGCTCGATCTCTCTGCGCTAGAGGCGACGCGCGTGCCGAGTCTACATCCCGAGGAGAGTGGGCAGGATGAGCAGATTGATTTTGACGCGTTGTGGGCATGGCCAAGTAATGCGCCAGTGATGGGGAGTCCAGGAGATTATGACGGGTTAGTAGAGAGGGTGCAAGGGATTAGCGATAGCGCGGTACCAATGTATGGGGTTAGTCGGGAGGGGGCAGGGCTCGGGGTGGAGATGTAGAGTGTATAATCCACTGGGGTATACTGTAACGCCATTCCTCAACCAAACACCATGAAAGCAATACTCCTGTTCTATTCTCGCCACTCCTTTGCACATTTGGTACACTGGAGGAAATTAGCCAGCCAGCCAACCAGCCAGGCCACGCTGCGTACCGCACAAACGCACCTTGTAAAATGCCGTCATGGGCTCATCGGCACTCCTGATCTGCAGTTGGTACCAATAGGCCTCGTGGTTCCTGCATTTTTCATTGGGACACTGGACCTCGGTCTTGTCGACATTGTCCCAAGCGCCCTTGCCGCCGAGGATATCCTCGACCTCTTTCTTCTTCAGATACTTGCGCTCGTAGTAACGCTTGGTGATGACGAAGTGGTAGGGGCAGGTGAGGCATTCAAAGCGATTCTGGCCGACATAGGGCTCAGTGGTGGGGTCGCCGGGGGGCACGGCGGAGACGCGCAGCATGTTGCTGCATGTCGGGCAGACTGACAAGGGGGGGTTAGCAGGCAAGTGTGGGAGGAAAGGGGAAAATCGTACAGAGCAACATTGGGCGTAGCGAGTGATGTGGAGGATGCGAAGAGGTCTCGGGCGTCAAGCGCGTGTAAGGTACCTCGGGGACCAGACGCTAGACTACAGAGAGGAAGGCGCCCAAAGTGCGTGGCGCGCACGCGTGAGGGCGCGGGCATCGTTTGGTCACTGCATACAACTGACTGCCTTACCCTCCTACCCTCCCTGAACCGGGCGGCACAGCGCACATCTTTCTTTCACGGGCACTCGACACCCTCAACATGGCGGACGAGGTGCACAATGCCCATCACGAGGACAAACATGCATCCTGACCACCCCACAGGGCGCCTCCCCCCGCGAGCTCATCCTCGAGTCCTGCCGCCGCAACAACACCCAGCTCCTCGAAGAAACCATTGCCGAACTTGCCTCAGCTGCCTCCAAGAGCGGGATGGTACCTGCAGAGCATGTCGCAGCCATACTCAACCATGCACGCGACGGCGTTGGCAACGGCTGTCTGCATCTCGCGGCTAGTTATGGCAGTTGTGCGTGGCTATCTGCACTGCGCTGGGCCCTACTGATACACCTGCATAGACGAGGTCCTGGATGTGCTGCTGGACCAAGAAGGCCTTGAGATGGACGAAATCGACCGCATGGAAGCTGACACCGCCCTCCACAAAGCCGTCCGCTACGTCAACTCATTGCCTGCCGCCGAGTGGGCTGCCGCGGGCCACGCCATTGTCGAGATCCTGCTGGACGCCGGGTGCGATCCGAGGATACGCAACAAGGCGAAGCTGAAGCCGGTCGAGCTAGTGGACCCGCGGAACACGGAATTGAAGGGTATATTGCAGAGAGGCGAGTTTGCCATGCAGGCCGGTGGAGATGTGGTGCACGAGGATGACGATGGGCCGGGGGGCAGCGCAAGTGACAGTGATTAGACAGCGCGGCATTTGCTTACGGAAAACTTGATTGCCCACATGGCCCGCCTCTACGGGGAGAAACACCTACTCCCCTTTGACCCCATGCGCCTCTCCGACTGACCCATGCGTCCTGCGTGAATCTAACCCTCTCAACGCCCAAGCCCACTGCCTATCCATCCTGCTGCTGCACCGGGTCAGCCAGGGCGGCTCCCTAATGTTGTACCGGCCACTGCCACTCACCTCGGGAGGAGGCCCCACGGGCCGCACCATCCTCTCCAGCAGCTGGAGCCGCGTCTTCTCGCGTGACTGGCCCAGGCCAATGCTCATGTACTGGAGGAGAGGCGGATGCCCAAGGTAGCTGGACAGCGAGTCGCGCGCAATGTTGGACGTCCATTCGTGCTTGGTCGTGTCTGCGCTGCCGATGCCTATGTATCGCGCCTGTAGCGCTTCGAGCTGCTGTTGCGCGCGGAGTTTGTCGGCCATGGCGGCGATAGGGTGAGGCTATGGGTTGTAGGCGAGGTTGGTGTCACGCAGATGATCAAGAAGCGGCGGGCATGCCAAGACAACGCCCATTTACGCCACAGTCTTGTGACGCCACAGCCTTCTAACGCCACAGCCTTCTAACGCCACAGCCTCCCATAACCAACACAGTCACGAGCCAAACAGCTCACTCGCACGCACCCTCACACCATGGCAAGCCAAGACACACAAATGGGCAACACGCCCTTGACTCCCGCCAACGACACAGACCTCACCTCCCCCGCCGTCGACTCCTCCCCTGACACCGTCCCTTACAACGAGGCTTTTGAAAATGATCTCATGGACCTGATTCTGCATCCCCCAACCGCCCCCACACAGCCCACGTCGTCATTGGATACCCAAATCATCGCCGCAAACCAGCTGCCTATCCCAATCACCTCACATCTCCGCACATACCCCTCACCCATACCCGGCCTCTACGTCACGCAGCCAAACGGATACCACACGGGTGGCCCCGGACCTTCTTCACACACCGTCAACAAGTTTGCCGAGAGGTTCATCCGGGAGCATGACGTAGACGATGCGGGTCAGTTGGAGAGGGTGGTTGAGGCACTGGTCAAACGGAAGATCGAGGAGGCGAGGGAGAGGATGGTAGCGAGAAGCGATGCGGTGGAGAAGAATAGGGCGATTGATAGGGAGCTGGAGGATTTGAGGCTGCAAAGGAGTGCTGAGTTGAGGGTTATGGAGAGGGTCAAGGGAGGGAAGCGTTAAGCCGCTGTTGGTCTCGCTTTCGCAAAAGCGCAAAGACGGCCCAGAAGAAGGGGGACGGGGCGAACCGGGCCTTACTACGAGTAAACAACCAACCGCTACTGTTAGAGAGGCCTACATTGCTGGAATTCCCCACATTCTAACGTAGCAAGAGCCTTGGACTACTAATGCGAATTCCTCGCATAGACATCTAGAAGTCACCGCAGATGGATCATGTCGCATCCTCGTACCGCCCCACCGCAACGACGAAGACGGAGAGTTCTTCAGTAGTCACAGCATGGTACTACCTAGTGCAAGACATCAAGCTGATCTGAATATCATCGCCTCCCTCGCACGTCGACGGCAACGTTCGTTATTACCAGTGGCACCCGATCTCGCCATAGCAGTATTTGGCATCATCAGCTTCATAGTCACATGGTTCTACGCTACGCGGAAGAATAGCACGCGGCGGTACCGAGATACTATGGTGTAAAGGCGGGAGCTCATCGCCGGTACTCTTCTTTCTTCCTGAGTATGTACCGCAGCGTACAGGCAAAGCCAGGAATTATCCACAAGAACACGAGCTCCACTAAGCCAAGTCTCCTATTGGCATGCATAGTTGTTCCAAAACCACAACGGCATTTTCTGGTGATCTGTACCACCACCGTTAGTTTCGAGACCTTTTTCCATTATATCATTACATCATCGCTGTATCACTGCATCTCCACCTCGGTCTCCTTCCTCATCTCCTTATTCCGACCACGACTCCTATCCTCTTTAGGCCTCTCCGTCGCCTCCAGAATCTGCAACTCTGTGCTCAGACTTGAGTCAGGTGCAGGTTCCGCCTCTCCAGCACACGGTGGGCTTTGCTGCATGGCTGCACCTCCCACGCCGTATCCATCAACACCATCTAGATGTAGTTTTTCGACCCCAGGGAAAAGTTCCTCATGGGGATATCGGCGAAGCGCGGGAGCGGCGTTCAAGAACCGTGTTTCGGTTGCGCTGTGAGGAGCTGATACGCCAATGGCGAGGGTAGATGGGAGTTCTGCGTCTGCTTGTGTGCCTGCTTGTGTGCCCGTCGCCCCTTCTGCAGTATCAGTAGCTGTGACAACAGGCTCTTCTGGTAAAGGTGTGCTGGTGCCACTCCATGTCGCGCTCGCATGACCTGTCTGTGGCGCTAGGTTTGCTGGGGCCTGCGGTCCAAAGACGTTCATCTCCTCGTCTGTTCGACCAAAGCACTCAGCCCACCATCTCGCTTGCCCTTTGCGTGGAAAAATCATGCGCTCCTTGCCACGGACGTCATCATTGACTTCTGGATCATATTTGGGGTTCATGAATTCCTGTCTTCGGCAGAGAAAATAGTCCCATACGCTTCTCGTTCGTTGTTTGGCCTTGGCGTCCACACGCTCCTTTTCGCTGTCGAAGAGGAAAGTGCCGTACTGGCATGAATAAAGGTGGTATAACAGGCGTCGCAGGAAACGCTCACTGAACTCGAAGCGTGTCGGGTGTTGGTGATGGATCTGGTATACGCAGTCGAGAAATTGGTGGAAGACTGGCGAGAGCTCACCAGGCTTGGTGACCCGCATTTCCTCTGCGGCGCCAGCCTTGACAGGCGTTGGAGAAGCGACATCGGCGAGCTCCGATATAGCCTCTGTTCCAGTGGTATCCGGGAGCTGGTTCAAGGAGTCGTTGGAATCGTTGTGCCTGTTAAATAAGACTCGTGCACCGCGTATGGCATTCTCGAATGGATTACCGCCAGCAGAGCCATCGTTGCCACGCTCAAGTTTCTCGTTCTCGATGGTGAACCACTTCTCATGGCTAAGGAAACCGGATCGATGACGGAACATGTGTCCAAAGGAGAGCCAGTCCTTCTCCACCAGGATCATGAAGCCCTCAAGTGTGCGGTAGTATGGATCCAGTAAGATCTGACTGAGGGCACTCAGTTGGCTCGTGCGATCCCAGCCGTCCGAACAGTGAATCAGTACATGGGAGTGCATGATGCCCACGGTGGTAGCAATCAAAGCTGTGCCATCGAGAATGTTGGCAATGTGCTTGATCCAGTTGCTCTTGGCCAACAGCTGCCTGTTTGGCGGGAAGGACGCCAAATCGGATTCTTTGATGGCCTCGATGACAGCGTCGAGGGACTTGCGCATGACGTGGATGTTGTCGATTCCAAGGTAGGCCTTTTCGGCCCCCGGGTAATGGTCCATATTCTCGGAGCCCAATCCAATGGCCTGCATGGCATACGCGTTGACCGTGGGTCTGGCATCGACGATAAGGTTCCGCTGCTGGGCGCCGTAGACCTTGGGCAGGACGTCCGCATCGGAGCAAGACGACTCGGGTGTCAGGTCGTGTGTGCTGGGCGCAGTAGGGCCACGGTTAGTAGCCCAGATGGCGGCGACAAGGCGCTCGTCTTGGGCATTGCGGTTGCCGCGGAGGCCCGGAGTTGGCTGGGAGCTGCGGGTAATGGAGCAGTTGTTGAGCGGGTGGCGGTAGACGAGGGCGGGAATGCGGTGGCGCGAGCGATACTCGCCGGCATAGCGCAGCACGCTGTCCGAGACGTTGGCGGGCACGACGACGAGGGCGGGGTACGTCTCGGCGTACTGGTAGGCAGCGTTGATTTCGGAGATGCGCCAGCCCGTGTCGGCGTGCTTGGGGCTGATGCCCAGGCGGCGCCACTCACGGCGGGCGTCGTAGAGCAGCCAGCCATTGTGTGTGTCTTCGGGCGGCTTGGGCTGGTAGCTGAAGGCGAGCAGGCGATCGAGGCGGCCGAGGCGGCAGGCCAGGGCGCGGATGCTGTCGTAGACGGCGCGTGCCTGGCCGTCGTCGGCGAAGAAGAAGGCAAAGAAGGTGAAGTCGCGGCAGCGGATTCGCATCGACGCGTGCTGGCGCAGCGCTGGCGGGCTCGGCTTGAGGCAGCAGTAGTTGATGAGCGGGTACGTGATCCACACCTCGCGCGGCCGCGGTGGAGGCGTGTTGGGCGCATCAGCGGGCGGCGGCGTGGGCAGGCAGGTGAAGACCAGGTGGTGTGGCATGACATGCAGCGTGCCTTCGTAGCGCTCGCCGCGGCGCATGAGCTGCACATGCTGCACCTTGCTCACGCGGATCTGCTCCATGCTGGGCGACGGGCAACCGGTGGGGACAGCCCGTGGGGACGGCGTCGACAGGAACAAGCAACACCAGACAGCAGTGCGAGGGGAGCAGCGCCCTTCTTGGCACACACCACCCCAGCCACCATCACGCCCAGCTTCACGCCCAGCTTCACGCCCAGCTCCACGCCCCGACGGTGCAATCGCGCCAGCTTACAGATTCCTCCTACCGACCACACGTGAACTATGGATTCTTCCTACCGGACGCGCTGCACGCCACACGCCACACGCCGCCCGCCGCCACCTTGCCCCCTCCTCCCCCGGCCGGCTGGCCCTGCTGTCCTGCCGCTCGGCACCACCAGCTACGCGGGAGGAGGCGGGGGCGGCACGTCGCTCGGCGGTGGCGGCGGTGGAATGTCGCCAGGCGGGGGAGGCGGCGGTGGCGGGCTTCCCGCGCCGCCGTAGCTCTGGAACAGAGGCCCCAGGCCAGGAGGAGGCCCTGCAGGAGCTGCAGCGCTACCATAGCCAGGGGCCCCATACCCTCTAGGCGCAGCCATGCCCGGCACGCCCTGCTCGTAGCCATGGTAGTTACCATAGCCGCCGCCGTATCCCGCGCCGCCACCAGATGCAGCCGACGCCCAAGGCGCAGCGGTGCCGTAGCCGTTGTCTTGGCCATAGCCCTGGCCGCTGCCACCGCCACCGCCTGCCCATGGGGCGGCGCCCCCCTCACCACGGCCGCGATCGTCGCGAGCCCAGGGCGCCGCGCCGCCCGCCGCGCCACGCTCCCAGGGCTTGACTGCCCGCTCTCCTCCGCCATAGTTGTCGCCGCCCGCTGGGCCGCCGGCTCCTCCATTGCCGTTGTATTCAATCGCACCACGAGCCGGTGCGCTGCCGCCACCCATTTCGGCCATGAAAGCGTCGAGTTCATTCTCCGGTGCGCCGCCGATACGTGGTGCCTGGCGGCCTTCGGGGCGGCCGTCGTTGCGCCATGGTTGACCAACCTTGCGATCGGTGCAATCACGAGCCATATGTCCGGCTTGGCCACAGACACGGCAGATGATGCTGGCCGTAAAGTTCTGCTTCTGCGGACAGTCGTATTTACGATGACCAATCTCGCCACAGTTCTGGCACGCCTGGTTTTCATCGTCACGAAGGGTCCCGTTAAGAGCAGCAAGCTCACGAAGCTGATTACGCTTGAGTTCGTTCTGGCCTTCGGGAATGGAGGCAGCCTGTAGGGTCAGCAAGTGGAAGCGAATAGGAGAGATACCACTCACCGTTTCAATCACGTTGTGGATGAGCTTCTTGGCCTTGTTAACCTTGTCCTCGGTGTCGGCCATGATGAGACAATGCAGGTCCTCCTCCTGATTGCTGGTGTGAGCCGCGTCAGAACGCCCTTTGCCTTCCTTAACTGAGCCCTTTCCACGAATAGCAATCTTGGCGCCCGACTCGGATTCCATCTTCTTGAGCGTGTTCCCACGGGGGCCAATGAGCAGACCAACTGTTAGTGCAAAAAGCTGTGGTTAGTCTTTGATCAAAAAGAGTGAGTAATAATAATGAGGGGTTAGTGACATAGCCGTGCTGCAGATGCTGCGCGATGCAGATAGCCATCAGGCAGTCTGAGCAGGCTGGTCAAGACAAAGGCTAGGACAGAAGCAAACGCGGAGAGGGGGGTTAGAGGGGTTAGTTCCGTACTGAAGTTAATCTCTGGGTAGTCATTGACTGGAACATAGACCTTCTCTTGCGTCTTAGTAGGCCGCCTGTAGTCGGCGGGCGGATGGTAGTTGGGAAGCGTCTTCATCGCCTTCTCCACAAGCTTGTGGCGCTCGTCTTCGAGGCGCTTACGGTAGCGGAACTCGCGTGTATTGACTCGGCGACCGAAGTTGTCGTACTGTGGCGGAGGAGAGGGAGACCTGCCGAGACGGTTAGTATCGGGCAGGTGCCTCAGCAGACCAAGAGGCGCGTACCTATCGCCATCGGCGGGCACGACGTCGTTGATCTTCAGCTTCTGCGTGATTTCTTCGATGCGAAGGTGCAGCGTGTACGCGTCCAGTTGCTCGGTGGTCATGGCGGCATAGATGGCCGTAGGCAGGCCCATCAGCCCCGCGGCCTTGTTCTCGCTGGCATCGCCCCATCGGTTGCGTTTCTTGCGCTGTCTCGGACCATCGGCCTCTAGTGGGTGCGTCAGTTTGGGCGGGCGCCGGCCCAGGGAGCAGGGAGACGCGACGTACCTCGTGTTGGGCTGCGGCCGCGCTTCAGCTCCGACAAGCCCTCGGCAGGCGCTGAGGGATTGTAGCCGCCCTCCTCGCCTCCGTCCCCGCCGCCGAAGCGACGGCGGTTGCCGAGCGGGATGTTGTTCGAGCCGGTGATGCCTTGGTTGCGCCACGACATGGTTGCGGTGAATGAAGAACGGCTGGGGGATGGATGGGCGATGGCAAAGTTGCGTGCGGCACCAACTATCCCGGCGCGCGCTAGTGGCATCACGTGACTGGTCGTCTCACTCCGCCCATGGAAGCGATCCGTGTCGCTGCAGCATCACCAGTACGGACAACATGTCTCAAAAATCTGACATTACGCTGTACACGACACAGACGCCCAATGGCATCAAGATTTCTATTCTCCTGGAAGAACTGGGGTATTTTCCTCCTCCTCGGCCTCGCCAGCCACTCGCCCAAGTCGCTAAGCATGCGTTGAGGCTGTTTCTGTGTCATTGCTAATAGAACCAAGACTGCCGTACAAGACGCACAAAATAGACATCTCCAAGAACACCCAAAAAGAAGACTGGGTGTGTACCTTTGGCGCCACATTGCCTACTCGGCTGCACTGACGCACACACCCAGTTTCGTGCTATCAATCCCAACGGCCGTATTCCAGCTCTGACGGATACTTTTGAGGATGGTCAAATGATCAGACTGTTTGAGTCTGGCAGCATCATGCACTATTTGGTTGATCGGTATGATCCCGAGTACAAGATGAGCTTTCCCAAAGGCACACGGGAGTACTATGAGATGAACAACTGGCTGTTCTTTCAGAATTCTGGCGTAGGGCCAATGCAGGGTCAAGCCAGTAGGTTTCTTCCGCTTCTCATTTTCCCTGGCTGATGTCAATGCTACTACCTATGTTGCAGATCACTTCACGCGGTATGCACCCGAACGTATCGAGTACGGTGTCAATCGATATCAGAATGAAACGCGCCGTCTCTACGGTGTGCTTGATAAGCATCTCGCATCTGACAATAGGCCCTATATCGTTGGCGAGAAATGTACAGTTGCAGGTAAGCACAATTGCTCCAACAACAATTCAACCTCTTCAACCTTCAGTGACGGCCAAGTGTGGTTGCATAATACCTTCCGGAGCGTTTTTCCATCTACTTGATTTCCACACTTACAACACTACAGATGTCTCACACTACGGCTGGGTCGCTTCGGCTGGCTGGGCTGGTGTCAATATGGATGAATTCCCTGCTCTTATGGCATGGGAGGAGCGGATGACGGCGCGTCCTGGCGTCGAGAAAGGCCGACACATACCCGATCCACACACGATCAAGGCATTACTCAAAGATAAAACGAAGATGGAGGCTCAAGCGGCCAAGGCCCGTGAATGGGTGCAGGCGGGAATGAGGGAGGATGCTGCTAGGCGTACGGTAGGAAAGTAAGCATCTATCGAATGAAATAATTTGGTCGATCGGCGCTAAGCGCGGAAGGGTTTTGGGAAAGATGCAAGGTTTCAGATGGGGTATCTAATGGCCAGTGAGTATTAATAAAGTTCAGACACGAAATCAACGACTAAACTAGCCGAATAAGCGCATTCCCAAGCCCCTTCTCCATATACGTATTTTCTGAAACCAGAATCAACATATCAACACTGGACGAGAGCGACAGGAGAAGGCGCTTGAATCGTAGTCGGTGATTTGTTCTCGATGATTGGAAACGTAGGACTCGTGTTGTTCTAGGGTGTGACGTATCATTCACGGTCCCTTAGTATTGGCACTAAGCAGTACCTTTTGCCCGTGTCTCAGGAAGAGAGGACTTCGCTCGTATAGGCCACGGGCAAACGTCCGAGATGCGGGTGCTCTACCTAGTACATAATATGCATGATGCAGCCACCTCGTCGGGCGCCTTGTGGGCGGGAACATACTGCAGCTCTCGGGTGGATAGCTACGGCTTCCGCTCAGACACGCTCGATGAATGGTGGGTGGGTAACCAGGGCCGACAAATTGCCGTGTGTGTACAGGTAGATTACGTCTTCTCGAAGCAGACCCAGCCGATTCAGGCGGTAATTACCAAGGTTGACGAGTAGCACCCACCTGTGACTTGGTGTCACATACAATGGCATGCTTGGCCCTGACGTTTCTTGATTGTGTGTGTACTATGTATGTGTCAGCGTAACTAGTTGGAATTTGGAGTTTGGGGGTAATTTCCAGGCTTCGTGCATATGCCGACTCATGGACGCTTATGTACATATATGTAGATGCACTATGGGTTGACCATGGATGGCCGCGGTGCCGACGGTGCGGATGGACGGGTTTCAAGAGGGTACTATTATGCATGAGGATGATAACGGGCTATGATGGATGGAATTCCTCGAGGTTTCCTGGTGTAGGCGAGGCTGCCATTGTCCAGACTCCACGACTCCACGACTCCAGACTCCACCGGCTGAATTGGGGTGGCTAAAATGGGCGGAAACGGGGAAGCACCCTGGCCGGGCGCCTAGGCCAAATGACGACTAGCTGCCGACGCTAACTGCCCCAGGAAATGGGCGCATCCAATCGTCACCCCGTCTGTCACACCTCCTACCGCCCTCGAATCAACATGGCCACCTCTGATATTAACGACATCACCTCTGCTCCTTGCTGATATCGCGTCTCAAGCCACCCGAGCGTAGACGTAAATCCTGGATGGGACCGGGTTCCCTCACAGTCCTGGTCCTCGGCACCAGAGCGCCGTCCGGAGGCGCTCCACATTGGCGGACAATGTACTTACTACTTACTATGTATGCTTCCCAAGAGCAACTCACGCATGACCACTGCGTCACCCTCTGTTTTCCCTGTCCACTCCTCATCCCCTCGTGAGAACGCCAGCATCACAGTTGTTGTTTCCTAGTGTCCTCTCTACCCACACTTTCCCATGGAGCCCTCGACCGTCGGATCGGTGGAGGGGCTCGGGGTCGAACGGAGGACCTCCGCGCCCGTGAAGCGCAGAGTGAGTCGGGCTTGCGATCATTGTCATCGGATGAGGACCCGATGTAACGGACAGACACCCTGCTCGCGATGTATCGGTTGGTAGCCACCCCATTGCTGTTGCCATGGACTTCCGATTGAGACAAATCCCAGAACTTGAGTACGTCTGCCAGTACCAACGAGAAAAGAAGCGACGGGGAAAGGTATTTGCGCATCTTATTCTTCAATATCAACCGTTCCGAGACGCGTAATCAGTGGCACGTTGTAACGGCAATCGATGTACTCGGCCATTGCCTGAGGGATGCATTTTCCTCGGCGTTCACGCTGACTTCCATAGGTACCTAGACATATCCAAAAGCAGAGAGAAGAAGTAACTACTACACGACACAGCCCACCAACGCCAACTGCCATGTCCAATGCTTACTACGAACGACCAGCCGTCATGGCCGAAATCGAAGAGAAGGTCTGGTCACAGTCGGACACGCCGCCAGTCATGCAGCACTTCTCGAAGAGCAGCTTTCACAACAATGGTCCCGGTGATTGGCCAACTATACAGCCCGCGCCAACTTTTAATCCACCGGTCAGCAACATGATGATCGATCCATTATTGTTGGACTCTGGAGCAGCATATCCCCCTATGCATATGGAAATTTCGCGCAATGAAGAGCTTATGTATCCTGTGAACGGCATCCATCTCATCCCTAGATCAAATGGTGCGTCTGTGACGATCCCACCGGAATATGCGAACCTGGGTTACCACATTCAGTATCAAGCTGCACGAAAATCATCGCTACATAGTTATGGCTCTACCGATACGGGATCCCCCAATTCAGGGATCAGTGGAAGCTCCTCACGAAATGGCGGAGGCCTGCAAACCTGCAGGTATCCAGCACTGAACCCTCTACTTCCACATCTCGGGTCTATCTTGAGCACTTCCACAGCCTGTGATCTTCTCGAATTCTATTTCCAGAGCTCATCTTCTGTTTTCATAGAGCCAGTCTCGCCATACATTCTGGGCTCTGTCTTCAGGAAACGGTCATTCCTGCGCCACCATAAACCACGAAAATGCAGTCCTGCTTTGCTAGCAAGCATCCTTTGGGTTTCAGCTCAAACGAGCGAAGCCAGTTATCTGACCTCGTCACCCTCAGCGCGCGCTATCGTCAGCGAAAAGCTATGGAGACTGACTGTCGACTTGTTGAAGCCACTGGTTCACTCGCCATCTTCCCATGGATTTTCTCCAAGCTCAGGACTCACTTCTGTTACCCAGAACGCTTTTGGTGCCGACCGAGCCACAGGTCACTACGATGGTCGGTCGGGTGGAGTGATGCCACCCACAGGCACTCTTGACGACGTAGCAACATATATTAATTTGGGGGTCGTTACGTCGGCTAGTGAATACAAGGCGGCATCTCTACGCTGGTGGAATGCGGCCTGGTCATTGGCTAGGGAGCTTAAACTAGGACGAGAGCTTCCCCATATGGCCTCGAAAGATGAAGATAGACAGTCAACGACAACTGAAAATGGGGACATCGATATCAGTCCCTCTGATTGCTCACATTCAGGAATTCAGGTTCCCGTAGGAACTTCAGCGGCAGCTATCGTAGAAGAGATGAAAGAGGAGCGTCGTCGACTCTGGTGGCTACTGTACATGGTTGACCGACATCTGGGGTTATGCTACAACCGACCTTTGGCAATGCTAGATAACGAATGCGAGGAACTATTTCAGCCAGTACCGGATACTCTTTGGCAAACTGGCGAGTTTTACACTGGCCCTTCTGGCCCACGAATCCAAGGTCTGGATTTCCAGTGCACCTCACACGACGTTTATGGTTTCTTTCTGCCTCTGATGACGATTCTTGGCGACATTGTGGATCTCAACGCGCAGAAGAACCATCCAAGGTTTGGACAGCAAACTACTTGGGAGCTTCACGAGGCAGAAATCACTCACCAGCTGGAGAGATACGCGTACAGTATCGAAGAGTTTAAAGCGCAATATGGGTGCGCCGCGGCCGAGGAAGGTAGTATGAATCAAAGGATTGGCTCTCTGGATTCAGTACGAAGCGAGTGGACCCATCAAACACGAAAAGTAGCAGCCTATGCGACTCACATCATGCATGTATTGCACATCCTTTTGCATGGTAAATGGGATCCGGTTACTCTTTTGGAGGACGACTATATGTGGATTTGCTCTCAATCATTCCTCGCGGCAACATCAAATGCAATCTCCGCAGCAGCAGCCGTGGAAGAAATTTTAGCTGTTGATCCCGATCTGTCCTTTATGCCATACCTGTTTGGCATGGTGAGTAATATTTTCGTCAAGAGACGTCGATGAAGCTGACATTATGCAGTACCTTTTGCAGGGAAGCCTAATCTTGCTCTTACTGGCGGACAAGCTGTCTACCGAGACAAACGATGGAGTCATCAGAGCCTGTGAGACAATCGTGCGTGCCCATGAAGCTGCCGTAGTGACACTCAACACCGAATACCAGGTAGGTTCATCTCTTTCCTGATACTGATTCCTGCTAACAACTACAGCGAAACTTTCGCAAAGTGATGATTTCAACACTGGCACAGATCAAAGGTCACGGCCACGCACGTGAGATGACCCCGGCGAAACGCCGAGAAGTGCTTTCCTTGTATCGATGGACGAGTCTGGGGAACGGGTTGGCCATTTGAGATGGTCCAGGCTGGCCCTCAAGTACGTTGGGAAGTGATGTGCATTTGATTCATAGCGAAGGACTTTGGTAAGAACGCTTGACGCGGAAACAAGCTATAGAAAATTACAAGGCCGACTTTGTCCGGTTCCTTGGTGCGAATAAGAGATGGCATGTACCTGTAGATCGGCAAAATGCCCAGTAAATTTTCACTGCGGGACGCATTTTCGCCAGGCCTAGTTGACGTTAGAATGTGTTGCTTGAAGGAAGTACGTGAGCAAAGAAGAACACGCCTATGTCAAAGAACAATATCGTGACCCATAAGCTCTTCTCTATTTCCATGACCCCTTTGATACCTTCTGCAACAGCATTGACTTTTTCTCGTAACAGTCTCTTGAGTGGTCTGCGGGAATATCCCCCGTACCCGTAGTATGACTGGATAGCCGACTTTGTCCCTGGAATCGCCGTCTTGGTCAGAATCCAGTCACCCTTGCTGAGCACTTTTTGGAGCCTGAAAGCCTCCTCGAATTTGCCCTCTGCATATAGTTTCTAGACATGGACACATGTTTAGGGCAGAACGTTGGCACCGCCAGCAATGATACCTGAACCACCGCTGCCCATAGTCTGGGCTGTAAAGTCGGCCATTCCGCCGAATGCCATGTACCCCGTAACCTGGGGAGATAAACCAGAGGAGCTCGGTCAGCGCTGATATACGAGCGAGCGAGAGATAGCGAGGCAATTGGCGTTGTTGTTGAAGTTTCGTAGGCCACGTGTTTCCATTAGGATGCGGGCTTTTTGCGGGAGGGGCTGAAGCATACTACCGGCACCTATTGGGGGGAGAGAGGGGGGAGGGGGTACCCAGTGCAGGGTGGAGGTCAAGCCTGTGGAGAAACTACTCCACCAATGACAACCAGTAGTTATCGGTAGGTACAGCAAGTGGGTGCATACAACATCAGGCGCGTCATTACCAGTGCTCATGATTGATTCCGCTTCATTCACTCCCTGTTCTCAACACCTGCTTCCACCCCGTAGGCCACCGAAATCGCACCCTCCCTTGCCATTGTGTTCAGATCGAATTGACATGATGGCGCCGTTGGAGGTTCTCATGGTACGTGACCTCCCTCGTCAGCACCAGAAGATCTGCGAAACGATGACTCTTTCTTCTTGGCTCGGGCCATTCACTGCCTTATTTCATGTGCATGCACGCGGCAATGTTTCTCGATTCCATCTTCTGTACCGGACTCGTTCTCAGCCCAGCTGATGCGACGCCTAGGTCGGGACTGGCGAGTACACGACTGGATTCGTTGGAGGCGGCGCGTCAAAGTCCGACAAGAAAGTTGGTGTCGTGGGCCTGACACTGTTTGACCTCCGACGGCGCGGAAAAATTGGAAAGCTGTCCATGGTGGGCGTTGCTGGCGGCAAATTCCCCGCGATACGTGGGTAGCGAGTTGATTGCTGCTCGCCTGCAAGACGCTGATTTGAGACAGGCGAACACCTCCAGAGAAACATCTCCGAGGTATACAACGGGTTGGACGTTTCATTCGAGGAGTTCCCCAAGGAAGGAAAGACAGACCCGGAATCGTACAAGACGGCAATTGACACGCTCCCTAGGGGCAGTGCTAGTACGTCTTCCACCCGGCAGAGCAGGTCGCATGGTTGCTTTGCTCACACAGCTAGTCACCATCTTTACGCCCGACACCACCCACTACCCAATCGCATTATATGCAGTCGAGCGTGGCATCCATGTCCTAATCACCAAACCTGCGGTCAAGCTTCTCGCACACCACCAGACGCTCCTCGCCTCTGCAAAAGAGCACAATGTCTTTGTCTATGTTGAACACCATAAGCGATACGACCCCGCCTATGCGGATGCGCGGTTCCGAGCACAGCAACTGGGCGACTTCAACTACTTCTACTCTTACATGAGCCAACCGAAGTAAGCAAGACGCATCGGCAAGGACGGCAAGAGTGGCAACTAATAGCATGTCCAGGAGTCAATTGGAGACGTTCAAGGCATGGGCTGGGAAAGAGAGTGATATATCGTACTACCTCAACTCCCACCACGTTGACATCAACGAGTCCATGGCCCCAGGCTACAAGCCCGTGCGCGTCATGGCGAGCGCGGCGAAGGGGATTGCGACCAACTTGGGCTGCGATGCGGCTACGGAGGATACCATTACGCTGCTCACAGACTGGGTCAAGAAGGACGACCCAAGTCGGCGTGCGACGGGTGTGTATACAGCAGGGTGGGCTGCACCCCAAAAAGCCGGTGTCCACTCGAACCAATACTTCCACTACATGGCAGCCACCGGCGAGATTCGTATCAACCAAGCCAAGCGAGGCTACGACGTCACCGACGACGAGGGAGGCCTGCTATGGTACAATCCGTAGGTTGAGCATGCCAAACTGCGTCGTGGGCTTTACTGACGATCCGTTAGATTCTACATGAAGTATGCTCCTGACGAGGAGGGCAACTTTGCAGGCCAAACCGGCTACGGGTACATTTCCTTTGAAAAGTTTGTGGATGCTGTCAATGCTCTCAAGGAGGGCAAGGTCACACTCGAGCAGCTAGATGCGCGGCCGTTGCCTACACTCAAAAATACCATTGCCACTACTGCGATCCTGGAAGCAGGGCGTAGATCACTAGACGAGAATAGACCCATCGAGATCATCGAGGAGCATGGGGTATGGTCTTTGAAGTAGCGTCAGAATCGGAAGCCGTCAAATCAATCCGACACAATCAATCAGTGGCGGATGAAATCATGCAAAGAGGGCAGCCAAACTCCCCGGACCTGAACCAGAACCCAGCGCCTTACCAGGAGGGGAGGTGTAGTTTCCCTAAAATCGGCCAGTACAGCGTTGTGATTTGGTACTGTGGTAGATGATGATGATGATGATGATGTTCTGGACGACAGCGACTCTGCATACCACACTTGTTCATGCTTGCGCGTGGAGAGAGAAGATGAAGCTATCTCCGACGGCGGGCGTCTGATCACAGTCTATAGTTTTCGCTACCTCGGCCTTGGTCAAAGACATGTCCATCACGCGGCGCGACACCGCATTATGCCCAAGTCAATCCAAGGAGCCTGTGCCGTGGGAAAGCGCGCCCATTTCTCGTCTCGCAGACTTGTTTGGCGCATCAGACATTGCCCACGCCTCACAGCCATCTAACGAGCAGTCTTCTCTATATCATCCAGCTTTGTCAACAGACCCTGCACCTCTTTGACCAACCCCTTCCTCTTGAGCCTCGCTTCGGGATCCCCCTCTGTGTCGACGCCATCCAGCTTGAAAATGATCTGCGTGAGGATTGTCTCGCTGAGCTTCTTGTACTCGAATTCGCGCTTGGCCTGGTCGTCCGGCGGGCTGTTCATAAATTGCACAGCCAAGGGCACGAGTTCTGTGTGGAACCTGCTCGCGATTTGGTCAAGCTTGCCCAAGGGGGTGAGGGGGGTCTGGGCACGGGGCGTTGTGGACGCCGCGGCGGGTTTGGGCGCGGCGTTGATGTGGGAGGGTATGGGAAGGTATTCTGCGTGGGCGCCGGGCGTGGAGTAGCCCGGGGTCGAGGTGCCAGACGCGGCTACGGAGACGGGGCCCTTGCGCTTGCTCCTTCTGCCGCCACGCTTGCGCGACTTCTTCCTGCTCGACGTGGCTGCGCCGGAGTCGACGCCATCATCATCATCATCGTCGTCGTCGTCGCCGTCGCCGTCGTCCTGACCGCCGTCCTGGTCGTCGTCGCTCCAGGCGCGTGGCGGGGCCTCCTCTGCGCTGGGCGCCAGGCCGCCGACCACCGCCTCACCGACGGTGATGAGAAGCTCGCTGCCGGTGCCATCGCCGCGCAGGCCTTCTTCGCGCGCGGTGCGCTCGTCGTGCTTGAGGTTGCGGCCCTTGAAGAAGAGGCGGATGCGGCCGGGGTGGTCGATGCCCAGCTTCTTCGCAGCAGCCTGGCGCACGGTGCCTATCTTGAGCTCGCCGTTCCGGATGCTGTGCGCCGGAAAGTGGGTGGGGTAGTGTGTGCGGCGCTCCTTGAAGACGAGCACGTCGGTCTCGCGCTCCGGGTTTCTGTCGTCCCAGTCGACAATCTCGGGCACCGACGCGGCGCCATTGCGCTGCAGGTCCTCGGCGGTGATGTACGAAAAGTCGGCGTCGCTGACGACGCCCGAGTTGGGCGAGTTGCCCGGGCGGCCAAAGGGCGAGAAGCGGCCGCCCCAGCTGCCGCCCGAGCGCGAGAACCACGACATGGCGACGACAAGCGACGCACAGACGATGCCGAGCGCGGTCAGATAGGCCGGGTCGTCGAGGAGGCCCAGCGCGACGTGGTGGCGGAAGAAGCCCAACGGGTTCTTCGCTTCGTCGACGATGCGGCTCGGCGACGCCACGGTGACTGCGCAGTGGGCACTGGCCCGCACGAGCAGGGGGGCGGGGTGGGGGTGGGACAGCGGCAGTGGCGGACAAGGAAGCAGACGCAGAAACACGACGCGTTGGCCGCTGGCACCAGAGAAGGCGTTGGGTGCAGGTAGGAGCGTGTGTGGGCGTCGTTGGCCGTGCGGACTGCGACTTGTTGCGGCCAAATCATCGGGATCATCGGGCAGCCTGTCGTGCATACCGCAGTGATTAGTATGGAGATTCTGACGCAGGGTCCGCCCTTCCAGCCCATGGCCCCATCCACATCGCGCGAGCCACGTCGACTGTCTGTATTCCCAATTCATCTTCATCGTTTCGTTATCTTGTACAAGATGCTAAGCAGCATCGTCGAGGCCCTCATGATAGGCACTGGTCATGGCACAGCAGAGTTGTGTACAGCCCCCGATACGCGCCCGTCCAGCCCGCCCTCCCTGATGCGCCAGTCCAATCCAGAAGTCGTTACAGTACCGAGGAGAAAGGAAGATGAAAAACAAAAACAAAGACAAGGGTTGTG
>Ga0182211_1000125_pt1 | contig 21708 bp, 25 predicted proteins | sample G5R1MG_20_FD_129660 | JGI IMG/M metagenome (GOLD analysis project Ga0182211, IMG submission 129660) | Switchgrass phyllosphere microbial communities from Michigan, USA - G5R2_MAIN_03OCT2016_LD1 MG | ecosystem: Host-associated > Plants > Phyllosphere > Phylloplane/Leaf | place: USA: Michigan... | reverse complement strand
TGTCCAAGGGAGTGGGTGGGCCACGCGGGCCGTGGGGCTGCGAAATGAGGGCGGACAACGGGCCGAAGGGTGTGGGTTGGCGGTGGAGGATGGATGCAGGTGGGTGTTGGTGGGTGTTGGTTGGTGTTGCGCAGGTGAGGGCGGGAGGAGGGAGGCAAGCAACACCAAGCGCCGCGGCAGCGTGGAGTTCTCTCGCGGGTTAAGTAAAGCGCGTACGGCATGGACTGGCCATTGCGAGACCAGTACGGTATACGGTGGTAGTCATGGCCTGCTTCCATGCGTCACCCTCTGCCATCAGCTGCCCATCCGCTTCGCTAGGCGCGACGCCCCCTTCCCCCCCGTGAACACGGACAGGGGCCTGCCCTCCACCACGCCCGCCTCCTCCGCTGGGCACCCGGTGGCCGTGTGCTTAGTCGACCTCGCGTTTCACTCCCCGTCCGGCACTGACATCAGCCCCGACAAGCCATCGGCTAGCCATTGTCCATGGTCGCATGCTAGCCGTGCTGTGGCCGCCTGTCAGCCAGACTTCCAGCCGCTTGGCATCGCCCAGGCCGAGCCGCAGAGTCATGGGCCGCCTTGAAACGCCCGCGCCGTGGGCTGGCGCACGCATCCAGAAGATTGTGGGCTCATCGGACCTGCGTTCTTCTCTACCTCCTCCCGACGTCCAAAAGCTGGCCATGCACCTACCAGCCATGCGCACGCGGCATACGAACAAAGAACGCCATCGTCACACCCATACCCATACCCACCTCGACGCCCTGTCCCGCCGCGTAAGCACCTGCGGGTCTCCGATGCCATCTCACCAACGCCCCATTCACGCTGACCGCAGCAGCCATGGGGGCCTGGGGCGGCCTTGTGTGTCTAGGCAAAGAAGAAGAAAAAGAAAAGGGAGAAGAGAAGAAACACCCGCGCGGGCTCGTCGCGCAAATCACGTCATACCATGCGATACGACGGCCTAGCAAATAAGCCCTCGACCTTGATGGTACGCCGCCAGTCCTATTCATCATAGAATGGGCGCTGGGGAGGTTTCAAGTCACACGATCCAAGCAGGGTTCAAGTGGGTTGTTTGGGCGTCTTACCGAGCGAGTGGCTCCGGGGTAATTTCGCCTACCGACTTGTCCGCTGCAGGCAGTTTTTGGAACAAATACCGCGGTTCATACAGGTAGGTAGTGCAGTGCATGCATTGTCGAGCTACGAGTTACCATATCGTCAGACTGTCCTAGACGCCATGCGGAAAGAAAGGGTGCTGTCAACCATCTACCTGGCCGAAGCGTCTGCCTCGGTGCTAGGCATCGCATTGTGACTGCCTTCCTCACTCATGGCAATCGGAGTCGGTGCAATCCGTCGCTTTTTGCCTTCGCGCGCCTCGTCAGCCTCCGGTACCGGTTGTAGCTCTCTCTTCCTGGAGCCCGTCAGTACTTCGTCTCGATCCGACTCGCTCCGCTCGCTCTCTCGCCGTCCAGCATGGCCGGTGTAGGCAGTTCCACTGCCAGAGCCGCTAGCGCTGTGGGAATCTCCTTGCCCGTGGGCCGGTGTGAGAGGCGGCGTCCACATGGGCACAGGCCCGGAGTTAGCAACGGCTATGCTTGGTACCGACGACATGGCAGGAGTAGGGGCGTTCATAGGTCCCGTCTCCCCGGTGCCAGGAGCAAAGGACGACGCCGTCGCGATACTGGAAACTGAATTACTTCGTGTCGGGCTCCCGGGCCTTGCGGGGACGAACGAGCTCGGCGAAGCGGGGAAACCTGCAGAAGGTTGCCTTTGCATTGGTGGCATGGTGGCCGTCGCTGTCACAGGCATGCTCCCACTGGTTGGAGTGGGCGTTGGGGTTGAGTGATTCGAGATTTGTGACGCGGCTGTGTTGATTGCAGATGGCATCTGCTGTTGCTGACGGCTGTGAATAGCCAATGGCCCAGTGTACCGCTCACCCAACTCTCCGGGAGCAAACGTAACCGAAGAACAGAATCCGTCGGATGAAGACATCAGCAGTGTGCTTCCATCATTTGACCTGGACACAGGTTAGCAAGAACCCGGCACGCTACATGGGCAACTCGTACCAGGTAATGTCGGTAAAAGTAGCAAAGTGCAGGTTACTGACAATGCACAATGGTTTTTGTTGTTGCGTGTCGTAAATATGAATCGCATCTTGCGTCGCTACAGCGTAGATCATGCGGTACGGAAGACTAAACGCCGGCGTTGGGCCAGCCGGTGGACCCGCCGAGGTCTCGTTGTCAATCGGCTTGGGAGATGGCGCCGACATGCTGGGGGAAGGGGAAGGGGCACTTGTTGGTGGTGGATCCATGGAGGAATGTGACGTCGGTGGTCTGGACCCCATCATGGGCTCTGGTAGAGAAGGCATCTCTTCATCGGTTGACGACGTGTCGATTGTGATCTGCTTCGTTGGCAGTGCATTTTGACGTAGGGTATAGTACACGGGCGAGCATCGTACCGCGACCGAAGGCTTTTTGTGTCCAGGGAGAAACGCAACAGGTGGTTTGTTCAGGCCGGCCCGTGTGTAAATGTAGACAGTGTTGGTGATATCTTCTGCCGGTTTGGCCTCGCCCGTCGAGGGATGCAACGCCTTGTATTGTCCTGCCGGTGTAAAGAGCAGACTGCCATCGGGGGCAAAGGCGAGACGCCGAAAGAACGAAGTGAGCGTTTCGTTGTAGTAGATGGGAGCGTTCCGGACACCCAAAGTGCCAATGCTGCTTATGCTCGGCGAATTCGGCATCACGGCTGGTAACGGCATGGAAGGAGCCGGCGAGGCGGAGCGGCGCGATGAGCCAAACGACGTACGGCGACTGTGTGATGTCGGAGGAGCATGCATCGTGGGGAGTGCGAGTGACTGTGGAGTGCCTGGCATGGATGGAACCGGAGAGCCGAGGGCGAAGGGAGAGTCAGCAACCAACGACGCTCTGCCGCCAAAGTCAGGCGGTGCAGGACTATTCGAGGAGACGCGCCGAGCAGGCAGATCCATTTTGGTCACCTTGCTATGCTGCGCAAGGGAGAATTGGCCATCCTTGTTCTTCAGAGTGTAGATGTGCACAGATCGGTCAGATGATTGCGTCGCAATGTATTCGTTCATAGGATCCCAGGCTACGCCCTGGACGTAGTGGTTGTGTTCGGCAATCTGCCGTACAATACTTCCTAGAGACCGGTAAGCGTGTTATCGCGTGGGGGAGAGGAGGGGGAAGGGAGGATTGCGTTGCGGGCTGCCGTACCAGTCTGCGCGTTGTAGATGCGAGCAATATTGTCCATGCTGCCTGTGATGAAGAAAACGCCGTCGGGAGACCATGCAAGATCGTAGATTTCTGATCCTATGGACCTGCACATTGCCTTTACTCGCCAAGTCTCCTTGTCTTCCAGGCCTTCCTCGAAGTTGTGTGTCGTCTGGTTCTCAGCAGGTACCCAGAGCAGCACATTTCCGTCGTCACCTGCGCTAGCAAGCATCTCTCCTACAATATGTCAGCGGCATCCTACTGGTGGTGTGCAGAGCTGGCGCACCTCGTGGACACCATCGCACAACATTGACAGCCTGGGTATGCTTTACGAGAGTGGAGAGATAGGTGACCTTGCGCTCGTCACCGTGAGACTCGACGTTCCAGAGCTATTGCAAATGTCAGCACGTATCATGAACCAAGGCCAGGCCTGGAGCCTACCCGAACATTGTTGTCTCCACCTGCTGTTGCCAGTCGTCCCTTGCCATGGGGCTCGAAGTGAGCCGAGTATATGGGGGCATTCTCGTTGTGCCAGGACACAAGCAGCGGAGCAGCCTTCATGATGGATGAGGACACGGCTCACGGGCCGTTCGGTCGATCTAGTGGACGAGGGTGGTAGATGCAGTATTGAGTAGGGAAGAGCATGTAGTGGTTGGGCGTGGTGAAAGGGCCCATGCAGTGCGTTGCTGGGGAGGGTTGCACTGTCTGCTGAGCGAGGAGGTGCTGGCTTGTGCAGCACTCACGACACCAAGGCAGCCCGCACAATCGGAGTGAGATATCCGCGTGCAAGCACTAGTACGGTTTCTCGGTGGCCCTGTGCTATCTCGCCGTGGTCTCTGAGGGAATTGAGCAGGCCTGGTCGATTGGCACCTTTCTCGGTGTCCTGCACGAAGCGTGATGGTTCCGCGTCCTGCCGCTAACCCGAAGAGGAGAGCTGATTGGATTGTGTTTCACCGCGTGCAGCAAATTGCCAGGTGTGCACGCTAACTGCGTGTATGATGGAAGCAATACGTGTCCCGGCTTGCCTGCTGTGGGTCTTCTGGATTGTATAGTCAGGAAAGGTCCTTACATCAAGTTTGGGCTATCCATCTGTCTAAGCCTAATCTTTAAGATGCTCCATGCTCTTCTATTTCTGCAAAGAGCTGAGCAGCAGGTAGACACACTGCGCTTTGCACACTACTGCCAGGCATAATATCTATATCTAGATGAACTGCACAAGCTCGCTTTCAGTATGCTCTGACCGTCAAATGGTGTCGGACCTCGTTACAATTACATTATATCTTCATCAACCGGATACGCACGGGCCCTGCTATAGATCGTGATGTTCATACCAAGTAATTGCTCCACTGTTCCAAGAAACCTAGCTAAGTTCTTTCGAGTCCAAAATGTCCAATCACAAGGCAAGCCGCCTCGAAATAGAGCTGGATCTCCTCGAGGCCATGTACCCGGCCCAGATTCACTACGACACTCCATCACGCCAGCTGAAGTTCTCGTATGGGGCTTCGGCGCTCCATCTGCGATTACCCGAGAGCTACCCGGACACAGGACTGCCTGATGTAATCTCAGCAACCAACGCATCTAAGACCGACCTGCGAGTACGGACCAGAGATGTGGTCAACGAGCTAGGCTTGGTCGAGGGAGAAGAGGTATTGGATGTTATCATCGCAGCTTTCCAACAAATCCTGGAGACCAAGGTGGATTGCGCGGCACCGTCACATAGAGAGTGTGAACAAAACACCGAATTACCCCGAGCTGGCCAGGGCCAAGTAAGGACAGTGATCATTTGGCTCCACCACCTTCTCAATACCCATAAACGGAAACTCGCCCTCTCACCGCCTCCTTCATCACCACCTGTCTCAGGGATAACCAAACCCGGCTACCCCGGCATCCTCATCTACCATAGTACTCTGGCCCCTCTGTAGCTGTATTGGAGCACGTCCATGCGCTCAAAGCCCAAAACTGGCAGGCATTTCAGGTCAGGTATGAGGGCGATGAGTTGTGGGTGCTAACGCATGGAGAAGGTGTAAAGGAGGTGGAGAGTATGAGTGATGTTGTCAAGGCTATCGAAGGTACGGTTGAGCAGAAAGCGGAATTTTTGAAGGCTGTAGGGATTAAGTAGAGGTAGGATGTCATATCATCTATGAGCTCTACAACCTACAGGTCTGCATAACGGAATCACTGATTAGATTCCCTGCTCCAACAACCAACACCAGCCACCTATTATACAGTCTCATCATTTGCTGTACCCTGAATTTTTAATCCCAGCGAGTCTCCTTTTTAAGTGGCTTTTCCCAGTCTTTAATATGGTCTGTAATCACCTTGGCAGCCTGGCCAGCAGTGAAGTTTCGACCAATCGCTTCGACAAAATCGCCTTCAGGGTCTATAAATGATTAGTCTTGTGTCCATGGAGGTGCAGCAGCTTATCTTCCGAGAGCTAAAGGCAGATAGGAGTTGTTGGCTTACCCATCAAATAGAAATAAATGCTGTGATCTACGAGATAGTCCTCGCCCGGTTTCACGTTTGAGGGCGTACTGAAGTATACCCTGTACGCTTTGCATGTAGCCTTGATCTCATCGTATGTGCCTGTCAAACCAATGAAGTCGGGGTGAAATTCCGTCAGATACTCCTTGAGTACTTTGGGGTTGTCGCGTGCTGGGTCGCAGGTGATCATGATGGGAAGGAGAACTTTGCCGCACTCAGCAGTGACCTTATCGTACATGAGGGCCATCTTATCGAGCTCGTCAGGACAAATATCTGGGCAGTGTGTAAAGCCAAAATAGACCTGAGAACCTTCTGTCAGCATCCTTTCCATTAGATTCAGAAGCACCCACATACAAGCGAGTATTTTCCCAGCATGTCCTCACTGCTGAATGTCTTTCCGTCCTGGTCCTGGAGTCGAAACGGTCCTCCAACTTTCGGCTTGCCGATTCCCTTTGTCTGTTCTGCTATCCGCTTTCGTGTCATACGCTCCTTCTCATATGTGAAGTATGCCCACAGCCCTCCTCCAGCAGCGACGAACAGTATGGCGGCTGTGAGATTGAAAGGCTGCCATTGACGTCAGCAACTGTATAGATAAATCCGAAAATTCACGCCTCCAAGCGTATGCCCTGACGATATACATGGTACGTACTCCGCCCTTATTCCGTGCACGGATCTGATCGATGGTCTTGGGTTTTGACCGCGATGTCGATTGCGAAAAAAATCGAGTTAGCCCCTTCGGGTCTTTCAACTTGTTTCCATGTGCATGTTGTGTTTTACGGGCTTCCCGCCAGCAGGCTGCCTTTCCTCTTGACGTTGTTCGTAATGATGCGGTGGGGTTCCGAGTAGACGAGACGAACGATCGTTGCGCAACGCGCGAAATTGGTATATTTTGGACGAAGTTCGAGAGACCGGATAAGCAGCGAGCTGGCACAGACATGGCGACTGTGGAGACCGGAGCAATTGAGGGCTTCCCGGTGACGTGATGTGGTGGATGGCGGGTTGGGTGTGGGAACTTTTATCCTAGTCAACGTTCAAACTGTGAGCTTGGACCAACTGGCCTCAGTCGAGCGTGTTGATTTTTACTAGAAGAAACACAGTTCAATTGCTGGAGGAACACTCGTAAATTCAATCCACGCACAATAATACTACAGTCTTGCGTCACCAAGCCTTGCGTACGCCAAGTGGATTCAACCTGCCGCATACCTACTTCTACCCCTCAACTTGGCGCCATACAACCAGAGCATGAAAGGTGCCGGAATACCCAGAACTAGTGCAACAAACCCAAGAAGACTGTTGCCCCATGAGAAGTCTAAAGCCTGATACATCGCTGGAGCAAATAGTGGGAAGCCAAAGCCGGCCAATGACCTCAACACGGTAGCAGCAGCGACCGCGGAGGCCGCGAACCGTGTATATGAATCGACGAGATATGTCTGAATGCATTGGAATCCGATGATTACACCCGAACAGAAGATTGCAGCTCCGATGTTAGGCATTATCCAGTGTAGTTTGGCCTGCGCACTCCATCCGTACCAGAACAAGCCGATCGGGACCAAGAGTGATGCTGGCACCATGAGTGGAACACGAAACTCGGGCCTGCCCACTCCGTTGTTTTTCTTCTTGAGACGCCGATAGAGCAAGTCGTTGATCGGGGCAGTTATTTGGGTCCCTAGGAAGAGACCGATGCCCATGGATAAGAAATTGAGACTCCCTACACCTACGCTCATACGGTAACGCTCCGTCCACAGAAGTGGGAAGGTAGATAGCATGAGGTATGTCAGTCCGTATAGATAAGCCATGTATATGGCGAGGACCTGGACAATGGGTTGGGTCGCGAGGAGCCTGAACGGTCTCTGCATTGCAGTCTTGATTGTAGCTACCAGCGTACGATCTGGGCTCTCAAATTCCGTATGTAGATTCATATTCCCTGTCTCTTTGCGAAGTCTATCACACTTCCACTGTAGGAGCCTTGGTGCATATGTCTCTTGCAGGAAGAAGATCCCAAAGCACTGAACAATGGCGGTGAATATGGAGGTCGAATAAAAGCACCATCGCCACGTAGTATTTTGGCTGATGAAACCGCCAGCTATTGGTCCAATCGCAGGGCCGAGAAGAGGTGCAAGACTGTATATCGAAATGGCGCGTCCACGCTCCTCCGCATGAAAGCAGTCACTGAGGACACCCTGTGCATGTTATTAGGCGCATATCACACCAAAAGTAGATGGAATACTCACACCACCAATAGCCAATGGCGCCGACCCACCTAAACCACTAAGAAATCGGAAGGCCATCAGTTGGCCAGAGGTTCGAGCGAAGCCGCACCCTAAATTCCAAGCCAGGTAAAACAGATTTGATAACTGCAGAACCAGGACTCTACCGTAAATCTCACTCAGAGGTCCGAGAAACAACGGTCCAATTGCATACGCCAGAATGAAGATAGACAGGGTAAGCTGGGCCTCCACTTCGTTCGTGATTCCAAAGTCTGCGCTGATAGAATTCAGAGCCGGTGCTATCATCGACGATGAAATGGGAGAGACGAGAGTAAACGCGGAAACGATGAAGGTAGCCGCCCATTTCCGCTTCATGGACCAATTCTTTGGATTGCCGAGATCATTGTCTGACTCCCATGCTACCTGTGTCGCTTGTTAGCGTTTTCTTCCTTCAACCATTGGAATATTGCTTTGCATTGCCTTGCATTGCTTACAAGATTTGGATCTTTCATTAATCTTGTGGACTGCGTCTTCTTCAGTACAGGAGGCGCCTCGACATCGTGTTGATAAGGAATGCCTGGCCTGATCTCTTCATACGTCTTTTCCACTCTGTAACCGTTATCACCTTCTGGCTCTGCTGCCTCTCCCCTCTCCTTTGCACTACTGATACTGCTGTCTTCAGCCCCTGTCGTCTTCTCCATGTCCACTGCGCCATTCAAATGATCGTGATTATCAAGCTTCGTTGGGTCTGCATCTCTTCTTTCAGTCTCTGTCTTGTGGAGCGACCGCGTGTCTTCATCGACATGAATTCCTTCGCCATCTTCATGGTGGTACACCGAGTGGTCATCCGGAAACTGCGTCGAGAGGATTCGACTAAGGGGGGAACCTCCAGCCCGTGGACAGGAATGCGACCGACTCCTGGATGATTTTCTCGGCCGATCTGGCTTCCCAGGTTCCATTGTGAAGTGCAGAAATCACCGATATGAGGGAATGCAATGATCTTGACGCCTGAAGAGTACGCAACAAAGTACCAGGTTCAATGAAGAATACATGAGAGGAGTCATGATCCAAAAAGTAAGCCGCGGGGTGACGACAAGGTCGCTTTCAGCAGGCTCGCCTCGCGCCTCGCGCCTCCGTTATCGCCATTCACACATCCGGGATTAACGTCTCGCATGCACGAAAAGTCCGGCTTCGAGTGGCGTGCGTGCCCCACCCTTTGGGCTACTCCCTGGATCATCTGCACAGCAGTCGAAATTGGCCTCGGCAATAGACCAAGTGGGTGTGCTTCATGGACGCTGCACCCATCTCTGTGTAATGGATGACGTGGGCACTCGCGCTCCTCCTTTGGGCGCCTGTCCTGGAGTTGAAGCCCGCACTTTTCATTTCATTCATTCAAACCATCAAGGTCAATCCGTGTTCGTAGCGCTTCCCATTGAGGCGGGATTCCCGAAGCATTGGGAGGCTGTGGCTGCTGTACCATAGTATATGCTCAGTAGCCACGGATTGGCGACTACGCTGAGTCGAAAGGTGCCAATCTACATATGGGAAACTCCTGTAACGCAATCGAGTAGGAAACAGCAGTATATGGAACTAGAGGGGGCATACATGAGGGCGTACATAGGGGAGAGAGAGAGAGGTAGCTGCCGGCAGTAGGAAGAGTCAACGATGGCGCTGAAGAAAGGTGCTAATCAAATCCCGTGAGAGCAGCATGGCGCAGCAACTTAGCATAACCCGGCGTAGCCAAGGTTGTCGTTGAAAAGCCTCTTCTGGGTTCGTCGTGAAGTGATTGGATGGCCCCGGAAACATCGTGCGTGTTGATGCGTCGAATTGTGGAGGAGTTCATGCATGTGCAGGCCGGGGTGCTGTGCATGCACGTGCTGGGCAGCTTGAATCAGCCCCGCCCATGACCGATGACAGCCACCAGCGCTTGCGCAACCCTCTACTCACTCGCGCTGAAACCCCCCTATACGCCCGAAAATGCAGTCCCTCCCCGATGCACGCTCACAATCCTTTGAGGAGTTGTATGGCCCTCCAGAGAACTTCCTTGAGATTGAGGTATGTTGTGACTCCTGAGTGTAGCCTGCCTTCAACACTCACCCAGCCTCGCTCACATGGTCGCGTGTGCAGGTTCGCAACCCAATGACACATGGTAAGTTTCCAGAGATCATTCGGGAAGGGCATGGCTAACGCACTATAGGTGTTGGACGCGGCATGTACACAACCTACGAAATTGTAATGCGAACAAACATCCCAGCTTTCAAGCTCAAGTCCTCCACGGTGCGCCGCCGGTACAATGAATTCGAAGCCTTCCGCGATATCCTTGAGCGAGAATCTGCGCGTGTGACAATACCACCACTGCCTGGAAAAGTGCTCACGAATCGATTCTCGGACGACGTCATCGAGCACCGACGAGAAGGGTTGCAGCGATTCCTGCAAATCGTGGTCGGCCACCCGTTGTTACAAACAGGGAGTAAAGTGCTGGCTGCCTTTGTACAAGGTCAGTGATTTGGAGAGACATGCGCTGAATACCCATTGACTCCAGTAGATCCAAATTGGGATAGGCACGCATGGTAGTGATAAATCTCCACACGCAGTGCATTACTTCAACTGGCGCATGCGTTAGCAAGTTGATTTTTAACCACAATTATCTTTGTGGTATTTTCTTGCGATTTGGAGCGAATCAGGAGGCGTTAGGATTGATGTCTCTCTCTCTGTGGGCTATCTACAATCTGCTTTCATGATGACGGCTGCAGAACCTTTATCCATGCAATAGCATCTTAGTAATTCAAGGCCGTTCGTTCGATCATCCAAAAGAGCTCTCCATGCTGCCAGCGATTTCTGAGGGGTTGAAAGACGCCCCCCCAGACTGCCGAACTGATGCTCTCAGTGCCTGTGTAGTCACTTGTATCTACATAACATAGGTAATCCCCCCACCGGTTGTATTGAATTGGCTACTATCGGACCGGCAACAGATTTGACATCACTAGTAACAGGCGCTCCTGAGCAGCGCTAACGATGGAATGAGTAAGGCGCAACTCTAGTGAAAAGCAAGACTTTCTAGACGCCAGCTGCTTTAATCCTTTTGTGTTTTTCAAACTTCGATTCGAGCGACAGTCTTCCGTGATCGAATTTCGAAATGGGTATTCCCTCGCACCCGGCGTCGAACGCCATTATATACCTGACCTACGGGGCATTCTTGTGAGTAGAGACGAACAAGAGGGTATGGCCATGGAGCAGTGAGCTAATTTGATGGTAGAATATCGGGATGCTACGTCGCATGGCGTCTACGAAACCAATCCAAGCTCCAGTGGTTGTCTGGCAATCGCACTCAGAAGGGTCAGAAGCCGTCAAGCCTCGCACTCAACTTGCGCAACGGGCACCACACGACCCGATATCGTTAAGCCTAGCTACTGACCATGTACAGGTGGTCCGCTCGCGCTCAATTTCATTGCATCGGGTGAGTGCATCCGTGCACAACAGCGTTACGCTTGAACAGCAGCGGCAGTATCGGCTTCACGAGATCACGAAGCACGTTTTACTGAGAGCGTATTTCCTGGTCAAGCGCAAATCCTTGGTCGGGATCTTGAAATTTCCCAGGTTCGTATATAAGATCTCTCCAAGAGACTGCTTCCCAAGTCGTTAGATTACGCCATTGTGGCATCCAATTTAGCGACATGGGACAGTCTCTCGAGTGGCTACACTGCGGGCGCGGAACCACGGCGGGCGCGGCAAGCTTTCGACATTTTGTCTACAATCTGCCGCCCCGACTTAGGGAAAGCTGAGAAGTACCGTAAGAACTCGATCAAGATAATACTTGCGTGAGGAACGTGCTGCCGCTACTCTCCTATCATTCCCCCTCCACTTTTGAACCAGCTGACCTAGGTTGTTCTGACATGCAGCGCTCGGTTCTGGTATTCTCTTTACCTACCCACAGATCGCCACCATCGCAGGTGTTCAAGGCCTTCTGGTCTATGCTCTGTCTTCGGCGCTACCACTCCTCATCTTTGGCGCATTGGGACCTATTATCAGACGTAAATGCCCAGAGGGGTTCGTTTTGACTGAATGGACCAGGCAGCGATACGGAGCAGCTGCCGGGCTGTTTCTCAGTGCCTGTACCCTAATCACAATGTTCTTGTACATGGTTGCCGAGTTGTCTGCCCTTCAGCAGATCATTACCCTATTGACGGGGCTCAATGGTCTTCCGGTTGTTATCGTGGAATGTGTAATCACGACAATCTACACTTGTAAGACACCTCTGCTTATCCCAGGTAGATTATCTGACATGCTGCAGCGCTAGGAGGCTTCAAGGTTTCTTTCATCACCGATAATATCCAAGGAGTCATGGTTCTCGGCCTTATCGTACTGGGGATCATAGCCGTCGGTGTTGAGACAGACATTGATCGCTCTTTGATCGACCGGTCTGGATATCTCAATGCCAGTCTACTCGGTTGGCAGCTGATCTACATCTTACCGGTTGCTGTCCTGACCAACGACTTTTTCCTTTCTGGTTTTTGGATGCGCACATTCGCTGCAAAGACAGACAAAGACCTCTGGATTGGAGTGTCTCTCGCCAGTGTCGGGGTTCTCATCATCTTGACCCTACTCGGTGTGGCCGGCCTTCTAGCTGCATGGTCAGGAGCCTATACAATAGGCGACCAAGAAAACGGTTCAGTAGCCTTTTTCTTGCTCCTCGAAAAGCTTCCAGCCTGGGTTGTTGGCGTCACGCTCATTATGACCGTCTCACTGTCCACGGCTGCATTTGACTCCTTCCAGTCGGCCATGATCAGCACCGGAAGTAACGACTTGTTTCGCAACAAGCTTAACATTTGGGTTATACGAGCATGCGTTATCGCTCTTATAATCCCTGTTGTTGTAGTTGCACTGCACAGCCCCGATATACTCCGGATCTTCTTGATCAGCGACCTCGTCAGCGCGGCTGTGGTTCCCTGCCTTGTCATAGGATTGTCAGAGAGATTTTACTGGTACCGCGGGTTTGACTTTGTGGTTGGAGGCCTCGGAGGTATCTTCACAATCTTTCTGTTTGGGTTAGTGTATTACGATGGTAACGCCACTATGGCCTCAAAGCTGCTGTTGCTCGAAGGTGGTCTGTATGGTAACGATTGGAGCGCGTTTGGTCAGTCCCCAAAAGCAGTATCATTCGACTCGGCTAACACCCAGGCAGGTGCATTTGTAGCAGCTCCCTTCGGCGGACTTCTATGGGCTTTTGGTGCATGTGGTCTTCGAATTGCCTTCCTTTGGGTGATGGCTAAGGTCCAGGGGCACCGTTTCGATGCGCTTGATCGACCTGTTCCATCTCAGCTTGCACAACCCGGTGCCCTTGACAGCCACGATCATGGAAGCGAGGCTGTTTTGGAACAGACTGTTGAAACGAGCCACAAGGGGAGATTTTTTTAACGTCATGCCTAATGGAGAAGTACCAGACTAAGCTGAGGTTTCTTCAATCAGATATATGAGGTGAAGAAATGAGTCGTACGTAGACGAGGCGGATGTTGGACATGGTGTTGGAAGGAGCATACCAAGTTGGAATTTTGAGAAATAGACGATAATTGATATCGATGCACCTATGTATAAGTTTTCTAAGATGCTGTGAAAGCTCTGGAAGAGAGGTTTCTTGTTACCATCACGCAGAAGGGACGCGCGCGTAATCTCTATCGATAAGTAGGCAGACAAAGTGGGGGCGGGGCTAGGGACTTGCATTCGCAGGGTCCAAGTCAGCTTCAAAAGTTCTATGTATCGAAGATACATAGTGAACACCACTCCAGCGTCCTGCTTTCATCTTGCTTTCTCAATGCAGCTATAACTGGCTGGTCTACAATACGATCTTCAGTCTCACCATTTAAAGCGAAGCCTTCCTCAAAGCCACCGCTATGCAGATGCCAGACATGCCGGTCAATGTTCCCATTGACGACCCCAACGCCGACACAGAATGGTAAATCCACAGCTAACCCACAACTATACCCAGATTTCTAACACCATCCACACAGGAATGACATCCTCCGCAAACACGGCGTCATCCCCGAGAAGCCTCCATCTCCCACGCCCATGATCCAAGAAGCTCTCGAACAAGCCCGCGCCCTCGCCCACGAAAACCGCCTCGAAGGCAAAGACCTCGACGAACTCGCCGAACTGGAAGACGACGAAGACGACGACTTCCTCGAAGTATATCGCCAGAAGCGCATGGCCGAGCTCTCCACCATCACGACAGCCTCCGTCTACAACCAAGTGTACCACATCCAGAAACCCGACTACTCCACCGACGTAACCGAGGCATCGCACAAGGCACACATACTCGTTCTGCTCGTCTCGTCGCAAGGGACAAACACAGAGTCGCGCGTGCTGATTGAAATATGGCGGGAGCTCAGTAAGAAATTCGGCGACGTCAAGTTTTGCCAGATGAGAGCGGATCTGTGCATCGAAGGCTATCCGGACAGGAATACGCCGACGGTGCTGGTGTACAGGGACGGCGACATCAAGAGGCAGCTCGTGACGCTGAGGGAGTTGAATGGGCCGCGGACGGGCGTGCAGGATGTGGAAAAGCTGCTTGTGGAGGTTGGCGCGGTGAAGCTGGGAGATGCGAGGTTGAAGCGTAAGACGGAGGAGACGGATGCGAGGACGAGCGGTATACGGCAGGGTACGACGATGGGAGATGGCGAGGATAGCGATTGGGATTGACGGGGCGCATTTGCCCATATGAGTGGTTATTGGTTGGTTGGGCTGGTGTACATTGCGCTTGCGCTACCCATTGCTCGGAATGTCATGAAAATGGAGGCGAAGGTGCAGAATACGACGGCCGTAGCTTTGTGGCTTCCAGGATGCATACGTAGATTTAGATTCAATCTACCTAACGCCCTCCCCAACCACAAACCTCTCCGCCTCCTCAAACCCCTCCAACGCCTCCCCATATCTCTCCCAGACCCCCTCTCGATACCCCTCGCAAATCCTCTTCACAAACCCTTCCTCATTCCACCTCTGCTCGAGAAAATCCTCAAACGGCTCGTTGTCGCGCGTGCGCAAGACGCCCCACGCCGCCTTGTACGCGGCGCCCAGCGCACAGGCGTTGCCGCCGATTTCGAGCTTGTAGATGCCCTCGGAGCCACCGAGGACGTGGGCGGCGAGCTCGGCGATGGCGGGGTTGACGGCGCCGCCACCGACCAGGTAGATTCGGCGGGGTTGTGGGGGCAGTGGGGCTTGTGGGGAGACGAGGGACTGGGAGCGGAGGCGGAGGGAAAGGAATTGCGATTCGAGGATTGCGCGGGCGTCGTGGTGGGGCGTGCTCCAGGCTTTGTCGTGGTCCGAGTGCGGCTGGCTAGGGGAGATGGGTGTGAGGGTTTTGTTTTGCCAGAGGAAGCGCCATGTTCCTGCTTTGACGTTGGGGACAATCTCTGGGCGGGGGAAGAAGAGGGCCAGGCGCATGGGGTCGGAGGGTGAGTTTTGGCCGAGTGGCGGGGTCCGGAGTGCGGTTTCGTTGAATGTATCCCAGCACAGGGGGCACGTGGAATTGGAGGCTGTATTGATGGCGTCGCGGATGTGTTCGCGAGCTAGACCGCCATTTTTGTAGCACAGCATGAACATATAGAGGCCTGGTGTGGTGGGATGGTTCATGAAATGGTATGCGGGGTCCGGCTTGTACTGTGGTGTTGACATGAGGAAAGTAGTCGAGGTTCCTAAGGAGACAATGGCGTCCGAGGCTCGGAGCGGGAGGGCGAGGATGGTTGACGGGTTGTCACCGGTAAACGCTATGATCTTGGTTGAAGCTGGAAAGCCATATCGCTTGGTGAAGTATGGCGAGATGGTTCCGAGGCTCGCTCCGCCGTCCTCTGGCACATCGCCTAGCTTCGACTTGAGGTCTGCAATGCCGTCTCTGCCACCAGCAGTAAGCGCGAGAAGATCTTCATGCCATCTGCGGTTTTTGATATCCCATAGATTCGTACCACAGACGTCGCTGATGTCGATGGGAGCCACGGTGCCTAGGAAGATGGATGCTATGAAGGAAGATACGAGGGATATGCGGGCAGTCGCATTGTATGCTTCAGGATAGTTTTGCTGGAAGCGATGGATTTGAGGTCCACTGAAACGCTGGTATAGCCGTCAGTCTAAAGGATGTCTGTCGTAGCCAAGAATGGGCCATACATGATGAGCACTACTCCCTGTAATCAAAGCCAGCCTATGCGGCCCACCCAGCGCAGCGTCAAAACTCTCACACTGCTTCTGTGTACTCGCGTCCTGCCAGTTGGGACTAAACGGGTGGCTGAACGCACCCATTCTCCCCCCTCCCGGGCATCCTCCTAATTGCTCAAGGAGCGTCTTGCCAGCATCCAAATTTCCGAGTAACGTTTCCGCGTCTTTACTCCAGAATACAGTGCCATGCTGCATCCCAGCACCTGAGATGCCTTGGACTTGAGAGAAGTCGGCGCCTTGGTCCTTCAACTGCTGCAAGACGAGATCGATGGCTTCGAGGAACAGCGCAACAGGCGAGAAGACCTGGCCCTCTTCTGGGTTGGTGAGAACACCCTTTTCGATGCCATAATGTGGCAGGTCAGCGTCGAAGTCGACTTTGGTTTCGTGTATCAACTTGAGATCGGGGCCGACCACGATTCCTACGAGGCCACGTCAGTCGTGGCTGGATATGATGATGGTGGGGCAACTATGGTGGGGTAGTTACATGCACACCTTTCAGTTGCTGTGTGCTCAAGTCGAATCCGAGAAATTGGTCAGCCATGATCGCGATAGGAGAGTGGTGAGGTCAATGGCAAGCCTGAGGGGATGGCAGTTTCAGAAGACATGGGACAAGTACACCGCAAGCGCGTTGCGGATCGTGAGCCTCTTCCACCATTGACAACTACGGCACACTAGGCTGCTTCTAAGCACATGCTAACAGCGATCCCATGTCTGTCGCCTGCGGTACCTGCAGAAGCACTGCGGCGTCATGAGGGCGGGCCATGCGTCCCATGACGCGATCAATTGGTTACAGGTCCAAGGCAGTGTGTTCCATAGAGCTAAGCCCGTAGGCCATGTAAATTCTCGATTATTGTTGTACTCGTGCAAAGATTGTCCGCCAGAAAGCATGTGCATCAGATTGGATTCGCGGCCCAACCTCTGCCCCGTAATCATGCTTGTATGTATCCAAGTCTGGGCACATGGTCACTATCGTCGCTTTACGCTGTCACCTGTGACGTCGCAGTGCGTGAGGTGGTGATCATGATCATGAGCGTCGTGATTGTGCTCGGTCTGTGATGCTGGCGGTGCGGCTTCAGCAACATCGCCAGGGATAAATTCGTCAAGAAAGTCTGGATCCTGCGCCGAATTGACCACGAAGCGCACGCGGACCTTCTTCACGCCCCGAACGTTGGCGCCAACGCGTTCTCGTACGAGGTTCTCGACCACTCGAGTTTGCTCGATGGTCCATGTGCCCGGAACGCCCAGCTCGACGTCCATCAGATAGTTCTGGCCAGCCTTGATTCCTTGGATAGCGCGGACGTTGACCAGCTCAGAGGCAGTGGTGGCACCCGCGAGGGCAATCGTCGCCGCTTTGCGTACCTTTTCTCGCATCTCCTGGTCCACGCCGACGTCAGCCAGCTCCAGCAGCGCACTCTTGGTGTTGCCCCAACCCGCCTGGACCACCATGAGGGAGATGACGAGCCCACCGACCGGGTCTAGCCATTGCGCGTTATTCAGGACGTTCGAGCCAGCGATGAGAAGAAGGGCGACAAAGGCGGTGAGCGAGTCGACGCGGTGGTGGTAGGCGTTGGCAGCGAGGACCGTTGACTTTCTTTCGAGCGCGACTTTGAGGGCTGGAGGCGTGGCGGGTCAGTCAAGACAGGGCCGGGTGGTGGCGGGTTGGGGCTACTCACTCGCTCGGTACAGCCACTCCTTAATGGCGATCGAGCCCGCGGCAAGCCACACGGCGTTGATATTGGGGCCCAGGCTGTCGCCTGCGTGGTGGTGACCGTGGCTGTGAGGGAGGAGCCCCCAGCTGGCGGCGGTCTCGGCGGCGCCCGGGAAGAACTGCTGGCAGAGGGCAATTAGAGCTGCCCAGCCCATCAAGACGCCGCCCGTGAGCAGGATGCCGCTGACGCCCAGCGAGCCCAGACTCTCGACCTTGCCGTAGCCGCTGGGGAAACGAGCCGAGGGTGTCTTCTGCGACCAGCCAACGGTGGCAAGCGTCATGACATCGCTGACGAGGTCGGTAAGGCTGTGGATGGCGTCGGCGACGAGCGCTGTGTTGCGTCAGTCGGCCTCTGCCCCAGCGCGGTGCCGGCCATAACTCACCCTGGCTGTTGAAGACGTAGCCGCCGACACCTTTGCTGACGGCCATGCCCAGGTTGACATACAGGCCGATGCGGGTGATGCGCACACCGGCGTCGTTCTTGTTCTTGGACAGAAGGAAGGTGTTGTCGTGGTGGTGGTGGTGGTGCGAGTGGCCGGCGTGGCTACGCGTCTGTGTAGGCGAGGCCATGGCCAACGGAGCACGTATTCGCCTGGCGTGGGCAGTCGACGCCCAGTTCCAATTGAGCAGCGGCGGGGTGGACGGGCCAGCGGGGTGGTGAGCGCCTGGGGCGGGCGCCAGTGTGCGGAGGACGCGCAGCTGGAGGCCGGCGGCCAAGGCACTGCCGCTATGTGACGCGGGCGGGCCTAGCCATCGAAGCGGGTCAAGGACACGCATGCCATTGCGGCGGGCGCGCAAGAACATCAATCGTCAATCGTGCTGCTGTGGGCAGGCAGAGGCGTCTTCATGTCGGTCGTGAGCTTCCTGCTGCCGTGCTCGCCGCCGGTGGTTCCCGTTCCTGGCTAGTTGCACATGTCTGCGAGACATCCTTGATTCCTTGGCTGCTCCACTTCCATCCACTTCGCCTTCAGCCTTTGCTTCACTAGCCAAGTGGCCGGCGCACTCTCTTCTGCCGCGCTGTATGACTATGCTATACACCTACTTCGAGGCCACTCGGCACTACAACTTCGACCTGGCTCCGTCATCCTGCACCGGCTCGGACGAACGCGTCACGATCCACTGCGCAACATCCGCAACAAACACCTCCTTGTCCTGCCCGGGCTCGTCATGCACTGCGCCGTGTTAGCTCGCCATGACGTCCACGCCGGCCATACGTACAGCGATGGTAGTAGCCCGGATACGTCTTGAACTCTTTGTCCTTGACCTGCAACCCGTCGAACAGGCGCTTCGACGCATGGTAGCTGGTGATGCCATCGCGGTCGCCATGCGCAATCCAGATCCGCGTCACGGCGCCCTCGCCAGCATCATCGCGTATCACAATCTTTCCAGACGACAGCTGCCCGGTTCTATCAAGCAGCCCCGCTAGGCCTTCGAGGGTGCCCGTGTCGTGGCACAGTTCGTCCTCGTCAAATGACTTGCATACGGCAGGATCTCGTGATATCAGCCTAGGATCCAGCTTGTTCGTTAGCTGCCTACGGGGCAGCACTTTTCCAGCGAGTCTTCCCAAGAAGACAGTGACCGGTGATGGCTTCGACTTGGGGTCAAAGTCCACAAAGGGTGACTCCAAAAGGTACCCGCGGATATGCTTGCGGACGTCCTGCGGCCCTCCCGCTGCATAGCAGAGTACCTCACCGCCGCCCATCGAGTGGCCCATGATAAACAGGGGGACCGGGCTTGGAATCACCGTCTTGATGAAGGACGTGATATCCTCCAGCACTTGGGCAGTGGGGCCCGTGTCGCCTCGCTCCGAGTGTTTGGTCACCGATCGTCCCCATCCTCTTGGCCATGGTCAATTCGAGGGGCCCATGTCCTTGTCGCACCAACGCACCTTTGATCGAATGTGTACACTTCGATGCCCTTGGAAGCCAATGCGGGGAAGAAGTTGCCATAGGTGCTGACTGGGTAGCATGCCATCAGTGGCTGTATCAGGCGGTGGGACCTCGAGCATGCTTACTATGCTAGCACAAAGTTAGTCTTCCTATTACCAGGAGTTCCGGGGAGAACATTACCCACATCCGAGAAGCCATGGATAAAGACTAATCTTGCTTTGGCCGGCCCTTCCGTCTGCTCGTCTGGTGAGTGCAGCCCGCCAGAAGGGCGTGGATACGAACCTTGAAAGTCTGCGTGTACAGCTTCTTGCCGTCGGGCAGCACATGCCAGCCTTCTTGGGGCACCATGGTGACGATGACGGGATATTGTAAGAAGAATATGTAGAGGGGAGGAATCCAGCAGTCTTCCTACCTACAGCAGATGCACGTGCGGCGGCGGATGGGCTTAGTACCGGTAGAGCCGCGGTGCACCGAATGCGTGCTAGCCTGGCCATCAGCCTCGAGAGTTGATCGTCTCCCAGGGCGATGAAGGATGATCCAACCCACATGAGCATGGCACCCCGCTTGCATTGATCGCCCTTGTCGCTAGGGGACAAAGCCGTCTTCCCTATGTCACTCATGCGCGTATTCGCTGGCCGCACTCCTGCTCGGTCCTTCCTCACCCCGCGTCCGCAGAGTGCATCACTACGTAGCATGTCCCAGACGCGCTCCACCAAATCCAATGTGAGCCACTGGCAACGGACCTCGACTGAGCCTCGGGATAAGGAAATCCATGCCGCCACCGTGTCCAAGGTCACGACCGTCAACGATCGAATCAAGACGTTCAGGTTCGACATCAACGACAAGAACGGCTTCAACGTAGGCGGGCATTCCTCCATCCCCGCTAGCAACCCGCGCTGATGGATGAGCCAAGTTCCTCCCAGGCCAATGGCTCGACGTATTCGTGCCCAATGTCGAGAAAGCCGGAGGCTTTACGATAACGTCGGTGCCGCGCGAGGCATTGGCCCAATCAGATGCAGCGCATGCGCCCTACGTTGAGCTTGCCGTCCAACAAAGTCCAGAGAACCCCCCAGCAGCATGGCTCTGGCAGCCAGAGGAGGATATACTCGGGGCGCAGGTGAAGGTGCGCGTGGGAGGTCGCTTTGTCTGGCCACCACCGCGCATTGATGTGCAAAAGATAAGGCGTGTTGTGTTCATTGCCGGTGGGGTCGGCATCAAGTAGGTTTGGAGGACCAGGATGAGGGAGCAAGGCATGGGCTGACCCGACCCCGCAAAGTCCCTTTATGTCGATGTTGTCCCATCTACATCAAACCGATCTGGGCCTGGAGGTCCGTCTGCTCTATTCGACGAAAGTGCCGTCGCGAACCACGCATCCCAGCGAAATATTATTCCTGCCGGAGATGCTGCATCTGTTCCGCATTCCGCGCTCCGAAACAACACGGAATCGACTCGAATTATTCTTCACAGGCTGTTGCGACGGGTCGGGGATGGGCACAGCCGACGATGACCGTATTTATCCGTTGCTGGCATTGACCTTGCCCAAGATAGACGCGGACACAGAGGTGCCCGTGACGGCGTGGACACATCGAATCGATGCTATTGCCTTGTCAAGCGCTGTGGGCAACCAGGAGGAGGCACAGTCGTCCCTCTTTTATGTGTGCGGGCCGCCGGACATGACGGATGCTGTGGTCGAATGGCTCAAAGAGCAACAGGACGTTGTTCCTGAGCGGGTATTGTGCGAGAGGTGGTGGTAGTCGATGCAACCGAAGCACCGCCGTTGCCCATGCAAGTGCTCTGTTGTGTCCATGGCCTTAATGCACATTTACGCGCCCACAAAGGCCGCAAATCGACTACTACTCTATACCTAGTATGTACTATTACCTACACGCCGGGCGGCACAGCCGACGACCCCCCAGCGCCCCAGCGATCATGTGCCGGAGTCGGGATAAGCTGTCTGACCGCCCTTGCCCGCCCGGCCCCGTCCCACCGCACCACCGCACCACCGC
>Ga0182211_1000124_pt1 | contig 21718 bp, 33 predicted proteins | sample G5R1MG_20_FD_129660 | JGI IMG/M metagenome (GOLD analysis project Ga0182211, IMG submission 129660) | Switchgrass phyllosphere microbial communities from Michigan, USA - G5R2_MAIN_03OCT2016_LD1 MG | ecosystem: Host-associated > Plants > Phyllosphere > Phylloplane/Leaf | place: USA: Michigan... | reverse complement strand
GACGCCATATAAGAGCTCTTCTTCCGGCTGCCCTGGCAGAGAGGCTCTTCCCTCTCTGCATCCATCCCCTGGTCGACTCGGCGTGGCCTCAACGGCTTGGCAAGATGAAGACCTTCTACAAGTATGGACCATCCAAAATGGTCTTCTGGCTCACTGCACAAGCTGACCTTGATTCGGCAGTGTCTACGCCATCTGTGGCTTCGCGGCCATCGGCGGGGCCTTGTTTGGTTTCGACATTTCGTCCATGTCTGGTGTTTTAGGCACGCAGGCGTACGCACGCTACTTCCACGCCCCCAGCGGCACCCGTCAAGGTGGCATCACCGCCTCCATGCCCGCTGGATCGCTGGTGGGAGCGCTTGCCTCCTCGTTTCTCGCCGATAGGCTTTCGCGCCGCAATGCCATTCAGATTGCTGCCCTCATCTGGATCGTGGGCGCCGTCCTCCAGGCTGCCTCCAATGGGATTCCACTGCTCTGCATTGGTCGTGTCGTCGGTGGCTTCGCCATTGGTGTCTGTTCCGCCATTGTCCCCGTTTACCAGGCCGAGATCGCCCCCAAGGAGATTCGTGGCCGCGTGGTTTCCCTCCAGCAGTGGGCCATCACTTGGGGTATCCTCATCCAATAGTATGCTCGTCCAAGGATTCGTCTTGTGCCACGGCGCTGCTAACAGCACGGCCCAGTTTCATTCAATACGGCTGCTCCTTCACGGGCGGTGGTGCCAAAAACCCGGCGCAAGGCACGGCGGCTTTCCGTATTCCATGGGGCATTCAAGCTGTCCCGGGTGCCATCCTGTTCATGGGAATGTTCTTTTTCCCGCGCTCTCCACGCTGGTTGGCCTCCAAAGACCGGTGGGAGGAGGCACTGCAGACGCTTGCTCACCTTCATGGCAACGGAGACGCGAACCACCCCAAGGTTCTCGCCGAGTACAAGGAGATTGAAGAGGCTCTTCGCTTTGAGCGCGAGGAGGCCGAGACTAGCTTCGCTGCTCTGGTTAAGCCCCGGATTATAAAGCGCGTGGTCTTGGGCATGTCCATCCAGATGTGGTCCCAGCTATGCGGCATGAACATCATGATGGCAAGCACCTATCGACTTCGTTTTCAACCCACGCAGCTAATATGCACAGTACTACATTGTATTCATCATGCGGGGCGCGGGTATCGCAGACGAACTTCTGACCGCGAGTATCCAGTATATTATCAATGTTGTCATGACCCTTCCCGCCATCCTCTACCTGGATAAGTTCGGTCGCCGTCCTGCTCTTCTCGCCGGTAGCTTCTTGATGGCCACTTGGCTCTTCACCACCGGTGCTCTCCAGGCTTCCTACGGCAACCCCAACCCCGACCCGAATGACAAGGACATATCCTGGGTCGTTCCCCGCCAGCGCGCCTCAGTATCCAAGGCAATCGTTGCATGCTCGTATCTTTTCGTCGCAAGTTTTGCCACCACCTGGGGTCCTTGCTCCTGGACCTACCCCTCTGAAATTTTTCCCGCCAAGGTCCGCGCAAAGGCCGTTTCCCTCGCCACTGCTGCGAACTGGACGTGGAACTGCATTCTTGCCTTTGCCGTGCCTCCTCTCCTATGGTCCATCAACTGGAAAATGTACATGGTGCGTACATTTCCTTGCGAGTCGTCGTCGATTGGTACTGATAGCAAACCAGATCTTTGGCACCTTCAACGGCCTTGCTTTTATCCACATGTTCCTATGTGCACCCGAGACAAAGGGCAGAACACTCGAGGAGATGGACGATGTGTTTGATAGCGGACTCCCCGCTTGGAAGGCTGGCAACGTCGCTTCGCGTTTCGATCAGATTGCGCGCGATATCGAGAAGGGTGAAAGGAAGTCTCTGTCGGCCCATGACGACGTCGTTGTCGAGACAAAGGTCTAGATGAACGTCTTGTCTAGCACACACTCCAACGGTCGTTTGCCAGTTGGGGGCAAGCTTCGTGCTCTGGGTCCCATCACTTGCCATTTCCGGGCTGGGACGAGTGCAACGATAGATAGTCATCCAAGCCTACGAGTCCTATGTCAAGCATGTTGCTATCATCGGATCTATGAACCCATTGCTTGGAGCTTCGAAATGACATGATCATACATACAAAAAAGGTATTGAATGCCTGCTGTGGTGTTTCAGGGTATTCAAGGAAGCACAGTAATCAGAGAGATGTCTTTGCCTCATTCCTTGGGACGATGTTACTTGATTCCGTCCTCAACATGCTCTCAGAATCCCTCCGTCCCACACTTCCTTCTGCCTTGACTCGAGACCGTACTGGTCTCTTTTGTCCTTCAGCAAGCCCATCCCCACTTTGTACCGGTTTCCCATTCGCTACATAGCACCTGCATGCGAACCATCCAGCACCACGCTTGTCACCTATGCAGAAGCCTCACCACATCGCCCCGCAAGCCTGAAACTAACATACTTGACCATGTGCGTTACATTACCTCCCCCCCCATCACCTGCCACCTGTACACGGACTGCGGTGTAGCATTCTGGGCCCATCGGCTTTGGAACCATGCCGTGGAACCAATGGGTGAGATGGGCGCGAGCAATCTCTGCTGACGCCATCAGCTGAGCTTACGAGCAATCATGCATACCATGGCCCACGAGATGGGAAACAAGGTAGATACCGTAACTATCCTGCTGGCTGGATCGCAGGGGGGAGGGAGGGGAGGGGGCCACGCGACCGACTGGTTCATCGAGAGCACAACGCAAGGCCGTCCGTCAGCGCAGACTGCTCGCGTCGTCGTCTGGATCGCAGGCAGTTAACGCTCTCTCACCCAGCATCATCCGCACCCCACTTTACCAAGGAGACAGCTAGCTATGCCGCATCCAATCTCGCATTGCGTCTTTGCGCGCACAAGCCTGACGACGTGCGACGTGTTCGTCATGGCGTTGGGATACATGGACGCGAGCACGATGCTGTCGCCCGAGCAGTTGATTGAGAGCGCAGGCCCCTGGTTCCTGGATGCCGAGACGGTGTGGTGGCGCAAGTTTTGGATGGGCGCGGCGTAAGATTTGATATATATATCCTCTCTCTCTCTCCCCTCCTTGGCAAGAAGGGCGCATTATACAAGAGTCTGGGGCAAGAGTAGTAGGAAGAGCAAAAGGAAGAGAAGAAGCCTAGCGCACGGCCCGAGAAACATCACGGCGAGCAGCGGATGGCGTTGCGATGGTAGTGATTGAGTTGAGAGCGTTCGCACGGTAGTTTCGGGGTATCCGGTCTCCGTCTCCGTCTCCATCTTTCTTCGACGCTGCCACACATGCTCATGCGCCAATCGCAGTCCCATGCCCGACTTCTCGCTCAAGAAGATGCAGCCTCGGTGCGCTGCGGAGCCCAGCCTGTAAGCCAACTCCGCGCTTTGTCCAAATCTCCGCCCTCGGCCTCCAGCGCAGCAATACACCACTCCAGTCCATAGCCGCCCTTGCCCTCGATTCCACGCTCGGCAGTAAGCATTTCCGCCAAGGCACGGCACTTCTGGCCGCGCTCGTCAACACAAAAGTGCAAGTCGGTGGTGTAACCCTTCCCATCCATGCCCTCCAAGAAAGGCTTGACGAGCGGGATGGCTTCCTTCGTCGGCACCGACTTGTCGCCCAGGCCGAGATGCTTGCGGCCTGCACGGCAAAACGCATTCCTGCACCACGCATTGCCACAGCCAGAAAGCAATTGGCCTAGATATCTCCTCTCGATGCGACGGCGCAGCGCTTTGCCTTCTGGGTCGTGTAGAGACACGTATAGTGGCCCGAAGCATACGCTGCATAACCCGATTTCATTACCGGGCCCCTGGCCCTTGCGTGCCCCCGCTCGCGTGTCGCCCATTTTGGTCACGCCATCTTGCGTGCGTCCGCAGTTCACGTTGCGACATGGGCGCGGCGGAGGGCGAGAGAGGCGCTCGAGATCGTGGTGTCGCAGATGGGTGTCCATGTCTCTGAAGCGAACAATCCTGTTGCAGAGATGGCATTCTGTCGTTCGGCCACCGTCGGCTAGTTCATGGGGTGTGAGGCCCGAGAGGAGGAGCTCTGGATTCGGTGGCTCGTTGGGGTCGCCTTGTTGAGGAACCTGCAGGTGGCAGAAGCGGCAGAGAATCAATTTCCCTGGACAGACGGTGGTTTTGTGGTGGGCGAGTGTTGGTATGGAGGGAAATTGGAGGTTACATGAAGCACAGACTTGCTCGGTGTGGTAAATTGCATCGTGCTTTTGCCGACTTGACGATGTGTTACCAGTGAAGGTGTCGTGGGGACAATGCCAGTGATCCTGGAAGGCGGGCGAACGCTTTTGAAAGACCTGACCGCACCCCTGTGGACAGAGAATGTTGTTACGCAAACAAAAGTTCTCGTGGAGGAAGAGCGAGCCTTTGGGCACCCATTGGGTACAGTTCTTGCATTGCACCTCATCGGGACGGTGCGCCATCTCGACAATACCCTCCTCATCACCCGTGGAGATCGATTTTGGATCGAACACGGACACCTTTAGACGGAATGGCTTGGGTATACGGGAAGGCGTTTGTGATGGGTAGGCGTACAGTGAGATGTAGATGGATTCGGCTTCGTCCAGTTCTACATTCGTTGGCTGGATTCGTATTCGTTTTGATGCGCGGCTCGACATGTCTGCGAAAACGTGTTCATCCTCTCGTGGCCGAACTTGCTGGCGTGAAGAGTAGGGGCTGACAAACAAGTCTACTTCGGTGTTGTCTGCTACCTCACTCAGGGCAATTTCTAGCCCTTGCGACCTATCCCACGATTGGAGTTCGAAGTCGACATACTCTCCTTCGAGCACCTGTCCGTCTTGTGGCTTGAAGATGTCGATGGGGCCGCCCGCTGATGTGCCTTCTGATGTGCCGGGTACCCGTTTTTGCTTGGCTACTATCCTTTGTAGTGTCTCACGCGCCTGGTCTTCGTTCAGCGCTTCAATATCCACCTCCAAGTCTGTATCGACTACACATATCCCGTCTCCTTCTGGCCTGAATCCGTCGACGAGGAAGCGGAATTCTTCTCGCTTGCCACCAAGCCCTCGACCGCCATATACCGCAAGCACTTCTCCATTTGTCAGGGTGGTGAAGTTGGATCGCAGGTGCTCTTCTAGCAGTGCTTTCCAATCGGCCGGATCATAGCCAGCTTCCAGCGGTCGCAGCTTGACAAAGGTTCCCTTGGGTAATTGGCGGGCGTGGACGGTGATGTTCGTCTGCACAGCGTTGGCCATGGCATGTCCGTCGTTTTGACCTTTCGGCGTCGCACCGCTCGAGACCTGGTCTGTAGCATGCTGTTTGATACCAAGTGCCTCACGCAGGAAATGGCTCAGCACGATTTCGCCCTCGTCAGCCGAGAACTCGCGTATCCCTGCATGGACAGCTCTCCCGTTTTCAGGATTCACCAGGCGAAACGTCAGCGGGTGGGGCAGCTGCTGGTGGCGGTCCTGGAACTGGGCTCGAGCTTGCCGCTCTGCGTTGAACGTATAGGGATTGAACGGGTCGAAGGCGGTTATGTGGGGGCGATGTGCGTCAACCGCGACGATGGGAGCAGCGGAAAGGAGTTGTTCCAAGGCGGAGGGTGGGAGGAGCATCTTGTCGCCGGGCAGTGTCGTGTTTCGAGTGGGGTGGGCGAGCGTGTATTGGGCCGACCATCTGAGGTGTGCGGGTTCCGAGTCGGCGTCCATGTTGAGCGCAGGCAGGGAACGGCGTCATGGACCAGGCGGCCAACCGTGACGCGGTTGACGCTGGTACTTGTATCGCCGGGGTGATTGTGGCTGACACATGTCACCGTCGATGCGCCTCTCCTCGAAGCTTCGAGTCGCAACCGGGCCCGTTGCTTATCGATAGTGGGAGGCAGCGCGCGTATGAGTCGTGACGCGGTGAGCGTGGGCTGCGTGTTTCGCTCTCCCCATGATAATGAATCAGGATCGTTTTGGTCGGTACAGAGGCCATGGCGGTGTGCAGCATCTCGACGTCTTGATCGGCGCAAGGTTCCTGCCTGCAGAGCCCTTCTAGAGCGCCTCAACCCTCCTTCACGATAACCTAGCAGCCTTTTCTTACTCAACATCCTGCTGCCGGGAGACTCCTCCCACAGCAACCTTATCCTGTTGTATTCGCCATACCGAGGCCGGTGCGTACCATGGGCCCAACCGTGTTCTCCGACATCCTTCCAACCTCTCTGGCCGACCTCCTCTCCAACACCTTGATCCTACGACAGACGGTGCCCTATCTCCCCGTCTCAACCCTGTGCAATCTCTCCAGAGTCTCCAGGGCTCTCCACCACATTGTCTTCCAGTCTCCCGAGGCGTTTCGCTACCTCGACCTGTCCCCCGTCAAGTCGGCCGTTGTACCTTTCGATGGACCCCTCGACGGCGGTAGCAGTTTTCGTGCAGAGCGCATGGATGAAGCCCTCACGGAGGACGACTTTTACAGCGGCCCTCTACGCGGCATCTTCACCGCCCTGGAAAAGGCGCACGTCTTGAGAAACGTCCACACGCTTGTGCTTGACGGACTCAGCGTCACAGCGGAGCTCGTGAAAGAGCTGGTTACAGAAGACCGATACAATGTCCGCATACTCTCAATCCGTGAGGTCAAGCACTTGAACGAAAGGAAGCTGCAACAATATCTCCGTTATGCAGTTCGCCCATCAAGACCCACAGGCATTCCTCGAGTAAAAGGCATATACATGTTTTCGTCACGTGACCCTATATCACCACCGCCTTCTACCACGAGGAAGTCGTTCAAATTCACACCCAGAGGCGTCATGTCTTCTCAAGGAGCTCAGATTGGTGCAGCGTGGTGAGTAACGCTGAAATATGTAGATTTATTGCAGAACATAAAGGTTGACCCTGGGCTAGGAACCAGAAATCAACGGATGCCCTGAACACTGCCCTAGTACCAACCGAAGACAGATGGTACAAGGCGTCTGGTAGGATGATAGCCAAACGGCCATCAGCAGACTGGGCCGACATCGTTCAGGCATGTGAAGGCCTGATCGCATTTGATGCCATTCTCTGCAGAGGACCACGTCACGATCCAAATAAGGCATATACCAAAGAATCCGCTGCGGGTGGCGTACCCCATCCTGCTTCGTTCCTTCGACCTGCGATTGCGACTGTCGCACTAGGTCCAGCTGGATGCGAAACATGCCACTCCTGCCCCGAGGGAGCCGCCGTCTTTGGGCGGTCGCCCCAGTCACATTTCCCCCTTTTGAGTCCTGTACCACTCCACGGAAGTTCGCTACGTGCTGCGCAGCTACCACATACCACCGATGGGTCCACGCCGCCACCTCTCATTGCGCGATGCGAGGATTGCCTCAAGGGTCGTTGGTGTGAGAGGTGTCACAAATGGTGGGACGAGGATTGCTACGCTGGATCTACGATTGCCCAGCGTACAGAGTTGCAACAAACGGAGCTCACAGAGAGTCTGCAAACCAGTGGGACCAGCCACCTGATTCCTAAACAAACTATCAAGGTACATATGGGTCTCTGTATTGAAGCTTGCTTAGTTGGAGAGATGGAGGCTGGTGCCGGCTCAAACGGGATGTGGGGATGACCGGATTTACCTTGGCGCGCGAGAAGCAACGGTGCTTACGGAGCTATCATCGAGTCATATATGAGCCTGACACTTGCGCGCCAAGGTATGTACTCAATTTGTTACGAGGAAATAGGCTGACGGAATTGATCTAGGTCATCGGCGTGAGACGTGACTGCTTTGGCTGTGGCCATACGGTATGATACGCTTCGTCACTCCCCGTGTCGTTGTGCACTAGCTGACCTCTTGCAGTGCATCGGTTGCAAGGAGTCGTTTATACGGACGTGTAAGAAGTGCAAGAACGAATACTGTCGAGAAGACAACGAGGCCTCGTCGGATGTGATGGCAAGTGTTGAAGAATGCGCAGAGTCATCCAAAGCTTACCCATCTTCAGTGTGACTGGTGCAACTATACCTCACGTCGAACGGTTGAAATGTACTGAAAGTCCCCCCTCAACTCTAGAGGAAACACTTTGGGCTGGGGCCTTCCAACGGATCGTGATCGCGTTGTTCATCCCTCGGGCGGAGTTTTCTAGTCGTTTTGCTAGCATGTATGAAATAGTAGATACCCCTCTCAATCATTGTAAGATCATGACAAAGGTGCCTTTTATACCATGATCGTGTCTACCATCAAGGCAGAGTGACATAGCCCCCGGCAGCTTTCCCTGGTAATCAAAAGTCAACTCCCTGAGTATTACAGAAGGATAATATAGTGGATTACATGACCCAGGGTCGTTCTTCTGATGGCGCAGGTACCTATGTGCGAATGCTCAATTACGTTTTTAGCAATTCCGTGCCAACGGCGGTGGGGCGCGGCGAATCAGCAAGACCTCCGCTGGCACACGAAGACAAGCTTTCCACGCGACAGCCGCCTCGACGTTTTGACCAAATTACAAAGGGGGGCAACCTTTCATACAGCTTCAATTCACTGTGCATTCTCCTCACGCCCCCTCCACCTCGACAGAAGCCGTCATTTCTATCAACACCTGTTCGGTGACGTTGCACGCTCGCTCCACGTAACCTCATCACCTAGGCTTCCGCCTTACCCCCTCCACAATCGCAGCCCGCCCACGCAACACCCTTCTATTCACACTGCAAGCCCTCTCTCAACGAACTCGACAATTGCCACAATGGCGCAATACGGCTACGGACAAACTCCGCCATACGGCGGTGGAAGCGCGCAAAACCTCCAATTCTACTCGTCGTCATTCTCGAACCAGCCAGTCTCTGGTCACTCCACACCCTTTCAGGCGGGCTACGGTGCACCTCAAGGTCAGCCGTACCCGGCACAGTATGGTGCGGGCTTTGCTGCGCCAGGTGTCAGCGGACAAATGGGCATGGGCGCATCGGGACTCAGGACGGGTTGGCTGGCGGCATTTGGCACAGAGGGCTATGATGGCGAGCCACCGCTACTAGAAGAGCTGGGAATCAACTTCAAACACATACAGATGAAGACGCTGGCTGTGTTGAATCCGTTTGGGAGGATCGATCAGCACATAATGGATGACAGCGATGTGGCGGGGCCGATCTTGTTCTTCTTGATCTTTGGCACATCGTTGCTTGTAGGTTGACGGCTGCTCTTGCTCGCACAAGATTTTCTAATCAGGAGCAGCTCTCTGGCAAAGTACACTTTGGGTACATCTACGGTATGTTGCGATCCCCCGCATTCCCAGCCGATGGATGGCTAACATGCGTCAAGGTCTGGCCTTTGTGGGCACCATCCTCCTCCACCAGATTCTCTCGCTCATGTCACCGCCCGTTAATGCCGCCGAGGCGGCGCCTGGGGACCACGCTCCTTCGCAAGGCTCGCACCTGGGATCCTCGTTGACGTTTCCTCGGTCAGCATCTGTGCTGGGCTACTGCCTACTTCCACTCGTTCTCGTTGCAATATTTGGGATAATCATTCCTCTTGATGGCCTTTTCGGATACCTTCTCACCAGTTTGGCCATTACATGGTGCGCCTACTCGTCGAGCTCCATGTTTACGGTTGTTGGTGAGTCGCCATCGGGGGAATACTGAATGGAGGATTTAAAAATACTGACGCCCGCAGGTCGCATGACTTCGATGCGGGGTCTCGTTGCGTACCCCATGGTCTTGTTCTACGGTAGTTTCGGTATCATGGCCATTTTCAGCTCTCGCGGAACGGGCCAGCTGGCCAAGGTTGCAGGCACGTGAACGAGTCGAAGAAAGAGATGATGAAGCCACATGAGCAGAGATGGCTTGGAAGGACGTTTTAAGAGTTCATGATACCTTGAATGTACAATGGCGCACTTTGCGCCAATGCAACCTGTGATATTGTGTATTTGGGTTGCGTCTGAGCGTGCAGCCAATTAGCGGGTGGGAAAGTACTGCTTAGACTAGGGCGACGATGACGACGAGGACCCTGCAGCCAAATCTTTCTCTCGATGATCATCGCCACCCGCCCCATCTCTTTCGAGCCCTGGAACGCTGTTGGCATTTCTTTGTTGCTCTTTTCTGTTGCCACACTTTGATCCGACATGGGCTGGTTCTGGGCAGAAACTGCACCCTCTGCGCCTGTGGCGCCTCATCCCACGCCGCGAGGCAGCGCCGACCCGCCTGTACGTCTCACGCACACCCGACGCTGCCTCGACTTCGCAACTGACTCCTCGCCAGCCGTCATGTCCCATGCACAAACCCAAAGCCCCTGCGCCCGTCGTAGCAGAAAACTCGCAAGCCCCGCCCGGCGCCTGTCCTTACGTCCCACCCAATGCCTCGTCCTCGTCTGAACCCGCGCCCAAAATAGGGCTCCTCTCCCGCCTCAATCCCCTCAATAATATGTTCTCCGATCTGTCGAATGAACGCGCTGAGAAGCAGTCCCTCGACCTTCCTCTCACGCGCGAGACCTCGACCATCCCCAAAGGCGACGGCTCGCTCTGGGAGTACCCGTCCCCGCAGCAAATGTACAATGCCATGTTACGCAAGGGCTACACCGACACGCCCATTGACGCCGTCGAGTCCATGGTCGGCGTGCACAACTTCCTCAACGAAGGGGCGTGGGCCGAGATCATGGGGTGGGAGCGCCGCTTCAGCCGGGGCCTGATTGAGGGCTACCAGATCTGCCGAAAGGGTGAGGACATGGCCAACATCATGCTTGGCACAGCCCACGATCCGTTCGACACAACCACGTGGGACGCGACGAATGTCTCGCCGCCGAAACTGCTGCGCTTTACGGGGCGCCCCACGGAGACGACGCCCAAGGCCGCCATGCTGCAGTGGCTGGGCTATTTTATGCCCGAAAAATTCGGCACGAGCCCGCCGTTTGACCGACACGATTGGTTTGTCGAGCGGTGCAATGAAACGGGCTGTCGGGAGGTGCGCTATGTGATTGATTACTACGAGGGCGACCCGGAGCCGACGGGCGAGCCCGTCTTCTTCTTGGATGTAAGGCCTGCAGTCGATGGGCCGACAAGTGCGGCGGAGCGGACGATTCGCTGGGGCACCGAATTTTGGTATGTGTGGCGCACATGCGATGAGGGGCAGAAGCCCATCACAATCATCCCTTGCTAACAGAGATTCCACAGGTGGACCGCTACAGGGGGCATCACAAGAGAAATCAAACGGTTGGAAGCGGCAAAGAAGGCCAAGGAAGAGGAACTTGCTGCCAAGACGAGGTCGTACACCTGACCCCCTTCTCTCTTATGTTTTTCCTTCACGGACGATGCCCCTACTGTACGAAAACTCTTTCCTCATTCATGAACGAAGCATTGGCGCGGCGTTTTTTAGGCAATGCACGAATGTAACAACACCAATCTTGATTTTATTTTCACCGCTCGAAAAAATACAAGGCAGGACTTGTCATGGGCTCTGTTTTTGGTTCCTCGGTGCCTATGTAGTATGTAGTGTTGGGACTTCATCGAGTCCTTTGTTTTTCTTCTTTTTTTTTTGGGAGGGGCGCTCCAAGCAGTTTTATTTACTACCTCCGCTCTGCTCCCGTTTCTTTTTCTTCCTCCTCTTCCAACAAGTCAAGCGGTTCTGAAATCAATCTATTTTTTTCATATGTGCCTCCCTCCTCTCTTGCGACATCGCGACCAAACGCATGCCATCTTGTCCGTACCTATCATCACAGACCCATACAAGAGGAGTAGCGACAGAGGAGGGCGCGTGCGCACGTGCTATATTCTTCTTCAGCATCGTCTTCTTCCTGGCCCTGGGTGCTGCACACGGAATATCGTAACAACCCCACCATGCCCACATAGTAGGTTGTTCCGAGAGAGAGAGAGAGAGAGAAAGACACGCAGCACCTCCGCAAGCTAGCTGACGAGCGGTAAATAAAAAAGCTAGCTACTACAGCCATGCAGGCGCCAAAGCACGAGCGCTATAAATTGCTGAGAGACATGGATGACAGAGTTCGGCTCGATAAAATAGAATTTGCAAACGCAGGTCGAAAAGGGGGTATGGTAATTCATGTGACACCACCACACCTACCACCGTTTGACGGCTCCGTTACACCCACCGTACGCCTGATTGGAAATTAAAACAATAACAACAACCACGGGTGGAGTAAATAATGGGCGCATTGCTTATGCATAGAATCGTGCAAGGGAAGAACGGAATGAATGAATAGCATGGCATGATAAGGGCGCATGATGAGACACGGTTGGAAAAAAGAGTAGACAGTCGAGCGCGTGGATACTTGACGGCCGAAAAGCTCGCTGGCAAGCGAAGCATAGATAGTCAGTAGAAGCAAGCTTACATCTACTCGACTGGCAGGCTAGGTTTTGATTCGGCTACTTCTCTACTGATAAGCGTCCACGTCGAAATAGGTGGGAGGCGAGGGAAGCTGACCTTGCGGAGGCTCTGCGACCTTCTGACGCTTATCTGCGCTTCCGTACTCGTATGAAGCGTCTGGGCTCGAATGCTTGTTAACTGCGGTGCCGTGCTGGGCTGCCGCCGCTGCCTGGGCCGCCATCTGAAGCTCACCAATCTGGCGCTCAGAAAGACCACCGTTCGTGCTGTGCGGACTGCTCTGCGGTGGTTGCGATGGTTCCGATTGCGAAACATGCTGCGGTGGCTGGGGTTGGGACTGGGACTGGGATTGGGGCTGGTTCGCGCTCGATGGCTCGCCATGTGGCCGGTTGAGATCCACGCCAGCAGGCGCAGGTGGAATCTCGCCCTGCGTCTCGAGCAGTCGTGATTGAAGGTTGATGATGTAATCGCGCAGTTGATAGTTTTCGGTCTGGAGCGTCTTGTACAGTTCGCATAGCTGCTCAAACTCCTTGACTTGATCCTTGAGCTGCTTAATGTATTCTTCCTTGCGTTGCCGGAAAGCGCGCTACCGGGCTTAGCAAAACGTTCATGGCAAATACGTGTCGGGTTACCTACTTGGGCGGCACGGTTTTGCGCGGCGCGCTTGGAAGTAGACAGCTCGCGCCGACCTTTCGAACGACCCTCGCTGGTGTTGCCGTCGTCGCCGGTGCTCATATCGTAGGCGGCGCCTGCGATGGCGGGATCAATGGCATGCGGCGGTCCTGCGGTGTGCGAGAGTTGCTGTGGAAGTTGCTGGGGGAGTTGCTGCGGATGCTGGGGCAGAGGCTGCACATTGGGCTGGCCTGCGCCGGCAGCGAGGAGATGCTCTCGTAGGCCTGGGAGTGGCGGCATGTTAGTAATCGGCGAGCGCTGCGTAGCTACAAGGCGCGGGCACTAACTCATTTCTATGGTGGGCTTATGCTCCTGGACCGCACAGTCAGCAAGGCCAGGGCAGAAGGCGCCAGCGCGGCTTACCTGGACGCCCGGCGGGTGCATGCTGGTATGCGCCGTGTTGTCGCGACGGATCAAGGGATGCAGCGCCCGGCTCCTCCAATGCGCGTGGGGTCGGGCAGGCGCGACGAGGAAGCGGTGGCGTGGCGGAGACAGCGGGTGGCGTGCAGCGATGCTCGGCGCAACGATACACACGGGCGTTGCCAAGCCAGCAACGGGGTGCAGGGTGAAAGGTGCCTGGGGAGGGGGGAGGGGGGAGAGGGGGTGAGCGGTGCGGGTGACGTCGGTCGGTCCTGGAGGCGCTTGCGCATCAGCATTTGTGCGCGCATAGCCACAGGGGGCGGGTGCCGTGGTGCGACGGCATGGCGGTGGTGCGCGTGCGTGTAGCGACTGGTGATTCGTATCTGGGTGGAGGTGCAGGTAGCTTACCGGTGCTCGACGACGCTGTTGGCCGGCAAAGCGCAAAGCGGATGATTGATTACGCAGCGTTGACTAAGAAAGGTGGGCGGGCCGGTGGTTTAAGACTTAAGTAGATAGTCCACTACGCGGCGGCGCGCGGCGTCGGCATCGGCTCCACGCCCACGCCCCCCGTGGATTCCTAATGCCCAGTCCCCCCATCTCCGCTCCACGGCCGCCGACACGACGTTGCTGCCATCGATTCCCGCCCGGCCTGCGCTGAGTAATGCTGAATGAATGCCGCCCTTGTCGAGTCTGCGAACGGCGTTGGTGGCGTGCTGCTGCTGCTGCTGTTGCTGCTGCTGACTAAGCCTTGGCATGCGCCATGGGTCCCGGTAGGAGAAAGTACCTATACTAGAAAACAATAACTGCTACACCAGAAGCCCCATGGTACCTGCTACTACAATACGCGTCGACCCCTCGCCTGCTACCAGGCAAACATGCACTTGTTATTCAACAGCCTCGACCCAAGCATATCATACTCGGCCTTGCTGATCCAGCTATCGTTCCCATGACTGCTCAGCCGCCCAAACACACTGCCCCCCTTCCACGCCACGACCTGCGGATCAAAATCCCGCGGCGGCGGTCCCACGAGAATCTCCTTGCCGTAAAACGGGCGCAGCTCCCGGAGCCGCGCTTCGATGAACTCGCGGAGCCCGGGCGTCTTGGATGCTCCGCCCACGAGCATGATGCCGCCGAAGAAATCGCGCAGCTTGCGGTCATCCCCGCGCGCGCCCTGGGCCAGCGACTCGAGGATCGCTTGGTCGAGCGGAATGACCGGTAGAATTCGGTCACGTTCTTCCGCAATTTTCGTCTTCTCGTACACGGGATCGCGGAAGAGGAGCGGCGCGCCTTCGGCATCGCCCATGGGCGTGTCGCGCTCTGCGTTGGGCGTGTTGGTGCCTTCGGGGCCTGGCGAGCCCGCTACCGAGGACCGAGGCGTATTTTCGTTGCCGTTGAGGCGGTCAAGCAGGCTAAACGGGGCCGGGCGTTGAGGGGTGGACAAGACAGCCGAGGGGAGCGCGGCGTCTTGCGTGCCGTTGGTGGTGGCCTTTCCAGCGGCGATTTCCATGGCCGAGGTTTGAGCATGCGAGAGAGGGTCGTTTGGTGAGCCGTCGTAGAGATCAACGGAGCGGGGTATGAGTTTTCTTCGATTGACTAGTTTTCGCGAATTGTCAAATATGGTGGGTTTAAACAAGCCCTGTGGTCATCAGTATACGCTGCTGCAGTTTCACCTGCCTACGTACCATGACCGACAGCATGGTCTCATCATATGTCTTGAACACATATTTACGCGTGTCCTGGCCCGATGCGCGGAGATGAAAGTCCCATGTCTGCACGGTTACCGAGCCTTCGTCCATGGAACAAAACTTGTGCTTCAGCTCCTCGGCAAGCAGAAAATCATATCGCCGCTTCAGGTTCATGTCGGAATAGGGAAAGTGTCCAAACAACATCATCTTGACAAACGTCTCCGTGATGTCCGCACCGCCCATTTTCAAGTTGACGCGCGACTCTTCTGCACAGAGTCCTTCGTCGACGCAGCATATTGACGTTTTCTGGGCACCAATGTCTACCACACAGGCAACCCCATAGCCGGCACCAAAAGTTGCCGACAGACTCTCTTGCTGCAGACACACCTTGCCAAGGCCGAGGTCACGTATCAAGATGTCAAGAATCATGATAACATACTGCCGCTCGTAAAGGTCCGGGATGATGAAGACGCACTTGTAATTCACAAGGTCTCTCATTCTTGTGATACCCAGCAAGTTCCGGAAGGCCTCCTCGAGGATCTTGGAAATATCATGGTAGATCTGGTTTCGATCCACGTAGTCTTTCTCGTTGAATGTACCGTTCCTTAGTGGCCAGAACAGCTTGTACCTAGGATTTGACTTCTCGGGTATTCGCAGCGCCTCGTGTCCCGTAAAGAAGTCGGGCGCTTTCTTTGGATCGGCAGGCAGCTCCGTCCATTCGATGCGGTTGATGTCGTTGTGCTCAGAGATAATGTCCGGGGGCGTGCGCTTGTTGAAATTGGAGACAAGGTCCTTTGAGTTGGGCAAGACTCGCCGCTTGTTCTGGCGCATGCGTAGTCGCAGCTCCGAACTCATGGCTCCGTACTGATCGCGGAACTAATCGAGAGGTCAGCAGTAGAGCGTGCAGGGGAGGCATGCCAAACTTACGTCGTCCCCGAACCACTTCTCCGGTAGGGCCTCTGCGGGTACCTCACCTTCGACCTTCATGCGCTTTGGACTGGGTTCTCCACCATACTCTTCATCTTCGCTCTCCTTCCATCTCCGCGCAATCACCATGGGCACCGTCTTCGGTAGGGCATCGGAGCCGAGACCTATCCTCAGATTCTGGCTGCCGGGATGTATTACGATCAATTTGGATATATCTGTGCGTGACGCAAATGACGCCTCTGCATCCTCTGCTGTGTCCTCTGTAGCCACGGCCATGGTCCCTTCGGTTGCCGGTACGCCCAGTGCGCGTGCGCGATCTTTGTCCCGAGCCTCTTGTACTATGCGCGCCCTCTCCTCGTCCTTGGGGTATCTTACGGCGAGAAATTGCTCGTCGCGCTTGAGGAACTCGGTGTAGTAGTTCTTCTGGTTGATCATACCGACCTGAGGCCATGTGGTCAGATCCATGTTATTGTCCGTCCGCTCAAGACCTTTGCCATTGTCAACCAGGTGTTGCACCGACTGATGGGTGTGTGCCTTACCCTCTTCCCTCAACTGGGCCCTGCCCGACTTCTTGCTAACCATGCTTGCTGTCCAAATAGAATTGCACCCTTCGGTTTTGTGCTGGAAAGCCGACGTGCAGGAAGTTGCCTTTGCTAGTCTTGGCCCGCGTCAAACGCGTGGAGGCCTGCGAGTTGGAGGCGTGGTGTACAATGGAAGACGGGCAGGCTGTTGTATCCGAAGGGTATGGATGTGGCGAGAGTTGGCAACAGGGGACTTGGTGAGTTTGGGCCAACAGTGAGGGTGAGGGTTTCGTCGAGCTTGCTCGAGGTTCGATGTTGTCGCGGTGCGACACTGCTGTGATTGGATCGCGAGTCCGCAATCTTCGGTCCAACCTGCTATGAGCTTTGGCCCAACCCGCTCTCTAGTGTCGCAGGAAAGCGGAATGCTAGCTAATCTTCACAACGAATGTCATTGTGGAATTCTCTTCACAACCATACCCTGTGTATGTTGTTGCTCTTTCTGCAGGAATACATGGTGTGTTAGTGGAGGGGCATTGATCTCTGGCCTTTGTCTCTTGCCGCACTACCTGCCTAGGTCACGCATCTCAGGCTATCCTGTTATCGCACCACTCCTCTCCGCAATTTAGTTCCACAAGTCATCCATTTCATATTGACATTTCATCGGCACTTCCGTGTGCTCACATCGCACTTGCCTTCGCCTCATCAGCACCCTAAATAACATGAACCGTCTCGCGAACCAGGTGAAGAAAAAAGGCATATGGTCCACCGTGAACTTGCCGTGTAAATACGATGATCTCAATCTAGCTGGCTATACGATGGTAGAGTGGTCAGAGGATCCTAGCAGCTGCAACCAATCCGAAGAAAAGAGTCAGGGAGTAGGCACCGTTGCGGCCAGCTACGCCCTTGACAGGAAACATGGTCTCTGAGACCTTGGCCTCCCTGACCCTGTTGACAGTAGGCTTTGCATAGCCACCACGAGAAGTGGCATTTTGATATATGGCTGTAGGCGTGTGGTAGGTAGCGTTGACGGTAGAAGAAGAAGAAGAAGTATTGACCTGTGAGCGAGGCCCGGTACCTTCTGCCTGTCCACTGGGGGGAATACCCTCTGAGAACGACCACGTAATGTAAGGAGGCAATAGAGTAGGCGAAAGAATAGGCGTAGCCAGGGGCATGCCCTCTGAGAAGTAGCCGGTATTGATCGGACTCGGGAGAGAAGCCGTAGGACCACTCTTCTTACTGAAGACGGTAACAGTTCTATGCTGCGTGAGGGTAGACTTGATCGTAGTTGTCGTAGTATGGTCATGGGAAACGAGGGAACTCCTATACGGTCAGCCAAGAAACAAGCCCCCTGGTTCTCCAGAGCGTACTGGTTGGGTTCTTCGATGGATAGTGAATCGCCATTTCCCGCTGTCGGCACGGCCGTGACAGTAGTGGTGACTGTCTTTGTGACGTGGACGGTGGCAAGACCGGCCGGCTCGGGGCAAAGATAGGTCAGACTGGTTGCAATCCCGTGAAGCATCGCGGAGTCGGTACAGAGCTTAGGCAGCTCCGGGCACGTATTGCCACGAGCAAACATGGCAGGCTCGAAGACATGGTGATTTGCGCTGTGATACTGAGTGCCTTCGGCAACAGCGCCAGCTGTTCTCGTGTAAGCAGGAGTCGGATACGAGCAACCAGCCACGTGAGAGTAACGCTGGTTCGAACACCCACGGGTATCACAGGAGCGGGAATACGTACAGGTCCAGGCAGCAAGCATGAGGGCACCTGCGTTGGTCATGGTGATAACCTTCGGAATACTCCAGTGCTTGAGCGCGGTAGGAGCTATAAATCAGAGGAAGTACACTGGTTTGCGGAGTGTCGAGGAGGCCCGCGAAGTCGAAGCTGGCGAACTGTGTTCAGAAAATAGCTTGGAAGGTGCGGTTGATTGTGGGAGCGTGTAATCTTGGCGGTCCTGCAATCACGGTGAAGACGGCAGGCGTGGGCTGGGCTGCAGGCGCTGAAAAGGAGGACGGCCAATAAGCTGGCAAGCAAAAACCGTACCGATGAAACGAATTCACTTGGCCAGTGCCTGAGGAGTCCGATTTGAACCATAGCACACCGCTGTGGCACAAGAGTGAATGTCAACACCTATCACATTACACACACACACCCAATCAGTAGTACGGAGAAACGTTGGCCACATTGGCATAACACTGGAATCAAATGTGCATGAGACGTATCAGATGACATGCTCTAGGAAACTGTCTACCAACGCACACGCTTCATTCACGCTTCCTGCCGCCAACCCAAAAGATAAACGGACACACTAGGTACTCTTAGTCACCATAGAGCTCCATCAAGTGGTTCAGCATCTTGCGCTGTAATTCGAGGAGTTGCTCTCTGGTAATCTTGCCGTCTGGTTGGACGACGGAGCCGGATGAACCAGATTCATCGACGCCTTGTGATTCCCCAGACGATGTTACTACAAGATATGGCTTGGTGCCAAAAAAGGGGACGCCCAGTGTCTGTAGGCACGTCGTTTGAGACGCAACCATGGCTTTGGAGGCTCGGTACACTTTGGCATCGTATTCGGCAAGTTCTTCGTTTTCACGCTCTGGCGTCTGTATACGTCAGTAAGAGGTACATATACACGTCCAGGAACAGATCCTACGCGAAGAAGAGTCGTTCCACACAGCAAACCTGGCAGAGACCTATGATTGTCAGCACAGAATTGCTAGAGGCTGTGACGGACCCACAGCGCGGCACGATGGGTTTGTTCGTTCTCGCGCTTGAACTTGTGGTCTTCAATGATTCGTGTCCTGCCACCTTCCCACGCCCGAACGTTCTGCTCTTGGTCCTTCATCAACTGTCCATCGAGTCAGTGTGACAGTACATCGCAAGTTACGGCTTGCACGATGCCTTGCCTTGCGAACCGCTGGAGCCAGGTCTGGGTTGTGAACGGCCAATTTGCTCACAAAGCGTAGCCCTTGCTTCCATTCAGTAATCGTGGAGGGATCGGCCAAGGGGGTTGATGGCCTATCTTGCGCTCTGGGGACATATTGGTTGTGAGGGGCTGGACGGCCCGCCAGTCGAGGATCGGCCGACCCGTGGCTTCCCGTTGCCTGCACGGTCGAGGACGATTGCGCGGGAGCTTGAAAGACCGGATAGGGTTGAACTACATTATGCTCCTGCGGCTGCTGTTCCTGGGATACGGGTTCTGGTTTGGGGAGACTGGCGAGCGTTGCCAGGATCGTGGCCAAATCGAGATTTGGGTCCATGTCGAAAGCACGACTTCTACCCACGAGCTTGATGCCGAGATAATTGTTCAATCAAACGAGGAACGAATTGTATTGTGGCAATTCGCTGACAAGCTGCTCATGACGCGTATCGATCGTGTTTGCTCTGAGCTCACAATGGCTGGAGAGAGACCAGCGTTTGATCCTTGGATCGTGCTCAGAGTGTATTCGTCAACGTTCCAAGTCCAGGGCCGGCTGGGTAGGGACTGCGACCATGATTCTTACTAAATAGAGCCGGCCGTGAATACAAACGAACAGCCCTCTCGGATAGAAGAGGTCAAGTTGCACAGTGCAAGTGCTAGCCCGGAAGTCTCCGCGTCGAGACCCTAGCCTAGGTAGTTGTGCCAACTTTTGATCATCGAATCATTCTCCTTGCAGCTCCGCAGCACGCCCACCACCACCGCCACCCTGCCCCCATCCTCCCGGACCCCCGCCTTCCACCATGTCAAAATCACCTGGAGAATCGACCCGCTTCACGGCGACGGGCGTTTGGGCGCACACAAGACCGGGAGGCAGGGCAACAACACTACAATTCGCAGATCCTGCACCCAAGAATGAAACGCCACAACAGAAAGTCAAGCGGTTACGAGAGGCGGCGAACAGGGCAAAGATGGCGCAGGTCACGCGGTGGGATTACATGTATATGTACGGCCGAATGGTTGCAGATGCGGCACATCAATTCACCGTCTATGGGGTGATCTTTGCGACGGGTATGTTTTCGCTTGGATCGCGCACTGGGTCCTCCGCCCTCGCGCGTGGAGGAAAAGCCTACTAATTACTGGACCAGGCTGTGTCGGTGTGCTTGCTGTTTTCTCTATCGGCGACATGGTAGTCTACAATCGACGGAAGCGCGCCATATACTTCGCCGAGGAAGAGCGGGCACAAGCCAAGATTCTCGAAGCGGCTCGCTCTGCGGTCGCAAATGGAACTGCATCACCAGCACAAGCCGCGCTCGTCAAGGGAATCGCAGAGGAGCAAGAGGCTTGGGAGAAGAAGCAGGCAGAGCGCAAAATTCTCTCCAGGCTGCTGTGGTGGGCGCATGGTGACTGGAAAGAAGAAAAAGAAATCACAGAGCAAAGGAGATTGGCTGTGGAAGAGATTCGGAAAGAGGCATCGCAAGGTGTACAGGGCTTGGGTGTTGCGGCAGCTGTCCAGGAGGCTCGGGCGAACGCCACCGGTGCTTCATCACTTGCTTCATCGACTCCGCTGGTTGGAGGCCCGCTTGACAACACTGCGGAGAGAGTGGCACAGAAGGTAGAGGCAAAGGTAGAACAGGCGGGGAAGGGCTGGCTCGGCTTCTTTGGCGGATCGAAGAAAGAGTAGAAAACCAAGTTGGACGAGGAAATCTTCGACTTCTGTGTACCATTATCGACTTCGCAGCTTGTACATTGATGTTTTCATCATAGGTACCCACAACGAATCTTATGCCAAGAACAGACGAGTCTTGGGGTGTCCAAAATTCAAGGCGATTGAGATTGAATTCGTCCCCAATTTATAAATCGTCCCGTCATAGATCGCCTCGTCTCCAATCGTTAATCGCCCTGCGCAGAGACAGGTATGTAGTTCCGCCTTTCGCGGACCCTCTGTACCTTATTAGCTTGAGCTTCCTCATCTTTTCAACCGGCTGCATACCTCTCTCCACCCCTCAACCCATGGCCTCAGTCCTGCCCACCCCAAAAGCCCCACGGTTGCCCCAACAAATATAAATACAACGGCCTGATCCTTTGCCGAGTCTCGTTGAAAGCATGTTGTAAACACATTCTCCTCCTTTTCACCGGTGCAAAAGCTGTAGCCAAGACAGAATTGCCGATTGCAGTCGTTGCATGTTTTCTTAGACGCGCGGGGCTTGAAGAGATCGGGGGCAGAGGGCTTCTTGGTAGTGGTGGGTGGATCGAGGGCGACGATGGTGCTGTTGCCGAAGCAGGTACATTTACAGAAGGAGGTTGGTGCTAGAGTTCATTAGAGTAATGGGAGAGGGAAGTTTGGGGGGGGGCGAGGGAAACTCACAGGCTGCAAGTGAGAGGGAGAGGAAGGTGAGGAAGGTCAGAAAGACAAAGAGGTAGAAGGATGGTTTTCG
>Ga0182211_1000123_pt1 | contig 21760 bp, 12 predicted proteins | sample G5R1MG_20_FD_129660 | JGI IMG/M metagenome (GOLD analysis project Ga0182211, IMG submission 129660) | Switchgrass phyllosphere microbial communities from Michigan, USA - G5R2_MAIN_03OCT2016_LD1 MG | ecosystem: Host-associated > Plants > Phyllosphere > Phylloplane/Leaf | place: USA: Michigan... | reverse complement strand
TCCACCACCATAGGGCTAAAAAACAAAATTTCAGGATACCCCCTCCCCTCCCCCCCCCCCTAATCGCTCACTTGACTCCTTCCCCTTCTTTCTTTTCCGGCTTAGGCGACAGCTCCCCGACGACATTGTCAGGGTGACCCCAAGCCAACGCAACATACTTTGTATGACTACCACGCGCAAACACCTTGCCCTCTGCATTCCTAAATGCAATTGACGTGAAAGCAAGTGTTTTGCCAACTAGCAAAATTGAAATCAAGCCGTGTTAGCATACCCATGCACTTTAAGCACTGGTACAACAGAGGAAGGGAGCGAAGTGGGTGAGTGGAGGAAAGTGAATAAACAACAGTACGCACACTTGTCACAGGTTACTTCCGCGCGGATTACGTCTCCTATTTGGCCGCCCGAGGAGAGGTAGGTTACGTTGAGGTCTGTAGAGACGCCAGTTGCGAAGAGGCCGCGGGACGCAACGGCGAGGGAGCCGCCGAGGTCGACTGTGGGGTGTTGGTTTATGAGAAGAAGGGGGCAGGGTGTTGTATATTTGTAGTTGAAATTCATTCTGGGGGCATGGTGATGGCGCGGGAAAAGCACGGTAAAACGTACCCATGCTCGCTATTGTGCCGCCGTGGAGTATGTTGAGGCGGTTCTTTTGCGAAGGGCAAAAATCAACGCGTTTGTTTAGTGTGTACTTGATGATGTAGGTGGCGTCTTACAGTGTGTTCTTTTTGGATAGCGAGTTCAAAGTTAACGCGGCCTGGGGTGGCGGCGGTGACGCGGAGCTGTCGGGGGCAGTTCAGTGTGACGGCGCTACAACAATAATGATGATGATGATTATATGAACGATGTTAATTCTAGGGTGAGACGTACGCCATCAAGTAGTCTGCGAAGATTAGGAAATTAGTTTCGATGTGCATAGCTGTGGATTGGAAAAGGGTTTCAATGTACCGTGGTTCTAGGCCAGAGTTGGCGCGGAAGGACTCCCAGACCTAGAGCGAGTGAGTGATTCGTGCTGGGAATATGGGATATTCAGGCTGATTTCTACCGATCGGACAAATTTCAATGCAGGCATTTTACGTTTTGTGTACTGTCGATATAGCTACGAAGGACAGGAAGTTGTAGTAGCATCAAACAGGCGCGCTAGGCCAACTAGAAACTAGGGGCGGAGTGGACATGTGGAGCCCCGTTCCGCTCGCTTGGCGCGTCATGGACCTTCTCTCATTCAACATCAGCTTTACTGTACCTAGTGTCGCGGCGCACGCGTTTCAGTATGACGATTATACTATTTTAACATGATACTAAGGGAGTAACCACTACAACACCCACCCCACATCGCCCACGATGTCGGCGACGTCTTCCACCCAGGCGCTGGAGTATCTCGAGGGCCTACCACTGGCAACGCACAAGAAGCTATATGAGCAGCCAAGCACCGTGCTTGCCGTGTTCCGGTGCATGTTGCCGCAGCTCGGTAGGTTTACCGTGTACATGATATGCGAGCATGATCTCACCAGACCAAGCCAAGTCAATTGTCATGGCAATGCTCTACATGCCTACGTCGTTCCTCACCACCGACCTCGACGCCTGGTTCAAGCCTACCGCACGGAAGGAAAAGGAGCAAGCTCTCTTTATACTTGACTGTCTCCACATCCTCTCGCAACAGCGAAACGACGACGGCAAGACGTCCTGGACCCTGGCGTCCGGCTTTCAGCGCAGCCTGCGCAATGCGCTCGAAGGCGCAGGCACGCATCAGTCGTTTGGGGTGCCTGCGACGCGGGAAGAGAGTGGAGGAGTACAGGTAACTGTTCAATTTCTCGACGAGTACTCGAGGGCGCAGTGGGAGGGCATATTATATTATCTTGTCAGTGGCGCTGCTGGGCTGCAGAGCGACAGCATCTCGAGAGCGGAAGTAGGGCCGGGGACAAAGAAGCTGCTTATGGAGGGCGATTTAGTGCGCATCATACATGGCAGTCCGAGAATAACAAAGGATGGGTTTTCATTTGTGCTGCAGGAGACGAATGCGCAGGTCTGGAGTCTTTTGATTGTGTACCTGAAAATGGTCAATGAGGTGAGTCGATCCCCATGTTTGCCCAATGTATTCTCAGAAGCTTCTACTCACAACCTTAGCTTGGCATGGATGAAACAGAAGTCCTCTCCTTTCTCTTCATGCTCGGCTCTCTTGAATTAGGCCAAGACTACTCCACCTCAACCCTCTCTCCTACCCAACTCCAAATGCTCGAAGACCTCTCCGCAATGGGACTCGTATACCGCACCTCCAAAGAAGCCCAAACATTCTACCCCACACGCCTCGCCACCACGTTGACCTCGGACTCCGGCAGCGCCATGTCCGCCTCAAGTAACGACACGGCGCAAGCCAACCAGGGCAACACGGGCATCCTCGCCACCGCTAACAAAGGCTTCATCATCATCGAAACCAACTACCGGCTCTATGCCTACACCAATAGCCTCATCCAAATTGCCATCCTCTCCCTCTTCACCAAACTCCAACACCGCTTCCCCAACCTCGTCTCAGGCAAACTCACAAAGGAATCCGTCAACAAGGCCGTCTCCGCCGGCATCACCAGCGCCCAGATCATCTCCTACCTCTCAACCTACGCTCACCCGCAAATGCAAAAAAACACCGCCTTCCTGCCCCCCACCGTCATGGACCAAATCCGTCTGTGGGAATACGAGGGCGAGCGCGTCCAAATCACCTCCGGCTTTCTCATGAAGGACTTCGCCTCCGTCCCAGAGTATCACGATGTCCTCGCCTATGCCGATGCACTGGGCGTCCTCGTCTGGCGCAGGGACGAACAGCGCTGCTTCTTCGTGAGCCAAATTGAGCAGATCACCGCGTATTTGAAGAAGAAGAAGGAGAATCGGGAAGGGGGGAGGCGATGAGCTGTGGTTGTACATGTATTTTAGATATTTTATCAGTGTGTATGTGTGCATTGATGGGCGTAGGGAGGCGTCCAAGGATGGCTAGCTTTGCATGCCGCGCAAAGGTACTTGTCTTTCTCCGTGGGAAATACTGGAATAGGTTGTTCAACAGCCACCGTCGTAGTGTAAATTTTCTTCAAAAATAGGCTCTTATTCGACCGCTACATGGATTATTGGATATATACCGACATATACATACATGCTATTTCTTCATACGCACCTTGTGAGCCTTCACAGCCCAACGTCTATAGAAGAATTGATCCAACTAGTGTTTGCTCCACCATGGTGTAAAAAGAAAAGATTTTCACCCCATGTTGATTACAGGTCCTCTTGCTGCTCAAGCTCTCCTTTGGAAGTCTCCCCTACGACGCTCTGCAGCGCAGCAGGAACAAGCACATTCTCAGGGCGATCGTCATCGTCACGGTCATCATCTACGCCTGCGTCCAGCATCCTGACCTCCCGAAGCGGGACCTGGACCTCGAAGGGGGCCAGCACGGCGGGAAGTGCAACAGCACCAGGCGCAGACGGGTCGTCGGAGGCCAACGCCTGGAGTTTCGCCTTGGACATGTCAAACACATATTGGCCCAAATGCTCGACGCCCGCCATGACAGCCTCGCCCTGCTGTTCCGCTTGGGCCGCCTCCGCGCGCCTCTCCGTGTGCCCAAACATCTCGCCTGTGATGAGCGCGAGCTGCGTCGGCCGCTGGAACAGCAGGTCGAATGCGGGTTTGAGCTCGAACACCGACTCGAAGACGGCGCGGCGGCCGAGAATGTAGAGGCCGAGACGGGCACGCGAGAGTGCGACGGTGAGGCGGCGTATGTCGCGGAGGTAGCCAATGGAGCGGGTGCGGACGAGGGAGAGAATGATGTCTGTTGGGGGAATAGTTGTTAGTTGTTTTGTCCATGGTTTTCCTAGAAATGATGAGGGGAGGGAATACACACAGTCATTTTGCTCGCCCTGGTATTTATCCACCGTTGCTACCATTTTTGGACGACCGAATAGGGGGTTACTTTTACACCGCACGCCCAGTACATCATTGATCAGGCTCTTTTGCCCCGCGTATGTCGTCAGTATGCTGATTTTGCTCGCTGGGTAGCCTAGCAGCCTCATGTACTGGAACAAGCTGACTGCATACTCTGCCTCACCGAGATTGATCATCCAGTGCGGCGTGGGTTGGTCCTCGCCTTTACCCTTGTAGTCGGGAACGTCAATGAATTGATACTCGTATTTGAGTCCTGGGTTAGCGGTTTGGAATTCAGGGTTGGTAAGGAGCGAGGGCAAATTGGAGAGGGAGGGGTAGCGCCATTTGTAGAGTTCTGCTATTGAAGGACGCGCTCGACCCTGTTGGTCAAGCATGATGGTTGGCACGCCTAATCGTACGAGACGCTGGAAGAGACTCTGCTCCAGATTTGCGTACTGACGGAACGCGAGGTTTTGGATAATGGGCGAGTTTTGCAAGTGGTCACCGCACAGGACGATGCGCTGCAGTGGGAGCTCGCCGTTGTGTGGATTTTGTAGTGCGAGTGGGATAAAGTTTTCGACTTCGGTGATTTGAGCTGCTTCCTCCATCACGACGTTGTCGTAGTGGAAGCCTAGCGACGCGATTTCTTGTCGGCGCATGGCGGCGTGAGTAGATGTCATGGCGATAATACGGGCTTCTTTGATAAGCAGATAGTTTGCTTTATCGCGCGGATTGCGGAGAATTTCAAATGGACGGATGTCCTCGAGTTCGGCAAAGATCTTCTCGACATGGCGGTAGCAGCCCTGTGCGATGTCAAGGATCTGCTCACGGTCTGCAGCCTGCGGGAAGAGCGGTTGCGGGGCGTTGGAGAAGTAGTCTTTGAAGGGAAACTCGGATATAATGTCGTCAACGGTCGTGTCTTCGGATGAGATATGGTCCCAGTATTTCTTCCAGGCAGGTTTTACATAAACCAGATTAAAGTAGTCTGCCGTCTCACAGGTACTACCATGGGCTCCAGGCGCACCAAAATTATGCGCGAGGCGGTCCACTTCAGCCAAATAGTATGCCCCTCTTTCAAGGAAGGACTCCACTCTCCCATGCTTGCTGTAGCTCACATCCGTGTCGAGATCTTCTTCACCGTGACCCAGACGCAACAAATGCCGCTCATCGATGTCCAGCGCCACAATCTTCTGGAACAGCTGATTCAGCGCCTGATTGCTGTGTGCCACGAGCAACGTCCGCTGGTTCGGGTAATTGTGGTATATATTTGAAATAATTTGTGTCGCAACGTCCGTTTTTCCGGTACCTGGAGGCCCGAGCACGACCGTCAGACCAGGCTGCGTACCCGATGCAATCGCCTCGACCTGCGCTGGCGTGAATCGAACTGCATTCGTCTTGGGTGCGTCGGTAGGATATGGGCCCATGTTTGGAGGTTTGTAGGTGGAGACACGCAGCGATTCATGCAGAGGTTGTGCAACCTCGACTTGGTCGCGACGCCGTTTCTTCGAAGGCTTTGCAGGGGCAATCTCGGATTCTGTGGTTGCAAGATATTGTAGTACGTAGGGAGGCCCAGGGGACTTCGGTGCCTCCTCAGGGGGTTCGATAGACTTGCCGGGCAGGGATTCAATTAGGTGTTCCCAGTCCAAAAAGGTATCACGAAAGTCGATCGAGTTCAGTCGGTTTGGCAGGCGATGGTAGGTTGCCGATGCAGGGTCGCCATAGCCGAGGAAGACCTCCTGCAGCCAGGAGGGTGCTGGTATGTCCGAAAGCGTTAATCGTCTGATGGATTCTAGGATGGGCAGGAAGTTGTTCTCCCGGCCTTTTCGGCGAACCACGAGATTGATGTGCTCGTAAATGTTGGCTCGTCCCTCGGCCGTCCGATCCATATCGACCTTGTACTGCTTTTCATCGAGGTGAACAATGAGTCGGCGTTGACGTACACGAGGACCAAACCCATCGTTATTGCGTGCCTGCTCGCGAACTGGCCGGCCGTTGTCGTCTTGAACCTGAACAACGCGCGCACATCTTAGCCTGTGCAGTCCAAGTTGGTCTCCGGGGTTGGCTTCGGGGTGGTTTCCGTTTTGCATAGGCACGTCGTCGTTCCCCTCGACAGCAAGCAAAAAAACCACGTCGTCAGGCCTGAGCTGATCCCACTCCTTCCGCACCGGAAGCTGAAGACGGCTGACGTCGAGGACAATCTCTGCTCGAACATGGGCCGGGTGGTCCTCGCCAACTTTCGACGGGGCAACATCCACAACGGCAGGTTGTCCAATCGGAAGTGCCATTTTCGAAACGCCGCCAAACTTGACGCTGGCGCCCTTACCGCGTGGTTTTACGCGTTTGACTACGTCTTCCATGTCTTTTCGGATGCCATAGAAAGCCTCGGCACGGTACAAGATGAAGGATCGCCACAAGAAGTCGCTCATGGTCAGATACTGCAGGTTGAGCTTCGGAATCGCCAGCGGGCTCGAGCCGTTGTAGGACTCGTTGCGCAAGAAGGTGGTCTCGTACAAGAGCTTCTCTGTTGGCAGCAAAGCCATGTCTCGGACAGTATCCTTGAAAGTCGGCCGGTGCTCCACCAGCGCGACCAGCGTTTCCATATGAAAGGCGCGGTCGCGCACCAGCAAGGTCGAGTCGGGATATTCTGTGCGGAGGCCCATGAGCGAGCAAAGCTGCACCAGCTCAGCATCGGTGAGTGCGCGGAGATGGCTGGCCAGGTCTTCCCTGTTGCCAATGCTCCCATAGTTGGCCAGGGCCATGAGTTGCAGTTTTTCCGGAAACGTCGCATAGCCCGTTCGCTGCAGCCTCGCCAGGGTATCGCAGTGTTGCTGGTCGTACTCGCACCTGGCCAACTGCCTGCCCGTCTGATCCTCTATGGGAAAGTAGGTGTAGTGGTGCAGGAGGGTGTACATGTCGCGGAGCAGGCCATGGTCTTCATCAGCGTACATAGGCGACAGACGGATGGCCGGTAGCAGGTTCAGGTCGCGCAGCAGCGCATCGACGTATCGACGAGTCGGCAGCTGGCTTTGCAGGTCGGTCAGCAGCTCGAGGAAGCGCTCACAGTAGGTCAGGTTGTCGGCGATGACCTGCTTGGTGTCGCTGTGATAGAGACGGTCGATGAAGTCGAGCAGCAGCGTGGGCAGCCACGACCGCTCGAACTGCAGCTTTGCCCGGAGCGCATCGTCGGCGGCGTCGAAGCGCTTGGCTGCCGCACGCCAGGCCTTGCGCAGGAGGGGATGGCGGCCGAAGTGGGCGTCGCGCACGACGTCGGCGTGGAGGCTGTGCCACAGTGTGATGCCAACAAGCGGCGCGCACTCCTTGCGCACCAAGCCGCTGTCGAGAGACTGGAAGGCGCCGATGACAAAACAAATCAGCTGCGTGCGCACGGCGCTCGGCTGCGAAGGGTCGAGGGTTAGGGAGAGTATGCGGCGGAAGAAGGCAGCGAAGTCGGCAGGCCGGGCAGCGAAGAGGGTCCACGAGGCCAATCCCTCGCGGCGCTTTACATTGACCAACAGGGCCAGTAGTACGTGGTGGTGGTGCGAGGCGTCCGCGGTGAAGCCAGGCCACAGGTAGCGCTCGAGCAGCTGCAGGTTCTCAAGCATGAGCAGCGGCGCGTAGCCGAAGCCGGCCGCGGCCAACGGGTCCCATATCTCCTTCTTGACCACGTCGGGCCGCACCGTGGGTGGTGTCGCAGCGGCCAGCCAGTGTTTGCGGGCAGCCTGAGCGAGGGGGTGGTCGCCGTGTAAGTCGGCGACAGAGGGGCGGGCGACGTCCATGGCGGCTGTGGCGGCCGTTGCTGCCCGGAGATACGTCCTGCTTTCTGCTTTCTGTTTCTTGCTTCTTGGTTTCGGCTAGGCGGAGTGTACGGGTGGTTCGGCGCACGTGGGTCCGCGCGGGCGCATTGCTGGCGGCGGCGAGTGCACTCGACGCGCCAAGCGCTTCAAAAGTTGCGGAGGCGCGTCGACGGCCGCGGCCACCAGCCACGCGCACCGCCATGCACCGCCACGATCGCCGCCGCCGCCACGGGAAATGCCGTCGTTCGCCACCGCAGTGCCACCGCCTCCACCAACACCACCACCACCACCACCACCAGCAGAACACGGCTCGTACCGCACCATGGCCTCCGCCCAGGATGACGCCGTGCGCCACCAACCAATTGTGCCGGACAAAGTCCCCAATGGCGACTATCCCGTGAGTCGCTCGGGCACGCTGCAGACTTGGGCGATATGGCTAACCGCGCCCAGCTCATCGACAACGACCCGTATGCCTTCTCGCGCGCCCAGCCTCCGCCGCTGCTAACCCCCCGCCAAGTCACTTCTCGCGCGTCATTCGCTATACCCGCCCCTCTGATTGGTTGTACGGGGCCGCCGTGGGCGCGCTGAGCCCCGGCCTCATGCTGTACTGGGAGAAGATCTCACCCTCGTTCGTCGGCAAAGGTGGCTTTGCACCGGTCATGCGCCTCTCCGGTGCTGTCGGCCTCACCGGTTGCTTCATGTTTGCGTACACGCGCTCCTCGTGTGCGTGGCCCCTGTCCCGCTGCTGCTTCTGCCGCCTCGCTTCTACTGCCTCGCGACTCACGCTGACGCCCGCACAGCGCGCTTCTACGGCGCCCGCGAGAACCGCCGCGAGGTCGACATGGACATGCGTGAGATGGTCGACAAGATCAAGCGCGGCGAGCCGCTGTACGGCACGACCGAAATGACCGAGTATATGCAGGGCGTTGCCCACAGGAACTCGCGCTACTCGGCCACCTTTGCCCACGTGCTGCCGTGGCCCAACCTCGTTCATCACCCCTACCATGGCGTTGACACGGCAAAGTACTACAGACAGGCTGAGTTAGAGTTGGAACAAGAGAAAAACGGACGGTGATTCAGGTAGTTGTGGGTGGGAATGGCAGGCAAACAAACACTATCTTCATCTAACCCGTAGCCAATTCCTCCAGCACCTTGTCCCTTCCAAACGCCAGCATCTTGTACTTGCTGATCCAATCATCCCGATTCACATACCCCCCACAGATTCTCCTCTTACCCGTAAATGCAGTCCTGCCATGCAGCACCCTCCAGTTGTCAAAAATTAACACCCTTCCCGGTTGCAACTGCTCCCAATATTCATTCTCTTTCTTCTTCACCAGCGCATTGAACGCCCTCGCCGCGTCATACCACTGCTCCACCTGGTCTATCGGCAGCCCAACCGCAGCCCGATCCGCATTATTCCACCGTACGCGCACCAAGTTCCCCGTCGTGAGATCGTGCTCCAAAACAGGGAATCCACGGTACGCCTGGATGCTCGTGTCCTCGTTGCCTGACGCATGTGCGTGTACATGGACCGTCGCGAGGATATTGTACGCTTTGGGGTTCTCGCGCAATAACGTCTGTGCAACGTGGAACCCGTCGACGAGCAGCGACGTGCCACCGCTTCCGCCTGTGTGCTCAAGCAAGTGGAAGGCCTGGAGGCCGGCCGGGTCAGAGAAATACGTGGTGTCGGTGTGGGCCTCGAGCGCCATGTTGGTGTAGGCCGTGTCCTTGGACGCCAGGTCGGCGGTGAAGTCGTAGAAGCCGCCGTAGTGGGTTTCACGGATGAAGGCGATGCGCCGGAGGAGCTCTTCCGTCGCGGCCGGCGAGTCGTGCGGCGTGCCGTCGATGTAGCAGAAGCCGTACTTGCGGATGCTTTGTAGCACGTCCAGGATGGAAGTGGCGCTGTAGGGCACGCTTGGGACGGATGAGGAGATGGTAGCTGCGTTCCACAGTGTGGCGGGAGAAAGGGCGAGACGGTTTACGGTGCGGTATCGCGCGTCGAGGGTCAATCGAGCAAGAAACGAGGTTTTGTATTCGCTTTCGTGGTCGTCGTCCCATCGAATCTTCACAATTTGATTTTCGCACTTCGCCCGTATGAGGGCAATGTCCCGGGGTATAGAAAACGTATCTATGAGCCGCTGCTTGGTCGTGCCGTGCGTGCAATCCTCACATTGGCAATTATCCCGCAGCCATATGTTCGAGATTCTTTGACCATTAACGCTCACGCTGCGGCGTTGAACGAGGACATCGCCAGGATTAGTGGCGGTTGGGTCGTCAGTCAGTACGGTGTATGGGCCTTGCGTGGCCGGTTCAACCCCGTCCTTCGGCGTAAGCGTGTCCTTGAGCTCTTTCTCTAGCGCTCGTATCCGGGCTTTCAATTGTACCTTGGTAAAGATAACACGCGGGTTCTTTTTTGGCTTGGTTCCTCTTTGGGCTGGGCTGAGCGGTAAACTGATGCTCCGAATTTCTCGATTTGCGTGTTGCCATCGTACTTGTTGCTGGCTGACGTTAGGTACACGGAACAACGAGAGAGGGCATTGCTGACTTGAGGGAACGAAATTGGCAGTGTTGACGCAATTTTCGTGAACGGGGCGAAGGGCCTGCAGCGAGGGTCAGTACATGATAACATGGACGTACGTTCCGTGACCTATGTACGGCAGGTTTCGCGCATGGTAAGCCGCACATCGTGCGGCCGCGGACATGTTCATGGATCTCAGTGACGGCGCGATCTTGGTGTTGTCGTGGGTGTCGTGGGGCTGCTGGCATGTACGCGCGTTTCCCAACCTCGGACAACCTCGGAACATGAGCTGAAGTAAAAGACCCAAAAAATTGCAAAAAGACAAGCAGAAAGCAAAAAACGACACCAGTGGGACTCGAACCCACAATCTTTGCCAGACTTTTCAACCGGAAAGCAACGCCTTACCATTAGGCCATGGTGCCCAACTCCGTCCCGAAAGGACGAATGGTCCGAGGGAGAATACCTTCTTACTCATAACCGGAAAAGCTGTCCTCGGTACGCCTGGCAGTATCAGTTCATGCACGGAGGGCCATCCTGTTCTGGAATCCCAACATAAAAGGCCCATGCTACAACACAACAATCGCGCTGGACGTCTTCCACGATACGGAATCTGAACATCTTGTTGCATGCTCGTTGAATCATTGCTAGCCACAATTACTGTGAAGTCAGGCATCCAGAGCGCGGCATGCCAAGACTCGGAGCTAAGTAGCACCGGTCATGGCGGAGCTTCACCTTCGTAATCCAGTTGCCTCCAGCCTGCTCCACACCACCGCCGCCCGACTTCTTCCTCCTCCCCTGGCCTACGATCGTCAATCCCTTCTGCATTACTGATTACCCCAGTGCCTTTCGCGGCATTTAAACAGATAGATTGCCGCATACCGCCATCATGTCCACGCTCGAAGATCTAGACGACATCGAGCGCCACGAGAAGGAGGAGAAGAAGGATGAGGATAACAACGACGATGGCAAGGAGGGAAAGAAGGCCGACGGCGACGCGGAGATGAAAGATGCGGAGCCTGAGGAAGAACAGTTGGACGAAGAGATTCTCAACTCAAGCACACGCGACATCGTAGCGCGGCGGCGGTTATTGGAGAACGACATGCGCATTATGAAGAGCGAGTACCAGCGGCTCACGCATGAGAAGGCATCCATGAATGAGAAGATCAAGGACAATCTTGAGAAGATAGAAAACAACAGGTAGGGCTGGCTCGTTCCTTTAATTCCGCTACGCTCGGCCGATGCAAGACTCAACCTATCAACAAATGCTAAACGAGTATGCCAGGCAACTACCATATCTCGTTGGGAATGTCGTCGAGATTCTGGATCTGGACGTATCTGCCGAGGCAGCGGAGGAGGGCGCAAACATTGATCTCGATGCCACCCGAGTAGGCAAGTCAGCAGTCATCAAGACATCTACAAGGCAGACGATATTCCTGCCCCTCATCGGACTTGTGGACCACGAGAAGCTCAAGCCAGGCGATCTCATCGGCGTGAACAAGGATTCATACCTTGTCCTGGACACACTGCCTGCCGAGTATGACAGCCGAGTCAAGGCCATGGAAGTTGACGAGAAGCCAACGGAGAAGTACACCGATGTTGGCGGCCTTGATAAGCAGATTGAGGAGCTTGTTGAAGCTGTTGTCTGGCCTATGAAGGAGGCGGAGCGTTTCAAGAAGATAGGCATCAAGGCACCAAAGGGTATGCAATTCACTCGATGGTCTCTTTTTATCGCTGACAAAACAGGTGCTCTCATGTACGGACCCCCAGGTACTGGAAAGACGTTGTTGGCACGAGCCTGCGCTGCACAGACTGACGCCACCTTCCTCAAGCTCGCTGGGCCACAGCTTGTACAGATGTTTATAGGTGATGGTGCAAAGCTTGTGCGCGACTGCTTTGCCCTTGCGAAAGAAAAGGCACCCTCAATTATCTTCATCGACGAACTCGACGCAGTCGGTACAAAACGGTTCGACTCGGAGAAGTCTGGTGACAGGGAAGTGCAGCGAACCATGTTGGAGCTTCTCAACCAACTTGATGGTTTTGCTTCTGACGACCGCGTCAAGGTGCTTGCCGCAACAAACCGTGTCGATGTGCTGGATCCCGCCCTACTCCGTTCCGGTCGTCTGGACAGGAAGATTGAATTCCCGCTGCCCAACGAGGAGGCGCGCGCACAGATCATGCGCATCCACTCACGGAAGATGACTGTCGATGAGGGAGTCAACTGGCAAGAGTTGGCTCGTAGTACCGACGAGTTTGGCGGAGCCCAGCTCAAGGCTGTCTGTGTTGAGGCTGGCATGATTGCTCTCCGAACTGGCCACCAGAAGATCAGTCACGAGCACTACGTCGATGCCATCTCTGAGGTGCAGGCCAAGAAGAAGGACACGGTCAACTTTTACGCATAAAGCGCAAACTTTCGGGGCTGGATGATTAATCGCACACGCTAGCCGTCACATTACGCTTGCATTAATACTTAAAGCACTTGGCACGGCAGGAAACACGAAGAACCATGATATATGCAAACGATTTTGGCCTTTTTTTTAATCGTCACACGTGATCACCTCTGTGCATACTGCCTCTGCCTGCCTCTGCATCAAAGGGACTGGGGTTGAAGCTGGATCAGTCTTCAATCCAACATAACAATGCATGACTTCCCTGACTTGATCGCTCTCAGCATAGCTATGCTGATCTCGTCCGGAGATCATCGACAAGCAGGTAAGGTCATCAGGGTTCTTCATGGGCAGCGTGTACTGGGTTTACGCCCGACCATCCAAGGCAGCCCGCGTCTCTGCACTGCCATCAGTTATCCCAGCACGGCCATCGTTTCCCACACTTCATTGGTCGCATCATGGCACATCAACGACCATCGCTCATTACCGCAACACCATGCTTCCTTCAGCCCACGCGCAACTACATCTCATGATGATAGGATGGAAGCGCTGACTAGCTTACTCCATAGTCCTAATGTCTCTTAAGAATCTCTAGGGTCTACCTTAAACCCCTGCGCAGCTCGCCCGCCTCTCTAGATACATGAATACACCGCATTTCATCAGTAAACTCGGCGCTACCCCACATTGCAATGGGATCATCGGCGCCATGTGCCAGGTTTCATGGCACATGGCAAAACGGGGCTTTGGTGCGTACATTGAATCGTACACTATTATGTGCAGCTGCACAGTGAAGGAACCGTCATCCGCCTACATCTAGTCAGCTTTCATATAATCCCACCATGATGGCCTTTTTAAGTTTCCTCGACTTCTCTTCCCGTCATTTTGTTTTACTTTTTATGGTCTGCGAGTACAGAATCGCAGATATGTTGGCTATCCTGGGTCTGCTCCCCTCGTGATCCATTTCATCAGCTCACATTTTCTCTATGCTTCATTGGTCTAGTTTTGATGGCGGCAATTGTCCTGGCGCTGCGGTCAAAATCGAAGGGACACACTCCAGGTCCAGTGCTGGTTACAAAGGGGTCCTCTGGTCTTTGCTTCCTCATCCTCGAAGGGCCTTGACTACTCTGGTGGCTCCGGAAACGCTCTGTCCGCTGCAATCTGGCTGTTCCGGATTCTTGACATGACCGCAGACGTCCAAAGGCTCTGTTCAGCGCAGATGCTAAATGAACAGCGTGAGATCTGGTAAAATGGCATGAAAATCGTACTCCATTCCAAGATCCTGACCTGGGCCATTCTGAGCAACGAGAAATGGCTGTGGAAAGCGCTCGGCGTGCCGCCAGCCCAACGCACAGTGATTGACGCCGACTTCCACAACGTTGAAGACAGCGACGAGACCAAGGCTACAAAACCTAAGAGAGATGGAGGCGAGAAATACATGGCGTTCCCCGAGGAGCCGAGCGACGACACACTCCAGGCGAAGAATAGCAACGCGATATATGCCTACGTGCTCCACACTTTCGAGCCCGTCATCAACACCACGCTCCTCTCCACGTCCAACCATTACTACCTCCTCTCGCTCCTCGGCCACTACACCCCAGCATCACACCCCACCTACCTCTCCCCGAAATCCCACGCCTTCGACGGGCTGCGCATCCACACCGACGAGATCAGCGAGGCCATGGCACGGATGCGGCCCGACACGTTGACCACTGTCGTCGTCGTCGTCATGGATAGCATGGACTGGTTCCCGCCGAGTGGCGCCCAGGCCTCGAAGCAGATGCGCGCCTTGCACCGCGCCTTGAAAGTCAAAGGGCGCGTCCGGCTGAGGAGCGCGGGCGTGGAACCGTGGTCCATCAGGGTTTTTGCCGGCAGCGGGTTCTGCGTGAAGAGAGTCGCCCTCCGTGAGCCGGGGAGCTGTATTGACCGGCACGTTCTTTTTGTTGATGGGAAGCAGTGGGCATTCCGGATTGTCGGTCTGCCCTGCTGACGTCGTCCAAGAGCGTTACCATGTATGCGTCTATTTGGGTCGGCACAAAAACAGGTCGCGCGCCGACAAGACGATCATGACGAGGCGCCCGTGGTGGGGCTGTTGAGTCTGGCTGCGTTGCAACTTGGGACACCGGCGCTGCAGATGGGGTAGATGTTGTGGGTGTTTCTTGAGGAGTCTAGCACTTTATTGTGGGATCCACCTCGCTTTAGTGGACACGCGGCTTAGGTGTGGTTTACAGGTGTTTGCGTTGTAGAGGTCGTCGTCGAGTGGGAGGATGGGGATCAAGGTAACATAAGGAGTGTTTGGGAAGAAGATGGAGATTTCACAAGTCAAGCAGTGTATATAGGCCAGTGATCGAAAATGCAAGGGCTTGCGAGTAAAATCTCAAACCTCATTGAGCACGCCCTTGGCCTCACCCATGGTCCTCCCTCGATCGCGGCGACTAAACGTCCTCACCAAGCTCCACGTCCTCGCCCGCATGCCCCCGCCTTCCCCCCCATCAGCCGTCTGCCTCCTGCCCTGCTCCTCCTCACTCTGTTGCGTCCAGCCCCCCTCGGTGCGATCCTCCTGCCTCTCAGGCCAAAGCACCTGGCCAATAACCACGGCCCGCACATTCATGGCGACGACAAACAGCCACATGGCCAGCAGCCCGACGGTCATGACACACGCGACATAGCGAATCGGCGCGTTCCCGCCCAAGGCGGTAGCGACGGCAAAGGTAGCCGTGGTCAGGGCGGTATTGGGGAAGATAAACGAATACCACGTCATGGCAAAGTCCATTTTGCCGCGGGCAGCACAGGACCAGTGCGCGCCTACGCTGACGAAGAAGAACCACAGCGCGAGACCCCACAGCCACAGCCCCACAAAGTTTGCGCAAATCATGCCGACTTTGCCGGCGAGGGGGCCGTTGCCGGCGCCCATGAAGTCCGGGGGCACGATGCGAGGCAGCGTTTGGCCCATGGTGATGAGCGCGGCGATGGTGAAGCCCGAGGGCCCGACGCTGATGAACATGCCGGGGCGGAGCGACTCTTTGGGCAGTTTCTGCGTCATGAGGCGGTAGATGAAGGCGGCGTAGATCATGAGGGCGACGAGGAAGCCGATGCCTTGGGTGATGAAGCCGCCGAGGATGATGTTGAGGGCAGTGTTTGGGTTACCAAGTTTGGGCGCGAGAGCGCCCGCGTGCGGCCCTATGATCAAGAGTGGATAGTTTGGAAAGATCCAGAGCGGCGTCATTTGCGAGATGGTAAAGGTCGTCGTGGACCACCTAGTATGATTTGAAATGGTTAGTCGAGTTGGTTCTCTTGCACACCTTTGCGTCCTGTCCTCTTTTCTCCAAAGAAATGGAGAACAAAAAAAGAAGAAGAAAGGTATTCAAAGAAAAAAAAACCCCCCCCTCACTCACATGATCAGATAAATGCCCACGGAAAAGCAAAACGCCAGTCCACAATCCACCCAAAACAGCAGCACCATGGCCCTCTCCAGCCAACCACCGTCGCCACCGCCGGCCGCCTCCCTCCCGACCCCATACTGGCTCACATTCAAGCAAATAATGCCAAAGCTAACCATGACGCCAGGGATAAACAGGCTCTCCGTAGGGTGCAAAAACGAGGCGCGGAACGTGCGCGGATACCAGTAGAAGCGGCAGGCGATGAGCACGACGTTGGCGACGAACAGGGCGACGTTGAGCAGGAAGAAGGCGCAGCCGAGGGCGTACAGGCCGCGGATCCGGAAGGGCACGGTGTACAGGACGTTGGCGAGGCCGCCGGTGGCCATGGTCAGGGTGAACCAGGTCCATGTAAAGTGGCGGATGCGCTGCTTGAAGGTTAGGGTTTTGGTGGAGTCGGGGTTGGATGGGGGGGTTGCGCTGCTGTGGGCAGTCGTCGTCGTGGCGGTGGCGGTGGCGGTGAGGTGGATGTTGTCAAAGGGGTTGGAGGCGTCGAGGTGGGCGCTGGGCGTGCGAACTGCGGCATGGTTTCGCCATTGGAGGCGCGCGATTGCGCTTGATGCTGAGGAGTCGTGGGAGAGGCGTTCTTCTTCGATGTTGGGGACGCGGTCGCTGGGCGGACGGGCGTGGGCGGATGGGCTGCGGAACATGTCGAGCGAACGAAACGCACTCGAGTTGGCTAGGAACCTCCACGTCCTTTGACCGTCCCTTGGCACAAAATAAACAACCCACCCGCACACCTCAAGTACAAGCAAGCAAATCACTTTTACACGAAGCCATTGGGCATCTCTTCGGGCGCACATGACTGTCCTCTTCACGACCCCACTCCACTAGCCAAACCCTCTCGGGAACACCAAAAACCGTCGACAAGATTTACGAAGTACAAGCGTGAAAAAAAGGTGAAGACATTGTTTGCCTCTTCCAACCAAGCAACCGTCTATCTCTTCCATTCTCACCAAAAAAAAACTCAACACCGTAGAATTGACAGAAACATAGATTCGTTTTCATTATTAGAAACGGGGGCAGCCCCTCGTAGGTAAGTAGGCCAAGTTGCCACCCTCCTCTCCCTAGGGTATTAGTGACGCAGCATTGCATAAACCGTACATCTATCCCAATACGTACACGCAGGTAGGAAATGTCATATCCCGTTATGTGCATGCTCCAGTGAAAAGCCAAAAATGCACATCATTACTCCTCCCTCCTCCCAGAAACGGAAAAACTCCAGCCCATGCTCATGCCGAAACTTCATCATCCGGACGCCGCATGATGAATTAGTGTATTAAAAGAATAAGACGCCTCGCACCACGCTCCGGCCCATCACCATGACGCGCCCCATTCCGAGAAATACGCCTACCAGAAACTACACCACCCAATATAGTGCTGACACAGATTCTCCAAATTCGTCGCCTCCTTGATGAGCCTGTCGACCTGGCCATTGCAATCCAGTTCTTCGCCAGGCCTAAAGTCCTTGCCCGTCAGTTTTTCCTTGACACGGCTAAGCACCTGCAGCGCGCGCGCATTCTGGACTTCCTTGGCGTCGGCGTCGTTGGGCACGGGTGCGATGCTGGACCGGTGGCGCGGACGCCCGACGAGAGAGGAGAGCTCTGCAGCATCGCCCATGATGGATTGACGGCGCTCTGAAGGGTAGTTGGGCTCGGGAGGTGATTCGCCGCGGTGGCCAAGACGCCAGGTTAGGAGGGGGTCGTGGATAAACTGGTGGTAGGGTTGGGTCAGCTTGTGTAAGAGGGTAGAGAAATGGCACAAGGGCAAACATACCGCTTCAAGCACCGCCATGACACTCTCCTTGTTACTCCTCAACACCCTCATCACATGTTCACATGTTGTACGATAACTGCCCTCGATGTTACTAACTTCCATGGCATACGTCAACATGCGTGTCAGGCGGAAGGGCACGCGCTCCGGATACTTTTCACGATGCATGGCAACTTCGAAGCAGTCGCCAAAATCAATGTGGATGATTTTGCCTGTGACACGGTCGAGCATGAGATTCGACGGGTGGCGGTCGCCCAGCCCGAGAATATAGCCCACCATAGACATGACAGCCAGTGAGCGCGTGTAGTTTGTGCGACGATCAAGCCAAGCTTCGGAAGACTTGGACTTGAGCCAGAGAACGCGGTACAAGTCCTGACCCGTGGTGTTGTCCAGTGCGTAGCCAAAGACTTCGACCTTCTGCATGAGTGTAAGGCAGTCGTAGTCGGGCGCCATTTGGAGCATGATGCGGTGCTCAATATTGAGCAGGATCTTTCTGCTGTCACGGTATTCGCGAATGAGAACGTGCAGCGTGTCACTGTTGGGCACGAAGCCGAGGAGACCAGACTGCGTACTAAGCGGCACGGCGGCGTAACGCTGGATGTTCAAATGTCGCTTGCGAGATTCCACGTCGTTGGAGAGGAGAGTATTGCAAAGGCCGAAGAGTTGCATGACGCGCTCGTCTTGACGGATATCCTCATGGCCCTTGAGAATGTGTGTATGCGCTTTACCATCGCTACCACGCATCTCCAGCTTTCTAGGTCGCTGTTTGGATTGAATGACGGTTGCTACCGGATCTAGAGCAATGATACGGATGACCTCCTTGCCGACTTGATACGTTCCAGGCACCGCAAGCTCAAGATCATGCGCTTCCTTCAGCTTTGGCGAGACATACTGGAGCTCAAGCGTCATCAGCGACGGTAGCTGTCTCGCAATCTTGCGGAAGACCTGGTAGTACAGATCCCAAGCCTGATTCAAGTCTCCTATCTCTTGCGAAGTCCTAAAGGTATTGCACCAGTCGCGGGCCTCCTGCAGTTCCCGACCAAACGATTGAATGAACGAGATCTCGCGTAACGTCTCGGGTCCCTTGTCGAGCATCGCATGGAGTGGTGCGAGTGTAGCGAACATACCGTCGATGTTGTGATCACCAAAGTACAGACGGCTGGCTTCCTCGAGACCCTCATGCCATTGTTCGTGCCAGAGCACGGCGATCCGAATCAACTCGTGGCTAACAAGGTCGGCTTGCTCTACTAGCTTGGGTGAGTGTTCGCGCATAGCTTCCATGAGTTCCTTGGCCGATCGTGAGCGTCTGGTGACGTCGGACTTCATTGATACTGTCAACGGGAAGACAAGAGCTTGAGGGTGCGCTTTGCCGACTTCGATGAGAAGCTGGTGAATTGACTGCCGGACCGTCGGGTTTGGTTGGTTGATGCGAGCGAGTAATTGCGGAATGACCTCCAACCACGTGTCAATAGGAACTGACTTCGTTCCCTCGCTTATTGTGCGGTTGACTTCTGAGAGCCCGCCATGACTAAACCACAGCGTGAGCAGTCGGAGAGTGTCCTGGAGGGAACTTGTGGAGGACAGTGCAATGGACTTGAAGAAACCCGTAATTGCCGGAACAACGTGATCGTGTACCATATTCGAGGGCACATCTGTACCCTCTCGATCAGCCTTAGCGGCTATTGAATTGATGACTTCAAAATTAGCCAGCGCCCAGGCATGCCACGCCTTGTACCAATTGTGGTTGTATCTTGTAGCAGCAGCGTATGCGGATAATATCTCGTGCACAAACTCGTGCTCCCACTCGCCATCTTGAAGTTCTTGCTGCCAATCGCCTTGCTTGAGATAGCATTTGGCGAGAAGGCGATGGCAATCTGCCAGGTCCGTGGGCGAGGCACCCATGGCGGATCCACTTAGCATGCTTCCAGTCATCCCGTTGGTGCCATTGTGTCCGTTGGCAGCAGCGAAAGGATTCATGTTGTTGAACATGTGCTGGCCATTGGACATACCATGGATACCATTCGGTGCCAGCATTGGATTTGCAGCTGCCCTGGTCTTCATGGCAAGATCTTCCGACAGTCTCCCGGTAAAGTCCTTCATACTGTCAAGGGCTTCTTGCTTAAAGTGCTGGTCGGCCCACATGTACTTGTATGTTGCGTATGCGACCGGATGTGCAATCTTGTGGGCATTATCACGCACGTAATCGACGACCCTGCTCTCGCCTGAGCCTTCAATGTCCAGAAGCTTCTGCAGCGCCTTGTTCGCAAGGTTCATCCTGTTGTTCTTCCGGCAGAGATTGGTGTACTTGATCCACATATCGGTGCCTTCGTTGGGTGAGATGACAAGCTGGCGCACCTTGATCATGCGTTGCCAGACTTCCGGGTTCGGCTGCAGCCCCTTGAGCCGCTTCATCCACGTCTTTCTCATACTCGCCTGCGCATCCTTGTTGTTTTCGTTCTGCTTGTATTTCATGATTTCCTCGAGTTCCGCTAACATCTGAACACGAATCATAGGTAGGTACGCGCGCTGATATGACTCTCCCAGTAGCGAACTAAGCTCCGTGTCCAGGCCTTTACGAGCTTTGGCGATTTCCTCTACAGCAATCTCGAATCGGTTGTTGTGAATGTTGAGAATTGAGGCGAAGAACGCTCGGTCGGGCGACTGCTCCTTCATGACGGCAAGATAACTATCCATATCAGCAAACTTGCCCAGACCCCAGGCAGCCGTCGCCGCCAGGGGAGCAATCGCTTTTCTATACTCCTGGCTTGCATTCGCCCATTTCTCTTTCCCAAGGCTGGAAAGTAGGTCCCATTCACCAAGAGCATGCAGACATCGCATCTTGCCCATCGTCACGTCGAACGAGTCGGGCTCTTCAATCTCTCGTCGCTGGTAGGCTGCTAGCGCGTCATCCCACTTCTGCAGCTTCTCAAACCACGTCTCCTTCAACTCAACGTCTTGGTAATTCTGAGCCTTGCGCAGGATACCGAATGCTGCATCCGTCTGTTGAAGTTGATTGTTGATGCTGATAAGAGCTTCCACAGCGCTGGAATTCTGCTCCGCATTGAATTCGAGCTCCTTGTAGTGCAGTGCTTTGGCAAAGGCATGGCATTTGCCAGCATACATGCCCAGAATACGGACATCAATGGGAAGGGCCTTATCATCGTGCTCCATAAACTCGGCCAGATTAAGTAGAACTTGGAGAATTTCAGGCGGGATATTGGGGGAAGTGAGTGCCGTTTCAATGGAGCGAACGAGCTCCTCTTGGTACTGATCGTACAGCTCCGTCCAGCATGATACGAATGCTGAATTAAACAGACTTCTTGCGATAGGTTGGTAGACACTTCCCAACGGCGTGCAAGCGCGCAGAGCCTGCTGAGGAGATTCTCGCAGCAACTCGACGCTGAATCTTCGCATCCACTCAATCCAGTCCTCTTTTGTCGTCTTATTCGACGCCTCCCAAGCTTGCTTGAGATGCTGTTGATTGACCGCGAGTTTCTTGGTGAGGATCTCAGCAGGATTGAGATCTTCGTCGTCTTCACCGTAGCGTTCATCCGGGCTCAAGTCTTGTGGCAGAGGCTCGCCTTTCTGCAGCTTCGATACAATACGTCCGTAGTTCTCATGGGGAACCTTGTGGGCTATCAGAATCTTGTTCACCGTCGGCACAAAGTGAATGTAATCCGGCCCAAGCTGGAAGATGAGCGCGCAGAGCGTCTCAAGTGCAGTCTGCTTCAACGTGGGTTCGGTACCAGAAAGAACGCGGCAAAGAGGATGCACAATCCGTGCTGCAAACTCGGAAACGTTGACTTGCTTCGAAAGCCGGCCCAGCGTCTCTATCGCCAGTCTCCGTATAGGTACAGGCTGTCCCGGCTTGTCAAACATATTGACCATGACTGGGATGATGAGATGCATGTACTCTTCAGCGCTCGAACCGAAAATCAAGAAAGCATGCAACACTCTTTCAGAAG
>Ga0182211_1000122_pt1 | contig 21797 bp, 14 predicted proteins | sample G5R1MG_20_FD_129660 | JGI IMG/M metagenome (GOLD analysis project Ga0182211, IMG submission 129660) | Switchgrass phyllosphere microbial communities from Michigan, USA - G5R2_MAIN_03OCT2016_LD1 MG | ecosystem: Host-associated > Plants > Phyllosphere > Phylloplane/Leaf | place: USA: Michigan... | reverse complement strand
GAAAAGTGCCTTCCTTTACTTCGTCTTCTTTGGCCTCGTTGACAGCACCGTTGGCAGATGCTGAGGTAGGGTCGGAGGGTGTTGTGGTGTCGGCAATGTGAGTCTGTAGCGCGCTAGACGGGGTGATGGACTCAAAGGACTCCTCTGCTTTGGAGTCTGCCTTGACAGCGTTTCTTGTCGCTCGTGGCTTGCGTGGTGTGGCCATCTTGCGGCTAGGAGTGGCCGTCTTGCTTGGTGAGACAGACCGTGTTGACCGTGCACGCGTTGAGCGACCTGGCACGGAGGCGTATGGAGGTAGCGACACGGGTGTGGCGTTGTGTACGTCAAATCTGGGGGGCATTTGAATATGCGTGTTCAACTTATCCTTGTTGCCCTTCTCGATGGGCGCGGGGTCGAGCAAGGCCTCAATCCAGTGGCGCATAGAGTACTCATCGGAGAGTGCAAGTGCTGTCCAAGGCGATGGTTAGCGTGTTGCCTCGCTGACATGACAAACAGGCTAGCATGTCTCACTCACCTTCTTCGGGCGCAATCCAAACGCTTCCAGCAACCTCCTCGTGACCTGCAGAGGGGAATGTTTTCTGGTACTTGCGCTCTTCTTCCTCTTCGCGCAAGGAGGCCCAAGGGAAGGCAGCCTTGAACATTCCTGTGGCACTGATATAGCCGTCGGTGCTGCGACGCTGCCGAGCGGGTTAGTTTTGCGCGCGTTACTACGAAGGGTCGTGTGTCGGCTTACCATAAGGAAGTAAGACTCTGGGTACACGGAGGTGCGGTTCAGGGTGAAGATGCCGGAACCAGCGAGGTCCTTGGGCAACGGGACTCTCAGGTGGGCGTAGTCGAAGGTGCCCGTATTCTCTATCTTAGTCGCGCTTGTAACGCCGGCAATGCCAGCCTTGACGGCGAGGTTTGTCTGGCCCAATCGGCGTCTCTCGACGAGGATCTCAGCTGGGCGGGTTTGTTAGCGACGCGACTGCGATGCGCGCGCTCCAGGGACGTACTAGATGTGGAATCCGTGGGCTCGAGGAGCGGGTTGTTTCGCTCGGGCAGCGCGCGCTTGGAGACCATTTTCGCGGTAGATGAATGGTGATTACAATAGATACGTGTAGATTAGGCAAGAGGGGGTGGGACGCGATGCGCGCACGCAATGGCCAGCAAGACTCTGTAGTGTCGGTAGGTCAAGGAGGGCCGGCCAGGTGACGCGATGAGGTCCAGGTGCACAGGGGGCGACGGCAATGGATGCGCGACGAGATGGCAGCCAGGCAAGCGAATGCGACAGAGGGACGAAGTAAGTGTGAAGGACGTGATGGGATGGGATCGCGACCAACCCCAGTCCCGTGTCGCTATCCCGGTGCGCTAACCCGTACGAAGCCCGCTCGGCTTACCTCAGCAGACCACCCTGCGTTTACTTTCGAGACTCAGCTGCTGATTGGCTCTTTACATACCACCAGCGACAATACGGCTTGAAAACACGGCCGGCTGCAGGTCACGCGTCGAGGGGTGGCAACGCGATGCTGGGGACCCGCGTGGACGCGCTATGGAATTGTAATGAATCGTACTATCTAATAAATAGGATCTGGTTGGCATCGAATCTGCACACTACCCCTGAGAGAGCACTCGCCCCGGGACAGGTTCAGACCAACACAAGGGTGAAGAGCACGTGACCCAGTGCTGAGACCGACGGGCATTGCACACCACCACCGTCTCCTATACACGGTATAGCACGTATGGTACGGTACAGGCAGGGCAGAACCACAGGATCCCTATACCTAGTACTATGGTACATCCTACATTAATGACCAGGCCAGGAACCCGCGGGGTCCGGTCCAAGCGCAGGGGACATGGGCGGTAGTGGTGGCGGTGACACAGGGCGTTGCTTGTTCGCAAAGCCCGCACGCTCGTGCTCGGTTCTCGGGGCCTGCAGCAGATAGCACAGAACTTCCTGGTTCCTACCGAGATACCTGCTACGAACTGGCGATGGACCACCAATCCAGGATCTACTATGTACCGTATGTACATAGGTACAATGCAAGCGTCTACCGCGCGGCACGCCCCACCAGGAACGTAGCGAATCAGCGCCGACTGCAGGCTAGTCGATGCGGTGAATGAGCCCCGCCAACATCGAGCCTCACAACGAAACCGAACCAGCCTGTGCCCCTCGCCAGCTCTTGACCCTCCCTCTCCACCGGCACGCCCGCTTCTGCTACCAACACCAAGCCGCCCTTCCTGCCCAAGCCGCATCCCGTCCCCCTACGGCCATCAGCAAGCATGGCCGACCACGACGATCTCCAGGCCGAGCAGACCGAGGGCTTCAAGGTCGGCGAAAAGAAGACGATTGACGAGTACCAGAAACTGGGTCGGTAGCCAGGTACACACGCTCCACCAAGAACCCCAGCGCTGACCCCATCCTGCAGACCAGGAGGACGAGTCGCTCCAGAAGTGGAAAGCATCCCTTGGTCTGGGCCAAGGCAAGGACATCTCCGACCCTAATGACCCCCGCAAGTGCATCATCCTCTCGCTTGGTCTCGAGGTCGAAGGCCGCCCCGACATCATCATCGATCTACGATCCAAGGGCGCCCTCGAGGCGCTCAATGACAAGCCTTTCACCATCAAGGAGGGGGCCACGTTCCGCATGAAGGCGCAGTTCAAGGTCCAGCACGAGATCCTGGCAGGACTCAAGTACCTGCAGAAGGTATCGCGCATGGGCGTCAGCGACAAGCTCCAGGAGATGATGGTAGGCAACACATGTCTAGGATCCGCTCGCATCGTCATCAAGTAACATGGTCGTTCAGGGCTCCTATGGTCCCAGCACCGAGGAGAAACCATTTTACGAGAAAAAGTGTACGTGCAATCGCCCTCCCACTCCCCTTGTATTATCCATGCTTCGCTAACCAACACGCCAGTCGAGCCTGAGACGGCGCCCTCGGGCATGCTTGCACGCGGCCACTACACGGCCATTTCCAAGTTTGTCGACGACGACAACCATGTCCACCTGCAGTTCAAGTGGTCGTTTGATATCAAAAAGGACTGGAATTGATTGAGCGTTGGGCTTGGCCGGTCTAGCTCGGGTGGACATGTGTGTGAAGGTAGCATTGGATTTGACGAAACAAACGGTCTGGACTGGATGGAAGCGGAGCAGGCAGCGGCAGAACCAAAAATACAATTGGATGGACGATGCAAGTTGGGCTACGCAGGCACACTTGGCAGCTTGACAATCCCAGTCTCTGTAGATACCATCTACCTACCGATATTCCCTCGAGGTTTTTTTAGTATTTTGGATTTTTCCTCTAGACGGCACTGTCCCCTGCCTGGTCTTGGTTGACGCTGCAGAAGTGGAACCATGTTGCAGCCACTCTTTTAGCCGTCACGGTCCGACCAGCCCAAGCGCGCTCGCTGCCCGAGCCATAGCGACGCGCCGAGACGTTCAACATGGACACTTCCTGACCCCAGGGATCTGCATCACCATCCAGATTAGGGGTTGGGTCTGCATCTGCATCCTCCTGCGCACCGCGGTCGCCAACCATTGGTTGCGGGCCCCGGCACTCAACCATGGCCAGCACGGCCCCTCTGACGAGAGCGGCTTCGACAGCAGCAGCAAAAGTGCGCGACAGTCCCTGGGCCGAGAAGGACGTGGTGGGCGCATGCAGCGCGAGCGGGTTCACCAAGAAGAGCCTGGGCCTGGGCTGGGCTGCCGCACTGGCACCGTCAACCCGTGGCTGGCCATAGGCAGTCAGATAGGCCAGCAGAGACTGCACCGAGGGACAAAAGGCCAGCTGGACATGCTGTGTTGCGGCCAGGCGGGAGAGGGTTGGGGTGACGAGGGCCTGGAGCTTGGTTGTGGAGGCGGCGTAGTGGCGCTGCAGGTCGTGCAGGAAGACGTCGCGACGGGCGCAGATGACCAGGGTGGTGGGCGCGGCGGCCGACGGCGGCGGGGCTGTGAGGACGTGGTCGAGCAGCGCAGGCAGCGTCAGTGGAGGGAGCACCGTCGGCGGCAGTGACATGCCTCGTACCCACCGTCAATTCACTCCTCTCTCGCGCGGTAGACTGTAATCGTAGAGTAGAGCGAGTGCAGAGTAGAAATAGAGTAGTAGATACTCAGTAGTACAAGATACTGCACTAGTCCATATCCGTCCAAGCGCGGCGCGGTATGCACGTCAGGCACAGCAACCCACTCCCCTCCACCCCACCCTCGACGTCTACTTTGCTGGCCCAGACGGGAGCGAGGCGCTGCAGAGACGACCCCTATCTACTTGAGTAGGTAGCTATGGAGTCCATCAGCCGCATCTCCAGTCTGCTCGAGACAGGTAGGGCGTCCGCTTCCGCTTCCGCTTCCCCCTCGCCCTCTCTCCCCACGGCCAATCCCTGCCCCGCCGTGCGGTGACGAAGGCATGCATCCCTCCCACTTCGCTCACTGGTCCCTGTCCACAGCCCGCGACCTCACCCTCGAAGCCGCTCGCGATGCCAGCAATGCCCGTCGCTCCGTCGCCAAGGAGCTGCCCTCGGCCCAGCTCAAGAAGCTGCTCGACAGCCGCGCCGAGCGCGACGTGCTCGAGGGCCTGCGCCGCGTTGTCACCATGTCCTACCGCCAGCCCCTTGTCCAGACCCTGCCCTTCTTCTCCCACGTTATCAAGAACGTCGCCTCGCCCTCACTGCCCGTCAAGAAGCTCGTCTACATCTATCTCGTCCAGCATGCCGAGCACGAGCCCGACACCGCCCTGCTCTCCATCAACACCATCCAAAAGTCCCTTGCCGACCCGAATCCACAGCTGCGTGCCCTAGCCCTGCGCGTCATGTCCAGCATACGCGTCCCCGTCATTAGCCAGATTGTAAGCCTGGCCATCAAGCGGGGCGCCGCCGACATGTCGCCCTTGGTGAGGAAAGCAGCCGCCATGGCCATACCTAAATGCTACCGGCTCGACCCCAACACCGAGCCGCAGCTGCTCGAATACCTTGCCGTACTACTGGGCGACAAGCAGTACTTTGTCACCGGACCCGCCGTCGCCGCCTTTCTCGACGTGTGTCCCGACCGCCTCGACCTCATCCATCCGCACTATCGCTCCTTGGTCCAAAAGCTCATTGACATGGACGAGTGGGGGCAGCTGGCCACGTTGGACCTCATGTTGGTCTACGCACGAAAGTGCTTTCCGCGACGGACGGCCAAGGTCCGAAAAGCCGCCCACGGTAGCAGTACCGCTACAAAGCTATCCAAGTCGACGAAGCGCTTCTACGATGAATCCGACAGCGAATCCGAACAAGACCCGGAGGATCAGGACCAAAAGTGGGAGGAAGTCATCGTTCTTGATCCAGATCTCGAATTGCTGCTGAAAGCATGCCAATCTCTACTGCAATCGCGGAATGCCGCAGTGGTGGTAGCCGTAGCCAGGACCTATCTCTATCTCGGAACATCGGAGTACCTTTTCCAAGCCATTGGACCCCTGATCTCGCTGCTACGATCGGCTAGCGACATACAATATATTGCGCTGTACAACGTGGTCCAAGTCTGCCTGGCGCACCCGGAACCGTTCGTCAAATACTACACCCATTTCCTCGTAAAATCCACCGACACGCCGCACATATGGCGCTTAAAGCTGGAGCTTCTCACCTTAATCTTCCCATATGCGCAACCAAGGCTGCAAAGTTTAATCCTAGCCGAGCTCAGCCACTTCTCACACTCTGGCAGCCTTGACCCAGCACTTGTGAAGGAGTCGGTCAGAGCGATTGGCCGCTGTTCTCAAAGTCCCGCTACCAGTCCACAGACGTCGGTGAGATGTCTGAAGCTTTTGCTGAAACACATTGGCTCTGCAGATGCGCATCTGGTAGCCGAGTCTCTGGAAGTGATTCGCCATCTAATTCAGCGAGACCCCAATGCCCATCGCACAACAGTCGTGCGGTTAGCGAAGCATTTGGATGCAGCAACAAGCCCACATGCACGAGCCAGCATAATCTGGCTCGTGGGCGAATTTGCCGGCATTGACCCAGAGAATAACATCGCCGCAGACGTGCTGCGCATTCTCGTAAAGGGCTTTGCTGATGAGGCTGAGCCTGCAAAACTGCAAATAGTGCTACTTGCTGCCAAAGTCTATGTGCACCACCTGACTGCCAACCCTCCGTCAGAATCACGTAAAGAGGAAGATTACAAGCCAAATCCATCACTACTGGACGATTACCAAGAAGAAAGCGGAGGCTTTCGGAATGAACATCTAGAAGCACCAAGACCGGTGCATGAGGCCAAAGGAGAAGATAAACCACACATCATCGAAGCGCTTTACAACTATGTGCTTCTCTTGGTACGCTATGACACATCCTACGACCTCCGCGACCGCGCGCGCGTATACAAGGCACTTCTCGCAACATCCACATCCACCCAGCTCGCCTCTCTCCTCCTCCTGGCTCCAAAACCCATACCTTATACCCCGAGTCCAAGCGAGACACGCAAGGGCTACGTTCTCGGTAGCGCAAGCCTTGTCGTTGGCGACGAAGGTGGCGTCGGAGGATTGCGCGGGTACCAACCTCTTCCACGCTGGGTCAAGGAGGGACATGAGCCAGATCCCGCGCTTCGCGATGGAGTTGTATCGACGGCCACTTCAACCTATGATGCTGCAAGGACTATGACAGCGGCTGATCGACTTGATGCAGCAGCAAGTGGTAACGGTCGCATGGTGCCAGGCGGTGCGAATGGGGTGAGTGAAAATGCCGGCATGGATTTTGGTGTTGGTGCGGGTAGCGATAAACCAAAGGAGAAGACACTCGATGATTGGTTGGCGGAGGAGAGTACAAGCGCAGAGGAAACAGACGACGAGGATGAAGAGGACGAGACGGATGAAGAAGAAAGCGAGTATGAGACAGAGAGCGAGAGTGATGAGGGTGCTAGACTCGTCAATTAGGGTAGGTTCAAGCGCTTGGAGTATGCTGCAGCACCAGGCCTACCTGATGCATATCTGCGTCGTTACAAGACCCAATGCTTATAAATCTTATACGTGAATTGCTGCTTGTTCCAGAGGCGGAAAAGCTGGGGCATACGAGAAAGGATTAAAACGGGAGGCGTTTCTGTCAGTGACGGCTTACGAATTGGTGCTTGTTAGATGCTTGTTGTGCTCCCTAGGTACCTCATTCCCACAGTGACGACATTGGATATGTTATAAATGTAACTGCATCAGCACAAACCGGTAGATAGCTATCTTGCTGTCGCAACTATTCCGATCGAGGCTCTCAGTGGTTACAGGTGTAGTTACCAGTGAAGTATACTCTCCATGAGAGCCTTTTCCATCAATTAAGACTGATTAAATCCACGATATACCTAAAATCTCAAACATTTCATCTCCTTTCTCCATGAGAGAAGGAAAGCTAAAAGACGGGAAGTATCGGCTGGAAATGTAGACAAGCAATGACATGAAAGAATGTAACTGACCAAAGTTTGACCCCACAATCCGAGCCCAACATGCAAGCGTTTTGAAAATAATTTCTACATATAACAGAAACTCTGCATTAATAATGTCGTGCTTTATGCCGCAGTCATTCATCTACCTGTCTCCCTACGCTACTCAACCACACCATGACCCTCCTTTTCACTATCGGAAATAAGTCCATCACCAACCCATTCACTTCCACAACACTTCACCCCGCAAGAGTTTGGCTCTCCAATACACCACCGCCGTCACTACCAGACAGCAGCAGCAAACATGCAACCACACTTCCCCTGCCCATATCCTCCACCCACATACACCTCCCAGTCCATCCACCCTCCAATCCCCAACCCAGCCCAGCCTCCAATCCAACATACACTAAGCCAACGCGACCCAATGTGCAAGCGAAACCTCCTCCACTACCCAACCTGCCACCACACCCTTCCCCGCACACACAACCCACTGACACGCTGCGCCAACGCGCCCCCTGGGCTCAACAGCCTGTGCCCCGACACCAAGGACAAAGTACGCCCCGCGCCGCAGGGATTCTGCCACGCCTGCTTTGCACGGCTTATACGCGCGTTGGAGGTGGTGAAACTACGGCGGGAGCAGCAGGAGGGGCAGCAGGAGAATCGGGAGGAGCACGAGGAGCACGATAGGGAACCTGGGGAGTGAAGAGTAAGGCGTGGCAGGGCAGCTAGGTGCCGAAGGAATAGAAAAGGGAAAATCAAGGGGATCAAAGCAGTTGACTGATTACTTTCCTTCCTACGTACATACATACCACACATGTAGCTTCACACGGGAAAGAGAAAAGAGGGTCGTTTGCGCCCAGCCATATTGTTGATTTCGCCATGGATACATATACTTGTCACCGTCTTTACGTATCCCATCATCCATTTCTCCCTCCCTCCACAATACACCACTAACCAAGCACGAGAACAACCAAACCAGAAAGCCAAAAAAAAAAATTCCCCTCGTGAAAAAAAAACGGAAGAAAGGGTTGTAAAAAAAAAGAATCCGCTGACGACGCCCACATTCCAAAAGAAATAGATGGGCATATAGCCTGATACTCACGCCAACGCCGCCCTCCGCGCCCTGCCCGCGTGCAAAAACGCTCCATAGCTCCATGTCAGGTCGCGCGCGCCTCGCATAAAGCCCGTTGCGCGGTCAAACTGCTCGCTCATGGCGCCGTCCGCATCGACGTGCGCGTTGACGACGGCGAGAAACTGGTCGCCGGCAGTAGTCAGGTGGTGGATGGCGGCGTGGAACAGGGGGTGTGTGGGGCCGAAAGAGCCTGTTGGCACGGGGAGCAAAGAGGGAGAGGAAGAAGCGAATAGGGCGGTGTAAAAGGGGAGGGATGTGGGTGTGATGGTGAGGTTGGAGGAGGTGGAGAGGTGGGAGGCGGTGTGGTAGAGGATGGAGGCGGCGCTCGAGGTGCAGAGGAACCAGGGGTTGCCGCCGGCGCGGGAGGTGCCGTAGCCGTCGTATATATCTTCGGGGTAGCGGCCGAGGGCTGTGCCGTGGAAAGGGGAGGTTTGCGGGGAGGCGGGGGCTTGTGGGGATTGGCGGTTGAGTGGGAAGCGATTGCGTTGGTCTTGGGTGAGGGCGAGGAGGGAGACGAGCATTTCATCGGACCAAGGTGGGTAGAGGGCGGTGCCGTGAGCTCCGCCTGCTGCGGGGAGCGCGTGAAGGGAGCCGAGGAGTAGGCCGCAGTCCAGGCCGCTTCGATCGCTCCCCAGCGTTTCGACAAGATGTCCCTTGTTTGTATTCCAGAACCTGCGGAGTAGCGTCTCGATGTAGCCTGCTTGCTCCTGGTACCATGCTGCGGCTCCTGCATCCCCAAATGCTGCCGCTAGCTTGCTGCCTTCTCTCAAACTTGTTGCGCTGACCATGAGATTGAAGAAATGCAGTCCATCCACCTCTTCCCACAAGTCAAAGCTCGACTCGTTCCAGTAATGGCTCACGTACTCCAGATCAGCCTTAATCACACTGCGAGGCGGCATCTCGGCGGTATAGAATTTCCCAAAGAAGTCTCCAAACTTCGCTGAGCTCCAGAGCGAGGGATGCGAGGCGTTGTACGCGTGGAGGTAACGCATGAGCGTTAGGGAGCGCAATGCAGGACCGTCGCGTTGCGGTCGTCCCCACGACCCCATGAATGGAGTTCCGTCGACGTGAAACTTGGGTTCTCCGAGACCAGACAGATCATCGAATGTCCCGGAGGGGTTGGAAGTGCGTTGGATGTCGCGCTGAAGAGAGGTGTATGCGTCGAGGATGCCAGCGATGTCCGAAGCGCGGGTGGACAATGGATCGTCTGTGTAGACATCGACGAGTGTATCCATGGTTATTGCGGCGTCTCGGACCCCTGAAAAACTCTTTATCAGCGAATTTGTCTCTTAAATCTCGTGAAGTTAATCTTCATACATTGATACCAGTAATCCGGCTCTTCCTGACTTGGGCTGGCAATCACCGTGCCAGCCACCACGCCTTTCCCTCTGACATTGCTGCCACTAGGCGCAACATTTGCAAGCAGCCTCTCCAGCGCTATCTGCTCTTCTCTTTCAACCCACGTGTCGAGGGTATCACGCAGTGGCTGCTGCTGGTTCTGCCCATGGCTTTCGACCCCGAAACGATCCAGGCGCGGGAGAGGAGGTATTGACAAAGCATTCGTGTGGTGTGCCAATAGTGAGACGAGAAATATAGAAAAACGCATCATAATCGCTGCTTAGCAAGCCAATCTTGTAATACGCTGCTGCAGAACAAAGCCCTATTATGGAATTCGAAAGATAAGCGTCCATCTCAATAGAAAAGTAAAAGCCGGAGACTACAAATCCATGAGTTGTTATCAGCTAGCATCCATCCCCCCCCAGTCCACTCGACTCCACATCCGCACCCATCCATCACGAAGAGAGAGACAGAGAGGCTTAGGTCACGATCCATGACGAAAGTGGCATGTGGCCGAGTAAGCTGAGTGGTGGCAGCAAGTAGGAGAGGCAGTTAGTGGATGCTTGACATGGTCGTGTGATGGAATGAATCAAGGGACTAAGGGTCGGTAAGCGTCTGCCACGAGGCTCTGACAACATGTGCATGTGACGTTGGTGAATTACGCACGGGGCAGGTAAGGGTCGTGGGAGCCGCACGCATCGGGAATCCAACGTAAGTCTGGGGTCAGCAAGATTCGTGAAAGCAAAATGCACCATTAGAAGAACAGTATCATTTGAGACTCTATAGATTTCTATTATACTAGCTCGCTTTAATAGATCGAAGTTTACTAGAAAGTGCGATTATATAAATTCAAGTACAGAATAGGGTATCTTACCCCCTATGCTACTGCTATAAGCCCTGTTTCAACCTGTCCGTATACCCCTTTAGAGGTTTTCATAGGGACGCAAAGCCACTATTAATCAAAGAATCAATTATGTACGACCCAAGATAAATCCTCCCACACGCAAACTATGCAAACAAAACCTTTACCTCCCCCCTCCCCTCCCCTCGAAACCACAAAATGCGTTGTTCACGATAATGATGAGTACTAAGAAAAATAAGAATAATGATGATCAAAGACTCGACCCCAACCGCTCTTCTTCACTGCTCTTCTTGCTTGGCTTCTTCTTCGCTTTACCTTTGCGCTTGGTGAGCTCGTTCGGTGGGGTAGCCGTTCCTCGACTCCCAATCTGGCTTTCGCCCGCTTTTAGTCCTTTGACTTCCTGGAGCATGTCGCGAAATCCCTCCTCAAGGGTTGTCATCCTAGCCAACATGATTCTGCTCATGCGATTCGAGTCAGAATCGGCATCGCTACCCATTTGCTGCTGCTCTCGTGCCTTCTTCATACGTGCAGCCATCTCAAATTGCGTGGTCAAGGAGGCGGGCAAGGCAACCACGTCTGCGTTGCCGAAATTTGGGTTGTGGTTGTTGTCGCCTAGATCCGACGCGAGGTCTAAGGCTACCGCATTGAAAGAAGGCTTGCGACCCCTCTCATTCATGGCGAGGAATCTAGCCATGTTGGGTATTTGGTGACTAGAGTCTCGTGGAAGTAAAATCGGTCGAGGACGCGACGCAGCATCGGGAAACCCGGGAATACGCTTCGGCGTACGGCTTCCACTCACGGCTGCCCCTTCAAAGCGTGGCGTGGTCGTACCGGTTGCAGTGCCACTACGTGTACTTGTCTTTGGACGCTTCTCGGGGGACATGGGTCGCGATGGTCCTTTATTTTCCTTCGTTGGACTGAACAACACGGTGCCTGTAGACATGTTGCGAACGTGTCCAGGCTTGGTTCGTACCGTCTTCTTGCTGGGAGGTACCTGTGCAATCTCATGAAAGCTAGACTGGGACGGGGAAGCGAAAAAGGGCGGCGGAGACACACGTGCCTTGGAGAGGGCGGTTAAGGGAGTGCGGATCAAGCCTTCATCTGTTTCATCCGAAGAGTGATAGCCTGTCTGAGGCCTTTTATTCTCTTTTGCTGCCGGATGACCACTCGTTGGGGTCATTTCGTGGTCTGAACTCGCATGCTCATCTTCGTCGTCCCCATCCGCATCCGTCTGCTGAGGTACGTCTTCCATGCCCATATCCGTCTCGTCCTCCTCTGCGATGGGTCGGGCGAATGAGGAAGCAAATTTGTCGTCGGGGTCTGACATAACGGTCCCACTCGCGAGTGTGTGTTTGCGTTTGGACTGACCCGCTGCCTTGGTGCGTCGGAGATAGGGACGTCTTCGCCCCTCCAGTCGGTCTAAAACGGAGCGAGAATCGTCCTGCGGAGGCTCATGTTCGTCGTCATCGACCATCTTCTTCATCCAATCCGCAACAACGTCGCCAGAGTTCCTCCTGCCCGTAGGATACTGTTGGGAGGGCGTGGGTACGCTCAGATCACGATACGGCCGTCGGAAGACCTCTTCGAGCGCGCGATCCTTGAAGAACGTTGTCACAGACGGCTCGCGTAGTCGAGGACTGAAAAGGTCGAGTGGTCCACGGAGGCTGAATGCTGGAAGATGTGCTTTGTGTTCTGAGCGGCCTCGCCTTTCGACCATGTCTGCTGGCCCATATGCAAGGTTCGACAGGAGTACACGCTCATAGATGAAGATGGTGAACAGAATAGGAATATGCGTCAGCTTGATGACCAAGCGGTTCATGCGAAGGAATTGCTTAAAAGACATTAGGTATTTCAGAGGAATAAAGAGCCAGCCGATGATGTTGGTTGGTGGGATGTAGGAGAACAGTGCGTCCGACTTGACCATTGATATAGTGTTGACCGCGAATAGGAACTGGTGCTCCTCTTCGGCGTTTTTGACAACGGCCATGAAAGAGTTTGTCAGCACTGTGACCAAGATCGTGACAATGAGGACTAGCAGGCATCTCAGTTAGCATCAAAGTCATACAAGGGGTGAAAGGTGTGGTATCGAGAGCGCTTACAGTGACATATGAATAGGAAAAGTGCCAGCAAGCTCTTTCCCAAGATATTCATTTCAGGCCACAAATCCCAAGCTGCAGGCGTGAAGCCCATGACCAGTTGGAAGATTGCGTATGCGGCATCGGAAGCACCGAGATCTCGCTTAAACGCCAGACTAAAGGCCACGAAGAAACCGCTGCAGCTGATGACAATGAGCACCAGAATGGCCACCAGGTCCATAGCCATCATCTTGAAGGCGATTAGCAGCTGCGAGAAGTACCGGTAATGGTCCAGGGCCGAAAATAAGCGCGGGAAGAGGAGCACGGCAGTGGAGCCGAGGACGTCGTAGGCCATGGCCGCCACCCTGTGCCGACTGACATCGGGCATGAGTATGCCGTAGAGGCGCAGGATATAATAGGCCATGAACATGAGAAGAATGCCCAGATCAAAGGCATTCCAGACACTCATAATGTACAGGCCAAAGCCCTGCTCGGAGAAGCCGACGACTTCATCCAGCATGTAGCCCGCACTCCAGAACCAGAAAAGGACCTCGAGACCGGTGATGTCGTCGGATTTCTCGCCCAGGACGGCCAGGAAGAGGCCCAGCATGACGCCGTAGGACAGGGTCGAAAAAAGATTGCGGTATCGGGGCACGCGCAGACGCGACAGCTTGAAGAGAGAGGCGTCATGGGGATCGTAGAGGGTAACGGTGCGTCGGAGGAGAGCGGTGGGCGGGGGGAGGGGAGATGGCGGAGCGCGGGCGTCGAGGCTGCCGTGGCGGGTGCGAGGGGGTGCGTCGGGCTTCCGATGTAGGCTGTCGGCAGCCGAGTGGAAGACGACGGTGCCGGCCCAGATGGCTTCGAGCTGGCGCACGACGAGCGGATGGGCGAGGAACTTCTTGGCCTGGGCGCGGATGGCAATCTCAAGCGTGGAGATGCGGGCCGAGCGGGGGGCGTTGCGGGCCCAGCTGGGCGTGTTGGAGCCGTGGGTGGGCCCCTGTAGGCCCTGCAGAGGATCGAAGTCGTAGGACAGGGCGTCGATGAGCTCGCGGGTGGCGAAGTCCTTGAGCAGGCGCATGGCCAGCAGCTCGCAGATGAGCGCGCGCGTCTTGCTGACGCCAACATTGCCAGGGTTTTCCTCGCCCTCGCGACGGAACTGCAGGCAGTTGGCGAGCACGCAGTACAGGGCGCCGCGCGAGAAGTGGCCGGCGCGGATCTGCTGTTGGATGGGCTTGACGAGAAACTGCGAGACTTGCGGCGACCGCAGCTGGTCCCACGACAGCGTCGTCTCGCAGCGCTGGACGACGAGGATGCGTACGGCGTGGGTGGTGTTGTAGATAGGCAGGCGGTCTAGCACGGCGGCCGAGAAGACGGGCAGTAGGGGCCCATCACGGCAGCGGTCCTCTTCGTCGTCGACGGTGTCATTTCCATGGTCGTTGTTGTCGTGGCCGTCACCATCGCGGCTGGCGGCGCCCAGCAGCGGCGTGGTCTCGGATGGCTGGCGCTGCTTGAACCGCACGAGTGAGGCGAACATGAGAGACGGGACGGGACGACACGAGACGACACGAGACGAGAGGGACGCCTCGTCGTGGTGGGCGTGGGTGGGCAGCGCAGCGTAGGGCCCTAGGGCGAGTCGACGGCAGCGGCGTAGAGGAGAAAGGGCGCCTTGCCCAGTTCGCACGACAGGTGCCCTGCTAAGGTGCCTACACCGTCCGGTAGTAACTTGACTGTACACACACTCGCCTCCCGCCCACGGCCAGACCGCGTCGAGGGCGCAAGCCGTCATGCGACGGGTGGAGGAGCATCGCGGGCGTGATGACGAATTCGGCAGCCAATGGCCGTCGACGCCGGCGACCTGCAGCTGGGATTGCTGCCATTTTCCGAGGGAGGGCCGCGGCCGACGATCCATGCATCTCAGGCGTGTGCGACTCTGCCGCCGTCCACGTTATTCCATGTTGTGTGTGTGTGTGTGTGTGTGTTGCGGTATGTAGGTGGTGTATATGACATGACATGGACAAATGCATTCCATGCGACACGGCGGCCGCCAAGCGCATCGCAGCGGTTGTCGTATCCCTGAGCACTTGGCTCGATGGTGGTGGATCGCGTACGTAATCAGGCCCCCGTCACGTGCTCGTCGAGAGGGAGATACCTACTATGTAGTAATAGGCCTGCGATATGCATGCCATCTGCTGCATACTACCATGTATGTACTGTATGCACGATAGTGAATGATGAATCCCTCGCGCTGTTCTTGCTGTCGCTGGGTGCCTTGGTATCATCGGCTCATAGGAGCACTCCTGCAACAAAGTACATAGTATACTACCATGTATGTGTATGTATCTAGTATGTAGTAAATGTACTATACTATGTAGTACTGCCATGGATCGTCCAACCCGCCTCTTGTAGGCTTGATCGCCCACGTTATGCTGACACCGGCAGCAGCCGCGTCCACTGTGTAAATACCCCAACTGTCTAGGTACACTACATAGTACATACTTATTTCCAACCTCCAACGTATTCACTCACTCCTTGGCTGCTCGGCGGAAAAGACTCTGCGCTAGGTGGTGACTAGGGCGGGGTAGACCAATCGGAGCCCCTCACCAGCCATGGACTTCCAAAACTTTTTTTTCCAGCAAATTCGCTTTTTGCTCCCCTCCACACCTGTACGGCAGTCTCGCTTCAGAGGGTTCCATAGCCCTTGAGCTGTCTCCTGTCGCTGCCACCATGCCACCTCGCCCCGACCAAAGCCAGGACTTGGCGCTCGAGCTCCAGGATGGCTACGTCTGCTTCGGACGCAGCTTCGGTGCCGACAAGAGCATTGCTGGAGAATTGGTCTTTCAGACCGGCATGGTCGGCTACCCCGAGTCCATCACCGACCCCTCCTACCGCGGCCAGATTCTGGTCATCACATTCCCCCTGGTAGGCAACTACGGTGTCCCCTCCCGTGACGACGTGGACAGCCTACTGCACGGCATTCCCGCCCACTTTGAGTCCAACCAGATCCACATTGCCGGCTTGGTCGTGGCTTCGTACGCCGAAGAGGACTATTCACACCATCTGGCTACCTCTTCGCTTGGCACATGGCTCAAGGAGCAAGGCATACCCGCCATAACGGGCGTCGACACGCGAGCGCTGACCAAGCGCATCCGAGAGGAAGGCAGCATGCTGGGCCGTCTTTTGCAACGAACAGGACCATCCCCAGCCTCGACGGAACCAGTGGACCATGACAGGGAGCAGTGGCGAAGCAGCTTCAAGCAGGTCGAGTGGTCGGATCCCAATGCAAAGAACCTCGTGGCCGAAGGTGATATCACGACACGCTGGCCATGCTTTTGCCATAGCTGACAGCCGCACAGTATCCATAAAAGAGCCCAAGCTCTGGGCACCCGACCATGCAACCGCTCTCAAACACCCATCCGGCCGTCCTATTCGCGTCCTCGCCGTAGATGTCGGTCTCAAATACAACCAGCTAAGGTGTCTAGTTCGGAGAGGAGTTGAAGTACTGCAGGTTCCCTGGGACTACAACTTCCCTCAACTGGCCGGCAAAGACTACGATGGTCTCTTCATCTCAAACGGTCCAGGCAACCCGGCCATGATGGAGTCCACCGTGAAGCACATTCAAGCAGCAATGGACGAAGCTCGCACACCCATCTTCGGAATATGTCTCGGTCATCAGTTGCTTGCCCGGGCTGCAGGTGCAGACACCCTCAAGATGAAGTTCGGCAATCGTGGCGCAAACATCCCCTGCACGAGCTTGCTGACAGGAAAATGCCACATCACATCGCAGAACCACGGCTATGCCGTCGACATCAAGACATTGAAGCACGGCTGGGAGGAGCTCTTTGTCAATGCCAACGACGGCAGCAACGAGGGTATCCGACACGTACAGCGGCCCTATTTTAGTGTTCAGTTCCATCCGGAGCACACTCCTGGTCCTCGCGACACCGAATTCCTCTTTGATGTCTTCATCAACACAATCCAGAAAGCCATCGAGACGCCCGAGAGCATGTCCAAGGCAGTCGAGTTCCCTGGTGGCATCTTTGAGGAGAACAAAAAACTGTCTCCTAGAGTGGACGTCAAGAAGGTCCTTGTCCTTGGTAGTGGTGGTCTGAGCATCGGCCAGGCCGGAGAGTTCGATTACTCTGGCAGCCAAGCCATCAAGGCCCTGCGTGAAGAGGGCATCTACACCATCTTGATCAACCCGAACATTGCGACCATTCAGACATCCAAGGGCTTGGCAGACAAGGTCTACTTCTTGCCAGTCAATGCAGACTTTGTGCGCAAGGTCATTCAAAAGGAGCGTCCCGATGGCATCTACGTCACGTTCGGTGGGCAAACTGCTCTACAAGTTGGTATACAGCTCAAGGACGAGTTCGAGGGGCTCGGTGTCAGGGTTTTGGGTACGCCAATCGATACGATTATCACTACCGAGGATCGTGAGCTCTTCGCACGGAGTATGGAGTCCATCGGGGAGAAGTGCGCAAAGTCGGCCTCGGCAAACAACGTAGAGGAGGCCATGCGTGTCGTCAAGGACATAGGCTTTCCCGTCATCGTGCGCGCTGCGTACGCCCTTGGAGGCCTTGGAAGTGGCTTTGCCGACGATGAAGAGCAACTGCTTGATCTTTGTAACAAGGCTTTCGCGGCTAGTCCGCAAGTGCTTATCGAACGCAGTATGAAAGGCTGGAAGGAGATCGAGTACGAAGTGGTCCGCGACGCCCGGGACAACTGCATTACCGTCTGCAACATGGAGAACTTCGATCCACTTGGTATCCACACAGGAGACTCTATTGTGGTCGCACCGTCGCAGACGCTCTCCGATGAGGACTACAACATGCTGCGAACGACAGCCGTCAATGTCATTCGCCATCTAGGAGTGGTCGGCGAGTGTAATATTCAATACGCTCTAAATCCCTTCTCGCGGGAGTACTGCATCATCGAAGTCAATGCTCGTCTGTCGCGTTCGTCTGCTCTCGCTTCCAAGGCTACCGGCTACCCTCTTGCCTTCGTTGCTGCCAAGCTTGGGCTGAACATCCCTCTCAATGAGATTTCCAACTCCGTCACCCGCGTCACTTGCGCCTGTTTTGAACCATCGCTCGACTACGTTGTGGTCAAGATTCCTCGTTGGGACTTGAAGAAGTTCACCCGTGTTTCTACGCTCCTGGGCTCTTCCATGAAGAGTGTGGGTGAGGTGATGAGCATTGGCAGAACTTTTGAAGAAGCCATCCAAAAGGCCATCCGCGAAATCGACCCCAGCAACCTTGGTTTCAACGAGACCGCCTCGCTAATGGAGATTGACCAAGAGTTGCAGACTCCCTCGGATCAGCGCTTGTTTGCCATTGCTAACGCCATGAAATCCGGTTATAGTGTTGACAAGATCTGGGAGCTGACCAAGATCGACAAGTGGTTCCTTAGCCGTCTCAAGTCATTGAGTGACTTTGAGAAGTCGATGTCGAGCTACGATACCAACACCATCACCATGCCGCTGCTAAAGAAGGCCAAAGCCCTTGGGTACTCGGATCGTCAACTTGCCAAGTTCTGGGCCTCGAATGAGCTGGCTGTCCGCCGTGTGCGTATTGATGCCGGCATTACCCCTGTCGTCAAGCAGATCGACACTGTGGCTGCTGAGGCACCAGCTGTCACGAACTACCTTTATTTGACGTACAACGGCACCGAGAATGACATCAGTTTCAACGATCACGGTGTCATGGTGCTTGGTTCTGGTGTGTACCGCATCGGCTCGTCGGTCGAGTTCGACTGGTGCTCTGTCCGAGCTATCAGGACTTTGCGCGAATCAGGACACAAAACTATCATGCTGAACTACGTACGTGGAAGAAGAGAAAAAGTATCCCTTTTCCCTCCAAATTTCAGCTACTGACCTATGGCTACACAGAACCCCGAGACAGTATCAACCGACTACGATGAAGCTGATCGGCTCTACTTTGAAAACATTAGCTTGGAGACGGTCCTAGATATCTATACTTTGGAAAATTCCAGCGGTGTCGTTCTTTCCATGGGTGGACAGACTCCTAACAACATTGCCCTGCCTCTTCATCGCATGAATGTCAAGGTCCTGGGCACTTCTCCAGAAATGATCGACACTGCCGAGAATCGCTACAAGTTCTCGCGTATGCTCGACCGTATTTCCGTCAACCAGCCCGCCTGGAAGGAGCTCACGAGTATCGAAGAAGCCGCCGAGTTCTGTGAGAGAGTATCTTACCCAGTGCTTGTCCGTCCGTCTTATGTTCTTTCGGGAGCGGCCATGAACACCGTCTATTCTGAGCACGATTTGGCCACCTACCTCAATCAAGCCGCGGATGTGTCCAAGGATCACCCTGTCGTCATTACGAAATACATTGAGAACGCCAAGGAGATTGAAATGGACGCTGTTGCTCGCAATGGTACTATGATCGGTCACTTCATTTCTGAGCATGTTGAGAACGCCGGTGTTCACTCTGGGGACGCCACGCTGATTCTGCCTCCACAAGACTTAGGTAAGAAAGGATGGTAGCACATGCATAGCGGGACAGTTGCTAACTTTGCCTAAGACCCAGAAACTGTACGACAGATTGAGGATGCTACGAGGAAGATCGGGGCTGCGTTGAACATCACTGGCCCTTACAATATTCAGTTCATCGCCAAGGACAACGAGATCAAGGTAATCGAGTGTAACGTTCGCGCATCACGTTCGTTCCCATTCGTTTCCAAAGTAATGGGTGTCGACCTAATCGAGATGGCAACCAAGGCCATGGCCGGCCTTCCCCTGACCGAGTACCCGGCCGTCAACATTCCTGCAGACTACGTTGCTGTTAAAGTGCCTCAGTTCTCCTTCTCTCGTCTGTCGGGCGCCGATCCAGTTTTGGGTGTGGAAATGGCATCCACTGGTGAAGTAGCTTGCTTCGGTCGCACCAAGTATGAAGCCTACCTCAAGGGTCTTATTGCCACCGGCTTCCGATTGCCCAATAAGAACGTCCTGCTGTCCATCGGTTCATTCAAGGACAAGATTGAGATGCTTCCTTCGATAGAACGTCTCCACAAGCTCGGCTACAACCTCTTCGCCACCGCAGGAACGGCAGATTACATCCAGGAACACGGCATACCTGTGAAATTCCTGGAAGTACTTCAAAATGGCGAACATGACCCTCAAAAGTCCGAGTACTCGCTCACGCAGCATCTTTCGAATAACCTTATCGATCTGTACATCAACCTTCCATCAAGCAATCGCTTCCGTCGACCAGCAAACTACATGAGCCGAGGATACCGCACTCGTCGTATGGCCGTTGATTACCAGACTCCGCTTGTGACCAACGTCAAGAACGCGAAGCTGCTGATCGAGGCCCTCGCGCGCCATTACGATATGGAAATCAGCAAGGTGGATTTGCAAGAGTTTGCTGTTGCCCCCGGGTCCCACGACCAGCAATCATCAACTATGTCTCGTCTGGGTGCTTCGCTTTCCTTGTCACAGCTCCTTGCCAGGTCGCCATTCAGGGGGAAACACATTACTTCTGTGAAGCAGTTTTCTCGCGCCGATCTCCATTTGCTGTTTACTATCGCACAAGAGATGCGTCTCGGTGCTCAACGGCAGGGTTGCCTCGATGTTCTCAAGGGCCGCGTGCTCTGCACTATGTTCTGTGAGCCATCCACTAGGACTTCCGCATCATTCGATGCTGCCATGAAGCGTCTGGGGGGTGAGGTTATCGTCATCAACGAGTCTGTCTCTTCGACACAAAAGGGTGAGTCAGTTGCTGACACGATCCGCACCCTTGGTTGCTACGGCGATGCTATCGTTCTTCGCCATCCCCACGAGGAAGCAATCGACATCGCCACGAAGTTCTCGGACGCCCCGATCATCAACGCTGGAAACGGTAGTCGCGAACACCCAACTCAGGCAATTCTTGACATCTTCACGATCCGCGAGGAGCTCGGTACTGTTAACGGTCTCAACATCACTTTCGTTGGCGATCTCAAGTACGGCCGCACGGTACATTCGCTGTGTGAACTTCTCTCGCACTACGACGTAACCGTCAATCTCGTCTCGCCAGCCGCCTTGCCCATGCCCGCCGGTGTCCGCGATGCGCTCAAGTCCCGTGGCCAATTGAACATCATCTCGACCGAACTTACTCCCGAGATTGTGGCTTCCTCCGACGTCCTGTACTGCACCCGCGTGCAAAAGGAGCGGTTCCCCGACATGACCACCTACGAGGCAGTCAAGGATGCGTTTGTCATCGATAATAAGGTTCTCAAGGGCGCAAAGGCCAACATGATTGTCATGCATCCATTGCCCCGGAACAACGAGATTCACGAGGAGGTGGACTTTGACCCCCGGGCCGCCTACTTTAGACAGGTAAGTCTTACAACACGTTGCCCGTACGAGGTATTCCTAACCATGACGATAGATGCGATATGGTCTATACACGCGCATGGCCCTGCTCGCCATGGTCATGGCACCTTGAGAAATTTAATAGGGCCTCGTCGCGCGTTGCAGGACTGGTTGTGTTCTGTCTCTTTTTTTTTGCCCTTTCCTCACCGGCGATTTCTTTTTGTTGTTTTTTTTAAACTGCTATGAACCCAGCCACCAAAGACTAAAAAAGCTGTTGATTTTTTCATCTTATGCCATGATACCGTATACACGAATCAGAAATGTCCAACGATGGTTCGAGTTCGTGGGGGTCGGGGGAAGGTGGAAGGGTCAGTATAGGTTAAAAGCTCACTCTCTACACACGCTCTCTCTCTCTCTCTCTCTCTCTTTCCATTTAGAGTCTTAGATTTCCTCTTCTTCCTCTACATTCCTCGGGCGTTAGCTATCGGCGGTTTTTTTCTTGTTTTTTTTTCTGGTGGGGGATTGATATCAAATCCACGACGGCTGCCTGTGTCTGGGGATAAAAACATGTACGACGACATAACCCTATTTGTGCATTTACTAGGTTATGGGTGTAATGGAGGAGAGGGGGGAAGGGGGAAAAGGTTATTTTGGGGGGATTTCCCCCCCCCCCCCCCCCTTTCCGAGAGGGGGAAGGGGGGGGGTTG